>Ga0307928_10004620_pt1 | contig 10426 bp, 21 predicted proteins | sample AceLakmetagen232_FD_201815 | JGI IMG/M metagenome (GOLD analysis project Ga0307928, IMG submission 201815) | Saline water microbial communities from Ace Lake, Antarctica - #232 | ecosystem: Environmental > Aquatic > Non-marine Saline and Alkaline > Saline | place: Antarctica: Ace Lake...
AAGATTCAAGAAGATTAGAATTGCTTGGGATTGGTTCATGAGAGACCAGTATGCTATCAAGGATGGAATAAACAAACTCTTGAAAGCTGGTTATAGGAATAATGATATAATGATTTTCATGATTTGTAACTGGAAGATCCCTTATAAAATGAATTGTGAAAAGTTGGATTTATGTAAGGTATGGAATGTTAAGGTAGCAGACTGTTATTATGATAATCAGACTTTTGAGAAAGGTGTAATTCCATTATTTTGGACTGATAAACAGAATAGAACATTTAAGAAGAATTGTAGAAAACATAATCAATTAGTTAATTTTGGAATTGATCCAGAGGTTAGATTGTAAATAATTGGTAATTAAATGAACATCAAAAAGGATATACCCACTAAGGAAGAACTCAATACTATATTACATATAGCCAAGCAGAAAAGATATTCAAGCTATCTACTATTCAGGTTACTTTCTATGACAGGCAGAAGGCTCAGTGAGTTTGTGTGTGTGTCCAATAACTTGGAGTTTATGTAATCTAATCCTGAGTAAAAAATACCTTTAAATACTTATAGTTATAATAATAGTTATAACAATAAGAAGGGTGAATGAGAATATGGATATAAATTCGCAAATTATATTGCCTGAGGAAGAAAGGACATATTGCAGCAGATGTAAAATAAATCTGGTAGATATTATTAAGACTAAAAAAGATTTAGAAGGTAATTTTGAATCAAGGGAATTTGTATGTTTTGATTGCTTAACTGAAGATGAAAAAATAATCTCTGGTGAACAATAATGAGTTGTGATATATACTTAATGACCGGTTGGGAGACACTTGGTCGGATACTTCTAGGAGGTATTGCAGGAATCATATTTATTGGCGTTATTTATATGATAGTTAGTTTGGCAATCGAGATGAGTAAAGATATGGAGGAATGAGGTTGATGCTAGAAGAAAGGTTCAACTACCTCTACTGGAAAGGTCAATTCTATACACTACAGAAGAATTATGAAGAACTGCTTAAGGATTATATACAACTGAAGATAGATTATGAAGAGTTGAGGAAAGATGACTAAAATAGAACTAAGGAGAAAACTAAACAAGATTGGTGGCAGCCTGTTAGTCAGTGTTCCAGATCCTATAGTCAAGACTTCACATCTTGAGGTTGGTGACACAATAGTATGGATCATAAACAATGATAAGTTAGAGGTGAAGTTTGAGTGATTAAGAAAATTTTATTAGTAATATGGACTGTAGTAATGTCAATCCTATCTTTACCAATTTATCTTATTATAGGTATGATAGAAGATGGATTAGCTAAATGGTTAATAGATATTGAAGGATCTTATAAAATATGGAAGAAGAGATTGGGGATTGAATGAGTCAAGGAACTGTTTTAAAATACATGGAAGAACACAAAGAAGCTACTGTTAAGGAAATATCAGAAGGTTTAGGTATAAGCACCACTACTATTGGTGGAAATCTTAAAATGCTTAAGAGTGAGGGTTATTTGGTGAATAAACGATTCAAGAAAGGGAATTACTGGAAATTAAAATGGTTTTTGGTTGAGTAATGATGAATAAAATAAATAAATTTATTGGAAGATCAGAATCACTTTTTCATAGTCATAATTCAATGATGCCAGCGAGGAGGGCTGGGGTAGCAAGACAGGTTTTACCGAGTCTTGGTCTGTAAAAGGACTAAATACCCAAAAATTTAGGAAGGGAAAAATATGAAAAAATTTAAAATATTTGGAAAAATGATACCAGTATTTGTTCTAGCACTCTTAGTGTTAGGAGTTACAGGAGTAACAGCAGCGTTGTTAACATACTATGGTATTATAACATCAACAGTAACAGTAGCACAATCAGTATTAGTTGATGGTGTTGATTACACATACGGAGAAATAACAGATAGTGGTGGTTTGCATAATTTAATGAACAATGCAGATATACAAGCACCAGTAAGATTTGAAACAACTTGTTCAGGTGAAAGTGTTTCAAATTGTAATGGAATCACAACAACATATATTGGAAATTTAGAATTGACAAAAAAGACAGTTGATTTTAATGAAGATGTATGGGTAATTCCAACCAGTGCAGAAAAAGTCCAAGTAGAATATACAATAGTTGGAAATACATTTTCAGCAGAAGTAACAAATCCAATAACAGGATATGAATTAATCTACTACAAAGACAACAGTGATAGATTCAATAGTCCAGCAGCAGCTATCAAAATGGATGTATTAGCAGGAAACTTACCATATTCAGATGACAGAAACAGTGAAGCAGATGGTACATATGATTATTGTTCAACAGAAGAATACGATACTTGTCATGGAGCAAAGATTTGGTATGTCCCAAGCAATGCAATAAATTCAGGTAATACATTAGATTGGAGTAGAGCAGATGAGTTCTACTTTGAAACAGAATTGATACAATACAATTCAAATGGAGAAGTAATAGTTTATCCAGGAGAAATTTTAGACTTTACTATAGTGAATGACTTTGATATAGCATTGAAACCAGATACATACACAATAACAACAAACATAGCACCAGTTTAAAAATAAAGTTATTTTTTCTTTTTTTTATTTTTAGACATTTACAAAATATAAAAAACGAGGCCATAATATGAAAAAAATGATAATGTTTACAATTTTGTTATTAATACCTATGTCATTCGCATTGTATGGTGGTGAAACAATAAACTATACTTTTGATAAATGTGAATATCTTACCGCAAAGATAGAAGCTAATAATCTTTCATACAACGAATGGGATATTGAACCTAACTGCACAGAGATCTCTTTGGGTTTTTGGGATTGCCAATGCGAAGATGATTGGACTCTTTTCCTTACACCAAAACCAAACGCAGTGGGAACTTATAATTTGACTTTGCTTAATTATTATCCTGGAAAAGCAGAGCATGAAGTGATACATCAAGAAGGAACAGGCAGAGGTCATGATTGGGGTAAAACTTTAACTATTTCAACCACATCAACCACTTCAACCACATCTACAACCACGACTATCCTTTCTACCAGTAAATCAACGACCACAACAACGATCACAATTCCAGAAGAAGAAATGTCAAACAAGTCATTTGGCTTAATCGTTTTAGCAGTAGTGATTATACTTATAATTTTAGCAGTATTAGCAGTATTAGAGGTTAGAAAAAGTCGGAATGAAGACATAAAAGATGAAAAAAGGGTGAGGGTAAATGGTGACTTATGATTTTTTCCCACTTTTTAAATTTTTGTTTATTATAATTTTAGCAGCATTAGGGTTTAGAAAAGGTTGGAATGAAGTCAGAAAAGATAAAAAACATAATGGAGATAAAAAAAGGGTGAGGTAAATAGTGATTAAGGAATCAAAAGTAGAAGTAAAATATATGACCCCAAAAAGTTGGAAAAAAAATAAGAAGTCAAACAAGGAACTTCTTGAAGATTATAACAGATTTGGTTTGTCGGAACAGATGAAAATGAGAGAGGCAGACAGGAGATTAGAATACTCAAGACTTCAAAGACTTGAAAAGAGAGTTGATAGAATACAGGAACAACTGAAACTGTTGTCGGAAGTCTTGCTAAAGTTTGTTGATGACAATACTGACGCCAGAACTTCGTTTAAATCTTGGTATAGAAGAAGAAAAGTGGGGAAAAAAATAGGTGAAAAAAATGGTTTTCGTTAAAAAACATATACCTTGGAATAAAGATAAGACAGGAATTTATTCAAAAGAAACATTAAGAAAAATGATTTTATCACATAAGAATTATAAACACTCAAAAGAAAGCAGAAGAAAAATGAGTTTAGCGAAGAAAGGAAACAAATCTCATTTGGGTTTTAAACATTCAGAAGAAACAAGAAAAAAAATGGGTATTAAAGGGAGAATATTTTCAGAAGAAACAAGGAGAAAATTAAGTTTAGCGAGCAAAGGAAGAAAAATGTCTAAAGAAGCCAAAAGAAAGATGGGTTTATCAAAAAAAGGTAAAATATTTTCAAAAGAACATAAAAGAAAGTTAAGATTAGCTCGAAGAAAACAAATATTGCCAGTAAAAAATACCAGTATAGAAGTTAAAATCCAAAACTTTTTAAAGGAAATGGGAATAGAATTTTTAACACACCAATATATTCATATAAGACATGGTTATCAGTGTGATATTCTAATACCACAATTTAATTTAATAATTGAATGTGATGGAAATTATTGGCATAACTATCCACATGGTAAAGAAAAAGACCACATAAGAACTAAAGAATTAATTGAAAAAGGATATAATGTTATTCGATTATGGGAATCTGAAATAAACAATATGAATATAGAATCTTTTATGAACATTTTCAGGGTAAACAAAAGAAATGAGAGAAATGAGAGTTTAAACGAACATCATTCAAGAGATGGTATAAAAGAAGGGAAACAAAAGTGAGAAAAAAATGATCCCGTTAATCGACCTAAGCAGTCCAAATAGGAAAAGGGTAAGGATTCGTTGGGTTTAAGCACCCCTTTATACATCACCTTAGGGCTGGGTTGTGACGAAAGGAGAATGATTAACATGTCGGCTTTTAGAAAAACCCGAACCAAAACTTGGATAGAGTGGTTGGAAGAACAAAACAATCCATTCAAAAGAAAGAGATTGTGATTAAAGATGGATAAAGAAAAGGAACTTTTAGAAAAACCGAAACCAAAACTTAAGACATATTTGGTTCATAATCACGATTTGAGAAACACAGATATGAAAGTATGGGATAAAAAAATGATTAGTATATCCAAAGCTTCTTATGAAGTAGTCAAACTCTCAGAGTTAAAGAAAGAGATAGATAGATTTGAAAATACTAAAATTAGGAAAGGTATTTTTAGAGATTCATATTTTGGGAATTTTCATAAAAGAGATTGGTTAGAACTAAAACAAAGATTGGGGATTGAATGATTTTTATATGCACAAAGTGTGGCAAGAGATTCATGAACAGTGAAGCATTAAGGCTTCATCTTTATGTGGATCACCTGATAATTGACAAAATAGAAAGAATACAAATGGGAGATGTTGAGTTGTGACTTAATAGTAATTCTAATTATGTTTTATAGAAATGTTTATATTAAGGGAATCCTAATTAATAAATTAACTAATATGAGGTGGTTTAAATCAAGACACTTAATGTTGAAGACAATACTTGGAGTCGTATAACTATATTAAGGGTTCAAAGTAAGGCTGGAAATATAGACACTCTTATAGAACAGTTGCTTGACATAGGAGAAAAGATAATCCTTGAAAGGTCTCATGAAAACAAACCTGTTGAATAGGAGGTGGGAACAATGGAAGAAGAGAGAGACTGGTATCAGTGTTATTATGACCAGGTGAAAAAAATGAATGAAAGTTTGGATGTTATTGCTGAAGTTTTAGCTAGTATAAGAGATAAACTTTAAATTTGGTGAATAAATGTTATGGGGAAATAAAAATGGAGAGAGGATATTAGCAACACCAGGAGCAAAGGCTATATGTCCTTCATGTGGAGAAGAAGTGATTTCTAAATGTGGATTCATAAAAATATGGCATTGGTCTCATAAGGTCAGTAATGAATGTAATACTTGGTATGAACCAGAATCTGAATGGCATATAAATTGGAAAAATGAGTTCCCAAAAGAATGTCAAGAGGTTATTGTAAAAAATGGTGTTAGAAAATTAATTGCCGATGTTAAAGTTAATAATACTGTTCTAGAATTACAAAACAGTCCTATAGAATATTGGAAAATTATTGCAAGGGAAATTCATTATGGTAATATGATTTGGTTGTTTAACGGAGAAACATTTGCAAAAAATTTAATATTAAGAAATAAAGGAGATTATTTTAGTTTTAGATGGAAACACCCATATAAAAGTTTGTGGTCTTGTAATAAAGATATTTTTTTTGATATGAATGATGATATGATATTTCATATAAAAAAAATTCATCATAATGTTCCTTGTGGAGGTTGGGGTGTTATTTTAAGTAAAGAAGAATTTCTCGAAAAAATTAATGGTGTTAATAAATGAAAGTATCTAAAATCAAAAGGTTTGTAAAGGATTGTTTTGATGTAGGAATAACAGATCCTTCAAAAATATATGAATCAATCATAGAGGAAAATCCTGAATCTTCAAAGGATGGAAAACTAATTGGTAGAGTAATAAACTGCTCAAAACTTTTGAATGAAAAGACAGATAAAAAAAAGAAAGATGAAGAGAAAGATTTGTATGGAGATGAGGATGAAACACCTACTTCATTTGTAGATTTAGGAGATAATGAACTATATGAGCAGATTGTAGGAAATAAATACATAGATGCTAAGGGTAAAATATATGATACTATAACTTATGGTGAAACTACTTATATACCACATAAAGGTGAAGAGATTGAAGAAAATAAGGAGGTTGTTATGCTTCCAACTGATATTGTAGATTATGAAAGTATGAATGAACTTATAGATGAAATAAAGGATTTTATAAAGAAATATTATGATTGTGATGAAAAAGTCCTTACATACAGTGCTTGGTATATTCTATTGACTTGGGTATATGACAGATTAAATACTATCAATTATCTTAGGGCATTGGGCGATCATGGAACTGGTAAATCGAGATGGATGGACACCATTGGAAGGCTTTGTTATAAAGCAACTATAGGTTCTGGTGCAGGAAGCATGGCTGCACTAAAAAGAATGGTTAGGAAATGGAGGGGAACTGTCCTAACAGATGAAGGTGATTTGAAAGATGATGATGAAAGAAATTCTTTGATTAAATTCTATAATCTGGGGTTTGAGAAGAATAGGATGATTTATCAATGCAACAAGAATGACCCGGATAAGATTGATTTCTTTGACCCATATTGTCCAAAGATAATCACAACTCGTAAGGTCTTTAGCGATCAGGCATTGGAATCACGGTGTCTGACTCATATTACAAAGGTAAGTAAGAAGAAAGATATACCAATAATATTACCAAATGAGTTCTTTGAAGAGCAGGAAGAACTTAGAAATAAGTTATTAAAATTCAGGTTTGATTATTATGAAAAGATAAATGTTAATGATATACTTAAAATTGAGTTAGGTGAGGATTTAGAACCAAGAATCAAACAGATGGCAATAAGTTTTGCTTCTTTGTTTGCTAATATACCTGATGTATTTGATACATTCAAAAAATTCCTCGTTGATTACCAAAAAGATATAATTGAAATGAGATCTGAAAGTTTTGATGGAATGATAATCAAATCAATATATGATATGATGAAAGATGATAATAAGTTCATAACATCTGGTAAAATAGCAGAATATATCAGCACAGAGAAGTTTAAGGTTAATTCAAGGACAGTTGGTAAACATATAAAGGGTTTAGGATTGATTACAAAGAATGAACGTTTTGATGGGAATAGAGGGCGTGTAATAGTGATTAATGATGATTTATTCGATATTTTCAAGAAATATGTGCCTGATTATGAATCGGAACGTATGGAACGTTTCGCACATGAGGAACAAGGTCAAGCACCTTTTTTAAAAAATTTTATAAAATCTGGTTCAAAGAACCAAATCGTTAAAAAAAATAAAAAAAAGTGTGCTGTCTATGATACTCATGTTCTAGATGTTCCTGTTGTTCCAACGACACAAACCATAGAAAAAATGAAACAACTACAAGAACACCTTAATCCTGTTCCTTTTGATGATTTACTCAAAAGTTTTAATGGAGAGGTGACAAAAGAAAAACTGACAAAAATCTTGGATTTTTTGAAAAAAGATGGAATAATTTTTGAACTAAAACCAAAATTTTATCAGGTAATATAATAATAACTCACTCAATAGAAAACAATATATATTCAAATATTAAATTATAGATAGATAATATGAAAATAACAATAAAAGAATCAAAAGTAGAAAAGGAAGAATATAGAATAGGAGACTATGAAGTAGGAACTGTTATTGAAATTAATGATGATGTAAAAGTAAAAGCAGTTGTTATAAATAGTTATGATGAAATTGGGATGAGATATGTAGAAGATAGTAAAGCATTATTGATATTAACAAGTAAATGTAGAGATAATTGGTATCAAATAGCTAGTAGTTACTTAGATAAATTCAAACAAGGAAACTTCAAAGTCTTAGGAAAGATAGACGAGATAATTGTTGGTTAAATGAACACACAAACGCAAAAAATGAAGGAAATGAACACAGAAAAAATAATGGAATTGTCAATAGTCTTTTCTTCTTTCAAAAGGCTTGTGATGTTGTATGTCATTGAGGTTGAACCAGCAGGATATACTCAGATAGTGTGGAGATTGGCTGACTTAGGAATAAAAATAGGATCTTCAGAACTATACAAACACCTTGCAGTCTTACTGGAAAATGAACTCATCTCAAAGAAGGTCACATCCTACTTGATAACTAGCAAGGGCATGGAAGTCATAAAGTTGATAAACAATGTTCCTGAAGAGAGCAGGAACATGAAGATGGGGTATGTTAGATGAGATCATTAGTAACATTAACATTAGCTGTTTTATCATGGTCTACCATATTTATAATCAATAGTTTTGGTTGGAATTATATTTCAAATTCGTTTGCAATGTTAGCAGTATTTATTGGATTGCAGAATATAGTGGAACATTTTGAAAATAAGGTGATTGAACAATGAAATCAAGGCTTTACCCTTACCACTTGCCAATCCCAGCTAATATTGAATGGGAAAGGGACAAATATATGGAGTTGTTTTGGAAGTGTGGATGAAAGATAAGGAGTATTGGGATTTGAAAAAATCTGATTGTTTTGCTTGGTTTATAACTTCTTTGTTAGAAACTTGTATATTTTTAGGTTGGGGCTGGTATTTTTTAGGTGGATTTGCATTTTGTATTTCATTACATTTTTATTTTAAATTTATAAAAATAAAGAAAGGTGAATCAGAATCACAATAAGCATAAAAAAGATTTGGGAATCAACTGTCACAGGACAGGGTGGTTCAAAATATCCTGCTCATAAGAATGAGAAAATAAAAGAGGTGGTAACTGATGGAAATAGAAGTTAAATCTCCAATGAATGTCGCAGAGGGACAGCATATAGGAGTAATAACAAGGATTGAATACAGGAATGAACCATACAAATACACAGATTCATTCATAGAGACAAAGGATGCTGAAGGTAATGTTGTAGAGTTGAAATATGGATGCCCTACAAGCATAACAGCAGTGACTAAACTAGGAAAGCTGTTGAAAACCTTTGGGGCAGAACTCAAAGTGAAATCAAAGATTGACCCAGAAAAGATCCTAGTAGGAAAGAAAGTGACTTTCATGACATTGAACAAAGTGACAGAGAAAGGAACATTCTCAAGGATAGTAGACGAATCATTGAAGCCAATGGAGGAGTAATCCTCCTTTTAAACTTTTAAGAAAAGTTTAATCAAAATTAAGGTAATAAAAATGATTGAAAAAACAAGATATTTGAGGTTGGTTAAAGATGGAAGTTAGAAATTTTAAAAATGATTTAAAAAATTCAAATAGAATAGAATTGAAAAAATCATGGGAAAAAATAATAAAAATTAAATTTGAAGAAGATTGTCAAATATTATGGAAAGACAATAAAATACCGCAATTAGAATTTGGAACTGATATTACAGTAAAAACAAAGAAAGGAAGAAGATATTCAATAGAACTAAAAACAAGAAGCAATAACGTTTATGAAAATACTAAATGGATAATGGAGATAATATCACATAGATATGATAGAGAAGATGAAAAGGAAAGAAAACATTTAAATTCTAAGGACGGATGGATTTATACTACAACCGCAGAATATATTTTTCATGGAACATTAAGTGAAAATGGTAATGAAATAATTGAATGTATTTTCTATAGTTTGCACCCATTTAAGAAAACAAGTTATAAAAGCAAATTTAAAAAATTTGAAAATTTATGGCTTCCAACAAAATTTGATAATGGGATTTTTCAACTTACTTTGAATAAATTGATTCCAGAATATGTTATTGAAAGGGATAGCCTAGAATTTTGGAAATGGAGTGGAAATAAATGAAATTAAAAATAAACGAAAATTTTCAAAAGTTAATACCACCCTTAACAAAAGGTGAATACAAACAATTAAAAGAAAACCTATTGACTGAAGGATGGAGAGACAATGAATATATAATTTTATGGAATGATTTTATAATTGACGGACATAATAGGTATAAAATTTGCATGGAACACAATATTGATTTTAAAACAACTGAAAAAAAATTTGATTCTGAAGAAGATGCTAAAATATGGATGATTAATAACCAAAAAGGTCGTAGAAACTTAACAGATGGCTGGAAGTGGGAACTTATCCAAACCAAGAAACAGCTGTTATTGGAGAAAGGGAGAGAGAAACTATCGGAAGCTGGTTCTAAACATAAAGGAAATCAACACTCTGAAATGGAAGGTTTATCAACAG
>Ga0307928_10004621_pt1 | contig 10426 bp, 20 predicted proteins | sample AceLakmetagen232_FD_201815 | JGI IMG/M metagenome (GOLD analysis project Ga0307928, IMG submission 201815) | Saline water microbial communities from Ace Lake, Antarctica - #232 | ecosystem: Environmental > Aquatic > Non-marine Saline and Alkaline > Saline | place: Antarctica: Ace Lake...
TGATGGGATGTTATCTGGAAAATCGAGAGAGATAGTTAAAAACTTTAGTAAGGCATTTGTCGGACCTTTTATATTTGGATTTATGGATAATTGTTTAATGTATGTTGCTGGAGCTTCTCTTGATAAAACACTTGTTGGTTTGGGATTGGGAGCGTCAGCATTGGCAGGTTTGGGAAATACAATTTCCGATTCTGTGGGAAAGGGTGTAGAAAAAAGCGTAGATAATCTTTTGGATAAAGTTGGGTTTAATGAATCGGAGGGAGAAGAACTTTCTCCTCGTGCTGAAAAAGCTATAAAATATTTTGGAAGTATTTCTGGCATAGCACTTGGTTGTTTGGCAGGAATGGTTCCTATGTTGTTTGGTGTAAGATTGGGTAAAAAAGCAGATAAACTTTTTTGTATGCCTACTAAACGATTGGAAGATTTGGGAGAGATTACTGATATTCAATGTTCTCAAGGTAATTGGAATTATGATCCTTATATGCATGGTATGGCAAACGGAATGATATTATCCCTAGCAACAATATTAGGGGAAGAACCTTGTTATAAAGAAGCGCCTGATAAATGGTTGGATAACAAGGAAAATTCTTCTTTAATCAAAACTGAATTATATTCTCGTTTTTCGGAAAAGGAAGGAAAACCTTCTTTGAGTGATTTGATGGAAGTGATGAAAAAGAAGGTCGGACGAGAAAATTTTAAACAATTTTTAATAAACATAGTTATGAGTTTTTCCAAGATTGCAGATAAATATCTGCAATCTAATGCTACAAAACTTGTTGATAGCAAATATATAAACGTGGCTAAAAAGTTTATTGAAAGTGGAGTAGAAGATATTGATGATTTACGAAAAAAAGTTTATTCTTATATAAAAGGAGATAAACAATGAATGCAATACAGATAGAAAGAATAAAAGTTACTTCGTCTAATGTCGAATCTATTGGCTATGATAAAGAAAAAAAAGAATTGTATGTTGAATATAGAGGCGGTGGTATTTATGTTTATGTAGGTGTTCCAGGACTTGTATATGGAAAACTTATGGAATCGAATAGCAAAGGAAGGTTTTTGGCCAATAATGTAAAATCTGTATTTATGTGTAATAAATTATCTGGAGAAGAAAATAAGGAAGAAGAAAACAAGGCAGAATTAATAACTCCTGAGAAAAAAGAAAATTCTATGGGAGTTCTTGAACAATTCCAGGCAGAGGTAGATAATTTGAAAAAGAGAGTGACTAAATTGGAAATTGATGTTGAAGAATTAAAATCAGACAATAAAAAACAATCAATTCGTAAAAAAGGACCTGGAGTATTTACGGGAAGAGTGGTATGAAAAAAATGATGGAAAATACTCTCCAATCATTGAAAAAACGTATTGAACCATCCGAAGATATGATTGATTTTTATGAGAAAAGAACAAGAGAGCATATTGAAAGAGTATCTGATAATCTTTTAAGTATATTGGATTTACCAGAATTAAACTCAGATGAGTTAAAAAGAAGGGCAATTAATCATGATCTTTCTAAGTATGGAGCAGAGGAGAGAGTGCCTTATGTTTGGTTGACTGAGTTTCACAGATGTAAAAATGAAAACATACCTTTCAAGTATCCAGAAGGTGTTGAAAAAAGAGTGGATAAGGCTTCATTACATCATATTAGAAATAACAGACATCACCCTGAGTTTCACGATTCTCCATTTGATATGACTAACGATGATTTAGCTGAAATGGTTTGTGATCATTGTGCAATGTCTCAGGAACTTGGTGATAGTTTGTCTGAATGGGAAAAGGGTGTTATAAATAAAAAATGGAAATTTAATGAAGATCAGACAAAATTAATTTGGAAATTAGTTGGTTTATTTGAGAAGGAATCAAAATGAGAAAAGAAATGAAATTGATTGTTAGAAAAACTCTTATAGAAAACAAAATATGTAATGAAAAAAACGTTGAAGCAATGATAGTGGTTTTAAATCTGAGATCGGAAAAATTAGATAAATGTGGAAAAGAGGATTGTAATCATGAGCATTTGATACCTTATCTATTAGCTGATTTAATTTCAAATAAAAATAAAGAAAAACCATTATCTCCTAAAATTGATAGATTGGAGAGAGAAAAAAGGGAAATTTTACAGAAGAGAAAAGCTGAAAAGGGTGGATGATGTAAATAATGAAAACAACAAGTTTGTTGTTTAAGGAGCTGGTATGCCTGTTAACAAATGCCCTGATGGTAAGTATCGAATAGGAAAAGGAAAATGCATGTACGATTCAAAAGCAAAAGCAGAGAGAGCTTATAAAGGATATTTATATTCGAAATACGGAATGGATTTATCTGAAATAGAGCTTTTAGATCCGAGGTTAGCATTAATATTGTTTAGTTTTCTGAAAGAAAAAAAGAAGAAAGGTGGTGAATGAGGTGTCAAGTATACAGATAAGAGATGGAGAGGATTTTGATAGGGCTTTGAAGCGTTTTGTTAAGAAATGTGAGAGAGATGGTATATTGACCGAATTGCGAAAAAGGCGTTTTTATGAAAAACCCAGCATAAAGAAAAGGAGAAAATCTATAGAATCTATCAAAAAGAGAAATTATTTAAAGAAAAAAGGGTTATAATTCGTTAAAAATTTTGTATAATTGGAGGTATTTTTGAAAAAAGGAGTGCTCAAAAAACAAGCTTTCAGAAAATATTCTGATTTTGAAAAATTTTACGAAAATATTAAAAATAGTCTTGAAACAAGATCACCTTTGATAGAGTTTAGATTTTTTAAGGAAAGAAAGATATTATCTGTTACAATGGGACATATTACTAGAGTATTGGCAGAATCTACACTAAAACAGGTAGAAAAAGTTAAGAAGCTTTGTATAAGTTACATTTTTGAAGAACTTAAATGAATAGGAGGTAGAAATGAAAGGACAAGTTAGATGGTTTAATAATCGAAAAGGCTATGGTTTTATCGGAAGAGAAGATGGTGGTAGGGATTTATTTGTTCATTATACAGGAATAGAGAAGGAAGGTTACAAAACTTTGAAACCTAAACAAACAGTAGAATTTGATGTTGTAGAGGGTCCAAAAGGAGAGCAAGCAGGAAATGTCAAAGTATTAAAAGAACCAGAAGAATTAGAAGTAGAAACAAAAGAATCAGAAGTAGAAACAAAAGAAGAAAATTAAAATAACGATTCGGAGAGTAAATTGATTAAATGTCTTGCTGAAATAGATTTAAAGTCTTCAGGTCCCTGGTGGGAGGGTAGAAAATTTAAGCATCCGGAGACAGATAATGAAGTGGGTTTTAAATCATTACCGTTGGAGGAACAGAAGAAGCTAAATTCTTATGTTAGGGAACATGCTCCGGAAAAGATGGTGACTCCTAAAAAAGTAGTTCCAGAAAAACCTCCGGGATTAAAAAAAGAGGAACCTGAAGTTCCACAAAAAGAACCTCTGGAAAAAGTTCCTCAAAAAGTACCAGAGGTCGAACCTGAATCCAAAAAATTGAAAAAAGAAGTAGATATATTAAAAGAAAAAAAGAAAGTTAAAAAATTAAAGGAGCAAGTGGAGAAACTAAAAAATGACGATTTAGATAATAACGTAAAAGATAAAAAGGAAAAAATAAAGAATAAGCAGAAAAAAAGAAAAGATAAAGAAGAAAACAAGGAAGAATTTGATGGACTTATGGACAATCTTTTGGATGATGTTGATGATAAGGATGTAGATAAAACAATACTAGAGAGAGTTTTAAACAAAGCCTATGATGAGGATCCAGCAAACGCATTGGAATTGATGTATTTTTTCGAACATTTGTCTGATTAATAAAGGAGAATTGTTTATGCCTGTTAACAAATGTGACGATTGCAAATTTATAGAAGATTCTAAAAAGCTCAAAGAAATCCAAAAAATGCATAGCAATCTTTGTATCAAGGAAAGTAAAACTGACAAAGAGTTTTATTTATTGCATAAAGATAAGGAAATTGCTATTAAACTATCCGATGCAGTAGATTGGTTTTGGGAAGAATTTGATGAATCTTTTGATGAGTTGGAAGATGAAGGTGATTGGGAGGAGTTTGATTAATGGATTTTGTAATTGTGACAGCAACAAGAGATTCTTTGATTACAGTAAAGAAATGTATTGAAAAAATAAAAGAACATACAAGTGGAAATTATTTGCATATAATTTCTGATGATAGTTCTTCTTTGAAAACATTAACTTATTTGAGAAGTTTGGAAAATGTAAAATTATTTGAATATCGAGGAGATAACGAGCCACATTTAAATATTGTTATGAGAAAGGCTTTTGAATACGCTTTTACATTAAATCCAAAATATATCTTTACAGTTGAATCTGATGTATATGTGACGCCAGGATGGAATGAAAGATTAATAAAAGCGATAGAATCGAAAGAAGATGCGGCAGGAGTAACATGTATTACAGTAAATGATAGTAAAAGAATAATGCCCCCTATGAGAAATGATTTACCCCCTAATTGGAAAGGAAAATGGGTAATTGATCGTTTTTATGATATTGTTTTAATGAGAAAGCATCTAACTTTTTGTTGTTCTATTTTTAAAACAAATATTTGTAAACAAATTGATTTTGTAAATCAAAATAGAGTTGCTGGAGTAGATGTTAGATATTCTTCACGATTGAGAAGCTTGGGATATAAATTATATGTAGACTTAGGAACATATGTTTACCATCCATCGCCCCATTCCAGTAGAAAGGAATGGAAGAACAAAACAAACAGAGGCCGTATTAGTTAAAAGCAAGTTAAAAGGAGGTCAAGAATATGTCAAAGATAGATAGGTTGATAGAAAATCCTAAAAAGTTAGATGCAATGGTTGCACAAGATAAAGAACGAGCAAAACAACAAATGTTGCTAAGGCAAATTAAAAAGAAATATGATAGGCTTTTGAAAGATACTATTATGCAAGAAGAAATATTAGAATTATGTAGGGCTGAGATAGTAGCTTTACCGAAAGTTATCATTCCTAAAAAGAAAAAAATTAGGAAAGGAATTACAAAGGAAGAATGTATACTTCTTTTGGGAGATCTTCATATAGGAGAAGTTGTTTCTATGGAAGGGATGGGAGGTTTCGGATCTTATGATAGTGATGTTTTTGTTGCAAGGATGGAAAGACTTTTTAACAAAACAATAGATTTGATTCAAAATAAGCTACAAGGATATACAATTGATAAAATCAATGTCATAGGATTGGGAGATTTTGTAACGGGTATTATTCATGACGAACTGATTGAAACAGCTTCTGATTCTATAATAGAATGGACATTGGGAGGAGCTTTGGTAGTATCTCAGTTTTTAATAGACTTATCAAGGCACTTTAATCAAGTAGAGTTTACTGGTGTAATTGGTAATCATGGAAGAATGAGTCAAAAACCCAGGTTCAAAAGGAGATATGTGAATTGGGATTATTTACTTTATCAAATAGTTTCCTTGATGTGTGCTCGACAAAAAAATATTAAATTTGATTTACCGAAGTGTTTCTTTACATTGAAGGAAATAGCTGGTCAAAATCATTTGATTTTACATGGCGATAATATCAAAATGTACAAAAGCATTCCTTGGTATGGAATTGAGAGAACAATAAACGAATTATCTCAATTATTAGCTGCACAGAATATAGTGTTTCAAAATGTATTTTTGGGACATTTTCATAACCAGGGTATGTTAAACAAGGTTGTAGGTGAAATAATTCTTAATGGTAGTGTTATTGGTGGCAATGAGTATTCATTAGGAAGATTATTCAAGAGTAGCGATCCTATGCAGTTATTAATGGGTGTTAATTCAAAGTACGGAATAACATGGAGATTTCCTATTAATTTGAAAAATGCAAAGGTAACAGATAAACCTAGATATTCTTATTCGACTGATGATATTACTGAAGGGATAAAAATATTTTCAGGTAAGTTTGGAGAAGATGTATGAGTAGAGAAGGTGCAAATGTTTTAGAGGTTGAAGTTTATGTTGGCATACATGAGGATTGTGGAGGAGAAATTTTCTTTGTATTGGATAATCCTTTTGGAACTTATTTTTGCAAAAAATGTAAAGAAAGTGTTTCCGGACAAAATATCAGTGATTTGAAAATAAAAAACAAAAAAGTTTAATAAAAAAGATAAGTAAAAAGAAAAGTTAGATAAAGGTAGCACTATGAGTAGTTTATGGAATTTTAAGCATTGCGGGGATTGTATAAAAGCGGGGACGAGTTGTTATCCAAGCATTTCTATGGAAACTGGAAAACCTATAAGAGAGAGTTTTTGTCAGAGTGCTTACAGGGATGCTATGAGTTACTTTTATCGTAAGGGAAAAAAGACAAAAAATAGAATTCTAAAAAAGAAAAATTATGGTAAATAATTCTATTACATGCAACAGAAAACCTTTGATACATGTCAATACTGTTTTTAATTACATTAATGTGAAAGATTTAAAAAGCAGAGATGTACTTACAAATAAAAAGTTTGAAGAGAAGTTGTATTTATCAATAAAAGAAAAAGGGATTTTAGATCCTTTATTGGTTTGGTTTTTGACGGGAGTACCGAAAGGTCCTAAAAGTGGCTATTTAGTAAGAGTAGGAAGTAGTAGATTGCATGTATGTAAAGAATATTCAGAATTAGGAATTCAAAAAGTACCATGTTTTGTTTTAAATTTTAAAGGAACTTTTAAACCTAACACTCGAAATAAAGGATACATAGTACCTTTGACAGAAGGCGAGTTAATGGATTCAAAAGAAAAAGTATTATATCATTGTTATAACAAAGATATTCAATTACGATTTTCTGAAAAAGGTTGGTTGGTTTTTGCAATAGCTGATAAGTTTCTTAAAAATATTAAAAAATATTAGGTAGGGGATTTTATGAATCTTGATTTTAGAGATATGGATGGAAATTTTTATATTACTTGCGAAAGGCATAGAGCACAAATAAAAAAGAAAATTATAATATGCTATGTTTGTAAGGAAAGGCATAAATGCAAAAAAATCCTCAAGTTGTGGAAGAACTGGTTTGAGAATTTGGATAAGTAGATGGAACTTATTCATAAAATTGTAAAACTTGAAGATTGTATTCCGTATCCAGGAGGATACACTGGAAAGAAATCGCAATGGAGAAGGAAAGAATCTTCTATGTATCCCAAGGTTAGATTGAGTCTTGAAAAAGTTGGTATGAAAAATCCTTTATGGGTTTTTGAAGAAGAGAACGGAAAATATAGAATAGCAAAAGGATGTTGTAGAGCAGTTGCATGGTATGATATGGGAAAAAGAGAAGTGGATGTGCTAATAGCACCTTTTGGAATGGATAGGAAAACGGCCAATAAATTGTTTAGAAATTCGGATTTTGAAGAAGATATCTTTATGATTGATTCAAAGACTGAAGAGTTTTTAAGCGAAAAATTTCCTAAAGGTTTTTAAATGGGGAACTGGAATTATGTTTGTTGTAAAGACAAACTTCAAGAAATAAGAAAATATAAAAATTATTTATATTTTAAAGAGAATAACAAAGATGCAATAGATTTAAAAATTATAAATGCAGCTTATACATACTTATTAGTTGATAATTTAGAATCTTTGATAAAACCAAAAGAAAGTTTTTCAAAGCAAATAGAAAATTCAATTTTAACAGTGGGAATAAAAGACCCTTTTGTTATTCATTTTATTACAAATGTTCCTATTGATTATAAATATGGTTTTTTCATCAAGTCGGGAAATAATAGAATTGAAATTTGTAAGAAAGTCGGTATTGAGAAAGTTCCTTGTATAGTGGTTAATTTGAGTGGGAATTGTTACGGAGGCTTTGATAAAAAATACATAGAAGGAGATATTTTAGAAACAAAAGAAGATGTTAAAAAATTATTTTGTAGTTCTGGAAGGATTAGGGTTACAGTGAGGGGAGGAAAGATTTTTAATGCTTGTATTCCAAAATATGGAAGGTGTGAATAAATGAAAGATTTAAAAAATATTGTAGATTTAGTTGATAAACAAAAGGAGAATAAAAATTTATGGGATGTTCATGAAACTAAAAAAGCATTGAAGGAATTGCATTCAATAATAGAAGAAACTATTGATTTAAAAAAATTAAGATTAAACTTTAGTAGGGGTTACGGAGACAATATGATTCCATTGAAAGTTCATAATACAGTTTATGCAATATTGGATTTGGATAAATTAGATTCATTAGCTTCTCCAGGTCCGGAAGAATTTAAAGAAGCGTTGTACAATTCAATTAAGGCGAATGGTTTGAAAGACCCTTTTTCAATTCATTATGTGACAGGCGTTCCAATGAGACATAGACATGGTTGCTTAGTTAAAACTGGAAATAATAGAATACTTGTTTGTAAGAAATTGGGTATAAAGAAAATACCTTGTATAGTTACAAATTTAAGTGGGGAATGTCATGGTGCGGATTGTTTTGATGAGCCTTTTATTGAAGGACAAGCAATAACAACAGAATCTGAAGTGAGGCAATATTTTCATACGCCTAAAGTAAATGTGGTTTTTCGTAACGGAATGATTGTGAATGCTTATACTCCATATTTTTTGAGAATACAGAATGAATATTCAGCACCATCTAGAAACATTGCAGAAAAAATAATGATAAAGAAAGATTAAAAACGGAGGAATGATGAGTAGAAAAAAATTTAAAAAATTGGAATCGTGTGATCCAAGAGTTGCGGCGGAAGTAGATAAAGTATTTAAGGAAATTGATGGACCTGTTATTCCAGAAGATTGTAAGTACCCCGAACTTTGGTATAAGTGTACAAAAGATTTGCGGGAAGGTGATGAAGAAGTAACTTTGGCGAAAGTAAAAAGCATGTACAATAAACTTTTGAAAGAGATAACAGAAAAGAAAGCTTCATTTATAGGTAATACAATTATTCCAGAATTAGATCATTTGATGCATGTGAAAAGAATTGATATAAATGATAAACCATTAGTAATAGAAGAGTTCAAAAAAGCGGGATTAGGAACAGTAGCTAAATATTTGGAAATGATATCTCCAGGAGAATTTAGAGATCTTATTAAGTTGGTTAAAACTTCCAAAAAAGCTGATAGTGTGGGTAGTAAATGGGATGATATGTCATTTTCACAAAGAGAAAAGATTCTATCAGGTCTTGGGTATGGGAACCAAGCTTATCAACTTGCTGCAAATGTATGGGATAAACTTCCTCAATATGTTATTGATAGTTTAAAACAGCATTTGGCAAAGAGAAAACAAGCTCAGGAAAAAGAGAAAATTGGATATGAAAAATGTCCTCGTTGTAAGGGAACTATGGTTGTTAAAGTTCCCGGCAGTGATGAACACAAATGTCCGCAATGTGGTTTAATGTTTAATAAAAAGAAAGCAGATTATGCAATTGCTGAATATGAAAAATATTTTCAGGGAAAAATGAAAGAAAATGGGATTAAATCTATTAAAGGTTTATCTGATAGTGAGAAAAAGATATTTTTTGATAAAGTGGATAAAGGATGGAAATCAAAAGTAGAGAAGGAAACAGGAGATTTGAAAAGAGTTTAAACTGCGAGGTGATATAAATGCGAAAGCTAAAGAGAAAGTTTGATTGGAACGGGCATTTGTGGGCATTGATTTTTGTTAAACCAAATGAATTTATTGAACCAGAAGAAGGAACATTTGTGGAATTGGATGATGAACATTTAATAATGAGGATTTTAGATTCATTATGTACGGAAAAAATAGAAGAATATTTAATTCATGAAGTGTTAGAAGATGCTCTTTCTAATTGTGGTGTTTTGGATATTTTATGTCAAAAATTATCAGAGGGAGTGAAAATAGAATTTGATAAGATGGATTTAGCAGATTGTTTTTCGGACGCTTTAGAAAAAAATATTTACGGTACTATAATAAAAAATAAAGAATTTTTTCCATCGTTGACAAATGTGGTTAGTGTTTATCCACAGTATTTGAAGGATAATAAGTATAATGTGTTGAAAAAGTAGATAATAGGAGGTTTGTATGAAAGAAGTTGATTTACAAAAAGTTGCTCAAGTACAAGGGGAATATGAAATTCCCACAATTGAGGAGGAAAATGCAAGGAATAGAGTAATTGGAAAGATATGTTTTGATGACAGGAGTCAATTTTGTGCAGGGGTTGAAAATTTCGAAAATAAAGTTGCGGAAATAATTCAAAAAAGATATCCCAAAGCATCAATGACAGGAAGTGTGATAGACGGTGATAAGAAATGTATGACTTATGTTGTTTCTTCGATAGATAAAGATGATGTTAGAAAGGTAGCCAAATTGCAGGATTTAGAAAAAGATTTTGAAGACTTAGGAGGAGGAATATATAAAAGATCTAACAACGAATTATGGTCGTTAAAAGTTAATGATGATGGAGAATATAACGTAGTTAGGTCAGAATCAGAATTAATGTTTGGATCTGATTTGGAAAATCAAGAAGTCATAGTTTCAAAAAGAACAAA
>Ga0307928_10004623_pt1 | contig 10423 bp, 26 predicted proteins | sample AceLakmetagen232_FD_201815 | JGI IMG/M metagenome (GOLD analysis project Ga0307928, IMG submission 201815) | Saline water microbial communities from Ace Lake, Antarctica - #232 | ecosystem: Environmental > Aquatic > Non-marine Saline and Alkaline > Saline | place: Antarctica: Ace Lake...
TCGTTGAGCTCACGCTGTAGTAACCTACTGCTAACCTTGACGTTATGTCCGTCAAACTTTTGTACGCCATACCACTCCACCTCATTCTTCGTATACTCAGGCGTGAAAACAGAGTTTGCCATCCCAAATTCTCCTGTTAAAATACACAACACCTTGATAGTAAACAAGTTACCCACCTAAACTCGATTAACCAACTTTTCATGCAAATAATCGAGATTTAGCTATAACTACCTCAAACCTATAGGGTTCAGGATTTCGCAAGTAATTCCAACAGTGTTCAAACTGTAGTCACTATTGCATCCTACGACGCTCTATCCTGAACAACTTCCTCACCCAAACACCCAACTTCTCTATAAGTGTCCTCCTGGTACCGTACCAATTACCGTGCTCCAGCTTCATCCTCATCTTCTCTGCCTGCCGTGCCTGGTAGTTATGATTCTTCCTCCTGCGTCTACTCATAGTTCCCCAGCCCCCCAGCCCCTAATTATATCGTTAAGGTGACTAACAGCACCCTCCAGCAACATTAACGTGACCAGCTGATCCTTGTGCATGGATGAGTGCTTCTCCGCAATACTGGCTATCCCCTCCACCTGCTGCTGCTTGACAGCGTCGGCCCTGCCTGTGGTCTCAAGTATGTTATTGATGAGTACCAACGTGCCTGTAAGGTGCTCATGTCGCTCCTCACACTTGTCATCCAGCTCACTTAACCTGTTCTCAGCATTGGCTAACTCATCCTCCAACCGACTAACCTTAGTCTGTAACCATTGACACTGCTCGTTCAAACCCATCACTCACTCCTTCACTTTATGGCTACTCGCCACCTGCCCCAATGCGTCTCATCATAGTTGCGTATAGCCTGTACAATCTCAACGTATGAAGCTACAGCCCAGCTATCAATGCGCCTGTGCTCTATCACACGATGAGCAGATAACGCACGTAATAGCTGGTCAGCTGGCTGCTTTGCGTCACCTAACTCCTGCCAATCAGATAGCACCGCAAGATCAAGTGACTTGCGTAGTGTGTCAAGCTCCTGCTGGCTCTGAATAACCCGGGATAGCTCTTCAGGTAACTTGTAAAGCTTCGTACTGCTGCCTAGCGCACCACGCATTAACCTCCTCAACTCCACCAACTCCTCCATGTCCTCTAACTCCTGCATGCCCGTATCTGACATCGTTTACTGCCTCCTGGCTCTACGCCTGTTCTTGCGATAAGCCTTCTTGTGCTTCTTTATGTGCGCAGCTGCACGTACACCACCAGATACCTGTGCACCTCCCTGACCCCACGGTACACTGCTGCGTAGACCATGTGCCATCAACATGTACTGGTGTAACGTGTCTATCGCAGGCCTGACCTGACTGCTGCTGCTCGTGGGTGTGTGATCTCCCTCCTTTGGTAACTCTTCTGTACCATCTCCTACCTGCATAAACTCTGCTGACTCATTCATCACTGTGTCTCCTTGCCGTCCTTCCACGTTACGTCAGTGTCGTACTTGGCGTACACACCACCATCGTCAGGCACACACTCGTTTACACGAAACGCACAGGTGTAACCCAACTCCTCATCACCAAAACCAGCAGTGCCACGATCACCACCAAAGTGGTCAGCTATTAACTCACCTAGGTCCTCAAGGAAATGAATGTAGCTGCCTGAGTCATCTATCTCCTCACCATGCACAGCCCCGTGGATGATCGCACACATCTCCTTGTCAGTCAGTATCTTACTCACGTGCTACCTCCTTCTGCTTTTGCCCCTGACACTGTGGCTGGCGTATTAAACTCATATCACCCACTAGATATTTCCTCTTCCGTCCTTTGCTTGCCACTTGCTACATCCAATCTGACGAGCTGCCTCAGCTCAATGGCGTTCTTCTGCTTTTTGAGTATTGAGAGCGTACCGCCTACCTCCCTGTGAAGCGTGTCCAGACACTTCAGTGCACTGCGTAGTATCTCCTCCTGCTCTATGTAATCAGCAGCCAGATTACAGTGCTTGCAACACCTCCACACCGATGGCTTCATCTCACCACACTCACACCGGTTCGCTGCAATACCTCGCTTGTAGTCCATGTTCATCTCATGTTCCGGCATCGATAGCCTCCTGTATGATCTCCCGGGGATCACGCTCATCCCGGCACTGCCAACACTTGTCCTTGTTCAGTGGCTTGGCTTCACCACACTCACAGATGTACGTGGTGTTCTCTACCTCCTGTATCAGTTCACTATCGCACGGTGCCAGTTCGGTGTGGCCACACACCTCACAGGTGTCTAAACCTCTCGGGCCCTCGTTACACCACTCGTTAGCACAGCTCGGACAAACATAGTTGTTGGTGTACCGTGGCTTGCTCTCAATCTCCTTCATCACCTCACCGTTAAGCACACCATCAACATACTTCTTGCCATCAGGCGTTGTCACACAGTGACACCACCTGCCGTCTATCTTGTACCAGCAAGGTGCTGTCTTCTTCTCCTCACTCATGTTACCTCCTCCACACCACCGTAGACACGGTCGAGTATCCGCTCAATGCGGTCCTGTAGCTCTGGACTCAGGTGCGCCCACTCACCCTTCGAGTTGAACACGTCACGTAAGGCCTGAGCCATGTCAGGAGCAGCACAGATCAATGCAGCATTGGCCTGTACCGGCTCACCGTTAAACCCATACGCCTTGGCAACGAAGTCACCGCTAGGCTTGCTCTTGATAAATACCTCAGTAGCAAACTTGGGCTTCTTGCTGTGTACCCGGAACCATGGGCCACCTGAGAACTCACTCATCACTTCTCCTTCCTGGCGATGCGCCATGCAGCCCACACTGTGCGGCTACCGTTCTCAATGGAGTACCTGATGTCACTGATGTCGGCGTTCTTCCATCGATGGTCACTATCTACGCTGCGGTGCTGTACTCTGCAGCCATCTTGCAGAGCCTTGAGTAACTTGTTAGCAGAAGCCTCGGGGTGACCACACTCCAGGGTATCCCACGCCATGGTGGGTAGCTCCATGCGCTTCCTGAACACCAGGTACTCGTCCTCATCCTTGAATAACGCCTGCATTTCCTGTGGCATGTTCTGGTAGAACGCTTCGGTCATGCCCTCTCCCAGGACACAGTGGATAAACCCAGTCATTAGCTCACCCTGACGCATGGTACTCATCATCAACAGTCCTCCTCTGACTCAACACGCCAGGATTGGACACCACGCTTGAAGTCATTCGATATAGTAGCCACAATCACGAGCTTACCTGCGTCCTCCCACCCGGTACCACCAGGCGAATGCTGTACCTCACGACCCTGCTCAATAGCACGCAGTATCTCAATCCCAGCATCAGTTGGTGCCATGCCGTCTAGCCTGCACCACTTCGTGGTCTTCCAACACATGTGATCACGGAACGCACGGTAAAGACTGGAGCCCTCAAACATTACTTGATACTGCGCTGGCAGATCACTCCACTGGTGATACTTGGCCAACGTCAGCTCAGCTACGCCCTCAAGCTGCTGCTGTATCACAGTCGATGATGAACTGGTGCTGGTGCTTGTGGTGCAGCCTTGGTCTGTGCCAGACCCTGTATCTTCATGCTTTCTTGCCATTACACAGCTCCTCCGCTACACGCCAAGTGCTCCAGTCAACGTCCCTAGAGCGTCTGAAGAGATCCTCCAAGTCAACGTTGCTGGCTTCCTGCCATATCGCTGGGTCCATTTCATAGCTCATGCGCTGTATTACCATATTACTCTTCAGGCTCTCAATGATTACAATCACAGGAAAGTTCACGTCGCTAAGAGACACCCACTCAGTAACTGGCAAACCCAGATACTTGCGAGTCTCGTCAAGGTGATCCTGCCCAAGGAATAGATAACGTGACTGAGAAGCTACTTGATGCATCTCTGGGCAGTCACACAATGTAGACTTCATGAACGCTTTGTTAAACTCATCTTGAAGCTCTCTGTCGTCAGGCACTTACAGCCTCCTCTCGTATAAAGAACTGCTCACGGTCCTGTATAATCGTAGTCCACGTACCGTCAGCATCCATTGTCTGAGCAATGAACCCATCCTCATAGAACTCGTTCATCACCTGTATCTCTACGTTAAACGTCTTGATACTGAAGCATGTGATCTCGTAGAAGTCACCCTCCATGTATTGCCTGATCTGCCGGGTCTTCTTGTTGACCCATATCCCAAAGTACCAAGCGTCCTGGTTGGTGTCGTACTGCTCCCAGCCCTTCTTACCATCCCAGTCGTACCGGCTACGCTCAGGATCACTTGTGAAGCTGTGAACCACCATGTTGCTCTGCCGGTTCATGTACGTGCTCTTGTGCTCCATCTTAAACTCCATCACATCTCCGTGGCATCTCATTCCAACGTGTTACCGCCTGGCTTTCGTTGTCGTTATCGGACCCAGGACCGTACATAACACAGGTGTCACACCTCACGTGAACTTTGGAATCTAAGCTAACTATCTCCAGCATACTCGTGTTGCCACAGCTAGGACACGGCTTCACCAGCATGTTCGTGTACGTATTTACCCGTAACTCAATTCCATTACTTGCCATACTTCTTTCTCCTCCTCTTCTTATCAAGGCAGGGATACACCCCAACCCGCTCACCAATGGCCCGCAGCTTTTTACGAGCAGCCCGCAGGCTGGCCTCAGCCAGCTCGATCTCTGACTGTAGGTTATCGAGATCGGCCCCCAAGTCGGTGGTGTCGTCGTTAGATCCTCCTGCCAAACCCTCGATGTAACCCCTGGATGCTATCTCACTGACAGCGTTCTCCAGCATATCAGCCACTGCCACTGCCTCAGCCTTCTTCACTCTCTTCTTGCCCATGCTACGCCTTCTCCTTTCTCTCAAAGAACTGACCAGTTTCACCACACCGACCAGGGCGCTTGCTCTCACGTTCAGTGAGACACGATACTTGCAGGGCGTAGCCAGTCAGTGGGTGTCGGCGCTCACACTTAGGTGAGTTCTTGTACCGTACAAAACGGCACTCCCTGCACTCGGGTAATGCCTTATCCTTCTTTTTAGCCATCAGCCTTCTTCCCTTCCTTTGGTATACGATCCCACGAGCAGGTGCCTTCTTTCAGATAGTAGAACACACGCTCTGGGTAGATGTGGCTATGGTAGTTAGACCGGTCAAGCACATCCTCAAGCCACCTGATGCCGTACTCTAGCCGTTTAGCCGCTACTTTGCGTGCATCTTTAGCCGTTATAGCAAAGAAGATGTCGTTACGACCACCGGTGCCTTTGACGGCGTAGCCTCTGTCATCTGAATCAGGTGCTGTGCAGATCTCCTCCAGCATATGCACCGTAATGCCCAAGGCTGCTTCCAGCATCCTCTTCAGCTTCACCACTCCGCCCTTGTTGGTATCTATACCAGTGAGCACACACACCTGTGTGAGCCCCTCTGGTAAGATGGCGTTAACAACTGCGTTATCCTCTATCGTTTCGTTCATCTCTTATCCTCATGTCTTTGACAACCGCATGTAAACGTGTCGTCATGCTCTTTAATTCACCCTCCACGTAGGTAAGCTGCTTCTTGTAATACTTGCGAGCAAAGAGAGCACCCGCAGTTACACCGACCAAGTAGAATATTATCGATACCCAGCCATGCGTGATGAGGAAGTCAGTCCACAGGGACATGCACGCCCTCCTTCGGCAGAGCTGCACAGTCCTCGCAGCATTTCTTCTTACGATCAAAGTTGCGGGTGGATACACGCTCACCGCACTCAGGGCAGTCAATCACGCCCTTGCATGTGCAGCCGGCTATCACGTTGGCAGCCAGCCCACACTTTTGACAGTACTTGATGTCCTTAACATCTATCGCCATTACTCTACTCCTCTTCAGGCCACTTGCAGAATACAGTTCCGTCTGGTTTACGAAGTGACAGGTGAAACAGTAAGTCTACACCTGACTGGTAGACTTCCTGCACGCACGTGCCATCCTTCATCTCATACATATGGAGGTTGACACCACCAGACCAGTGTGGATCGTCGTAGTAGTCGTATACCTCCTTGACTACGTTTACGCATTTCTCGTTTTGGCAGAGCTTGCATGTGTCTCCATTAGGTACCCCGTTCTGCCTGAGATAGTTCCTTGCCTCCACTGTTAGGTATTGCCATAGTTCACAGTCTTGCATAATACACCTCCTTTGGTACGGTATAACTACTCCCTTATCTCTTCAAGGATGACCTTCCATCCAGCTGCCGCCACAAGTTTGCGTATCTCATCTTTGTGTTCTATAAACACCTTGATGTCCTCTTCGGTAACGTCACCTGCAAGGCGCATGTCTTCGACAGTCCATACCGCATTTATATATGGACCATCACGATTGGTAGCATCTGTTGCATCCTGCTCACTGCCCACCCAGTATTGCTTTCCATTAGGCGTTATAGCTACAGAACCACCACCAAACTCACCAATCCGTGGCTTAGAACATGTAAAACACCATGAGAAGGTGAACGTCTCCGTGGCCTCAAGAGCTACTTGTAGTGCAGACACGATGTCTGCAGCTAGGTTGATGTCTATGCTCTCTTCGTGAAAGAACTTTATACAGCCTTCTCCAAACTCATAGTCGGATGGCATGCATCTGTCATATTCTTCATCCCACTCGTCCTCAGTGATGTTCTCATACTCCATCATGTACTTCTTTGAAGTTTCATACACGACCTTCTCTACCTCTTCCTTCCGTTCTTCGGGGAAGGGATAAGAGAAAGACGACTCTGTGTAGTTATCCGCCATGAGATGGTCCTTGCATACTTTGCAAGTGATCAATAACTGCATCATCCACGAATAACATGGGCAGCAACTTACCATCCGCATCAACCGGTTTGTCTACGTTGAAGATGTTGTCCCATAACTTACTCTTGATGTGTAAGATGCGCCCAGTTCGCCATGCGTCGTCCAACCCGATGTTGCCTGTCTTTCCGACGGTTGACTTAGCCGTATCTATACCAACCGCTGCAATGTACCCATCGTTAAACAGCTTACTGTGCTCATTACATAGCTCGTACTGCATCGGTTTAGTACGCCCACTAGGTGGGAACATCTTCATCATACGCTTGTGCAGTACAAGTTCATTGGTGTCGTGCACTGCACCACATACGGGGCACACCGCAGTTACTACCGCTACGTAGTTACCACGGTCGCCCCATAGACCTCTTGTGTCCGCTTTCTGAACCACTGTTACCTCCTCAGATGATGCTGTTAGAGAGCAGTCTGCGTTGCTCTTTTTTCTTAACTCGTTCTTCAGCCACCGCAACCTTACGCTGCTCCATAATCTTGTCGTAGTTCACAAGTGCGTGTTCTATCATGTACTCAGGCACCACCTCAACTGCACGTGCTTTACACCCGCCACAGCCACCGCCTGCTGATGTCTTGTCCGCAACCTCTTGAACCAGTCCCCAGTCTTTTACCAGCACAGAGACACACTTCGAGTACGTACGTAACACCTTCATGATGTTGGTGTCGTTGTGCTTCTTCCATACACACAGTGCAATCTCACAGTCTGTCATACACCAGGCCCCACGCCCGTTGTCAACAATACCGTTACGTACCTGCACTGGGTCAATGGCAGTCTCTACTTCCTCGTAACGAGTACCACCAGGCTGTACCGGTGGCAGCTGTCCTCCGCTACCTAAGAACGCATCCCTGTTTATGATAAGGATATCAATGATACGCTGTGCGCTTTTATTCATGTCACGTTTGATGCTGTTCAGCACCGCCATTGAATTCAGGCTCATTCCGTGTGCTAACTTAAACCCCATGTTGCTTCCTCTCATTCAACTATGTTAAAAACAAACTATTCTTTGGTACGGTACAAAAAGGACGCCCCTCCCCCTTTTAGGTGTCGGGCATTGATAGGTAGGAAGTACAGGGGAGGGGCTTTTTGGGTTATTAGTAACGTTACTTCTTGACTTTTGGCCATTCGCCTGTTTCACGGTAGTTATCAAGCAGCGTGTGATCTATCTTCACGTTAGCACAGTACGCATTAAACGACAAAACACAGGCTGCGTATATCTCTGGCTGAGGAGCGTGCACACGATCATCTTTGCTGTTCTTGTTACGACGTCCGTACACCTTATCAAGGTACGTGGTCAAGTACTGTATAGGCGACCCGATACCAGCAGTGTTCATTTGCGCCATGTCCTCCCAGAAGCGTTGAGCTTTCTTTGGGCTATTCAAGAACGTTGAAACCATAGCCGATATTACAGCCGTAGTGCGCATCATGCCTTTGACGTACACCACGTTACCAGGCTCAGCACTTCTGATCAACCGCAGAGCAGCAGCAACTAGCCTGAGTGTCGAGGCCAGCGGTTGTTCACGTACTAAGCAGCAAATCTCTGCATGTGTACCCTTCGGGAAGTTCTCAAACTTGGTAAAAAGCTGTGCTTTGTACGCTGTGATGAACATCTTGAGGTGCTGTTTAGAGATTCCTTTTGTCTCGGGCATCTCAAAAGATAGCGCTACGCTCTGATCACCTGAAGAGCGTGCTCTTCCTACGTCATACGTATTGTATATTTCACGCATGGCTTCCTCAGTTTCCGCCTGGAACTTTACGTAAAATACCTCAGGGCATTGAGAGTCGTCAAGCTGCATTCTTGCAAGGCACGTGTGCTGGGTATTGCCACGATACTCGACCCCGTTGTACACAATTGTCACCATGATAACAGCGTCGAAGTTAAATACTTTTCGCTGCATAAAGTCCTTGTATATCACAACCCAGTCGTTATCGACTGGACGCTCAAACGGTGTGCGTGGCAGGCTGACGTAGTTGGTAGACTCAGCCCTCGTTAACTTCTTAACACCTTTAGCTAACACCTTATATGGAAAGGCCCCAATCCTTCCGGTAGGTGCGGCTACTCTGCCAAGCATACCTGCTGTGGCAGCTACAACACCAGCTGCCACCTTGCTAGCCTTCTTCTTCACATTCTTTACGGCTTTTTTTACTGCCTTCGTGCTCTTACTTGCTGATTTCTTTGTCATCTCGCTTCCTTCATACTATACCCGTTAAGTTGCCAGCCCGGGGGCTGGCTCCAATTAAAAAGGCCCAGACAATCTGTCTGGACCCGGTACTGCAGCCAGGATTTACCCCGGCAAAGTCATAACGGTATCCTCCTCCTTATGTTTAATCTTTTTCAGTTTTGTATCGCAAAGTATTATTATACTATCCGTGCATCGCTTCCTCCAGTCTTTTCACCTTTTCAATCTGTGCATTAACGTCGTATTGCATCTCGTCCAATCTGCGCTTAGCCAGGATCAGCGCACCTCTAATGCCCTCTGGTAGCTTACACGTTTTTACCTTAGTGCAGCGCTCGTGGCAGTGCCCCAAAAAGCGAGCAGGCGCCATACACTCACCTATCTCACTAGAATTAACTACGGTGTGATTGACTTCCGTTATCGGCTCGTCTACTTCTCTCATGTTATAAGCTCCCCCGTGGTGCCAACGACTGCAACTGCGCAACGTCCAGGTCAGGCAAGGTCTCCTTACCTCTGAACACACGTGACGCCAGGAACCTTACTGGGTCACGGAATAGGACCTCCACATCACAGCTGACCATCCCTGATGCTACGGCAGCAAACTTAGCCGCTGTTGACGTGATTGGCTGTTTTATAGTCGCCTCAATGTGCTTGTACGTCAGCCCTGCCTCCATAAGCTCGTCCACTATGTCCTGCCCATCCTGTGTGAGCTTGAACCACCAAAGCTTGCGTGGATGTACCTTATCCACCGACTTCATCCACCCAGCTGTAACCACTGTCTCGTAGTCAGTAGGGAAACCTACACCACACCACATCCCTCCCGGGTTATCATCTTTAAACCTCGTTATGCGCCTGACTGCTTCACACAGCAGTTTCATTCTCTTCCACGTCATCCGTGGTCTCCGGCTCTTTGCCATTCATCTCTCCATAACATCCCAGCTGCTTCGCCAGGTCAATCAGTACCATGCGCCGGTCGGCGCTGTCAAGGTTATGTACAGCCTCCTGTACAACCTGTGTTACATACTCTGCAGCAGAAAGCAGAGTAGTCTGCTTACTGTATGTATTGCCCACCCAGTCAGAGTACGCCTTCTCGCTACCCCAGCAATCCATCGGCAACCTGTTGTATATAAACTTGAACAGCTCACCCATGTGCTTCTGGCTGTTAGCATCTGCGTACGAGAATGCTTTCCTCAGGTCGTTTGTCAGCATACCATACAGGAAGTCACCAACGGGTGTTTTATGCTCAGAGTACCCTACAAGAGCATGCAGTCCTGGTAGCCCATCGTATCCGTGAGTGTCTATGTGACTGTAGTCAACCATGTTGAGCTCCAATAAAAAAGGGCACCCCAAAGGGTGCCCAAGCAACGCAGATCTGTTATCCCGGTTCAGGGATCAGCATAAATAACGGGAGGTGGTTTACTCATCGAAGTTGCGGGAGCCGCCTCAGACGATTGCTTGTTGCAACC
>Ga0307928_10004625_pt1 | contig 10423 bp, 26 predicted proteins | sample AceLakmetagen232_FD_201815 | JGI IMG/M metagenome (GOLD analysis project Ga0307928, IMG submission 201815) | Saline water microbial communities from Ace Lake, Antarctica - #232 | ecosystem: Environmental > Aquatic > Non-marine Saline and Alkaline > Saline | place: Antarctica: Ace Lake...
GCTTCACTTGGATAACCACATATCTATCAGCGATATCAGCAAACCTGTTTAGTATTCTTTTTGTTTCGATGTCAATCATCTTTCAATTCTCCCTTAACTTCTAATAGAGCGTGCAGCCTGCCAGCATAGTAGCCTCGGCGGTACTCACGACTTTCATCTGTATTCATATCTTCTTTGAATTCGCGTAGGGTCATACTGATATCTTTATTAAGATTGTCGTAGTCAATCATCCGTTAAACCCCTCAGTTTATCCATCAAATCAGCCAGCGCTTTGACGCGGTTGGTCTGGTAAAACATCGAGACTTGGTGAGGTGTATCGATTTCAGTATTTGTTAAATGTGAGCAGTAGCAGAATAAACTTTTCTGTATAAAATTAAACTCGTCGGGTGTTAGCTTGTCGTAGTCAATCATCACTGCTCCAACTTATTACCATTATCGTCAAACTTCGAAGCTATTTCTGAGCGCACCACAGGTATATCCCTCGGCGCATCAATGCCAACGCGATGCTCACCGTGTGAACCCAAGCCTAGCAATGTAATCACAATGTCATCGCCGATTAAAATCTGTTCGCCTCTGCGGCGTGTAAGTATCAACATGCTAGCTACACACTCTGGTACAGCTATGAGACCATGGGGTAGTTTTGCAGACCATTTTACAGTGACTTGCTGCAAAAACCTGAGTGCTTAAAGATACTATTGCTGTCAGTACTATCATTCGTGCCATCATTACTTAATCCTTTGGTTGTTTTTGTTTATATTATGAGCCGCTACCATTGCGCCAAGCGACACACCAAACAATGCGCCAGTGATTGTTACGAATGCCAAGTCCCAGTGAGCCATGCATATCATGCCGTTGCTTCCTTGTTTTTTTTAATCCTATTAATTAATTTTCTAAGTTTTTCTTTCCAATCTGGTTACGCAAGTTTCCCTTTGCTATTAGACATTACACGTCCTCAAGTTTTTTTAATTCATTAATAAAACTATCTGCTTGTACCTGTGTAAGCTTTGTTAACTCATCAACATTGTAGTGAGCCATCGCTTTCTTCGTTCTATTCGCATCAAAGTCTTTGACGGCAATTAGAAACTCAATGTCTTCTAGTGATTTATCGCCTGCAAGTTCGCCGGTCTCCGCTTCAACCACTACACCCTTGGCTTGTTTGATTTTATCCATGAGGGATTCTTTAGTAGCTGGTGCGGGCTTAGCGCTGTAGTCCTGAACCTCTTCCCTTGCTTTAATGCCACGAAGCGCATCACTAAACATATCTCGCAAGCAAAAGCCTCGCGCCCTCATCTGTAACATGCGCATAGGGTACTGAGACCATGGCCCCGACTTACCCCAAAGCCCTGCTTTTGTTGCGTCAGCTTTGGAGAACTCAACCTTGTGTGGCTCATTGCCTTTTCTTTTCATGATGCATACAGCAACATCATTAACTACCTCTTCTTTAATCCACTCAAAGTCCTGGTGCCCTTGAGCAATAGCAAGGAGGCCATCGCCATACATGCATGGCTTTCCGTTGATGACTGCAATATCTTGGAGGCCCTGCATCATAGGTATACCAACCTGCAACGCCATCTCCATAGCTACCATGATGTCAGCCGGTTTATTTTGCAGGCCCTTAGGAACCATGGATGACTTGGAAAGAAACTCAGACACACCCATGTAATGCTTGAAGTTCTTAGTTGAGAATAAGCTAAGCGACATGTGCTCATCTCTTGTTTGCGGCTGTTGTGTTGGTTGCTCTAGCTCGTTCATTTTACGTGTCTCCAATTTATATTTTGTTTGATCTTAGATATACATTCCTTGGATACTGAATGCTTTTTGGCGATAGAAGGGCATGATTCACCTAAGCTCAATAGTTTTTTTATTCCAATTACTTTTTCAACTGTAAGTTTTGCCCGTCCATTTATTTCACCTTTGTTTCCGTTTGGTTTCAAATCCCTAGGTACATGCGCCCATGACTTGTTGTTATGAATGTAACCAATATTTGTATTAGTAACACCGTGTATATCTGCAATTTCTGTTTGCGAATAGCCATGCTTTAGTAAGTCTATAACTTCCATGACAGACTTTAAATCTAGTTTTGATGCTCCATTGAGCTCACCCTGGGAGTTCTTAAACCTTCCCTTTGAAAGACAGTCTTGTGAATTATCCTTTGGCGTACCGAGGAATAAATGGGTAGGCGCTACACATGCCGGGGTATCGCATGTATGACATACGTAAAAACCTTTTGGTATTGCACCAAAATAAATTTCATAACTAAGCCTGTGTGCTTTTGTTTCTTTTTTATATATATTTAAATGACCGTAACCCCATGAATCTTTTGCTCCAAACCATAGCATGCAGCCATGATCATTAGGTAAGTTTACTTTAGAATAAAATCTTTGCTTTGGATGAACAAATATCATTTCGCCCAACCGGGGACACTGATTGTTTTCATTTCGTAACTGGGCCAGGTGTTAGAGTTTAAACAATCCTTGAGCGTAAACATTAGTTCGTTAAACATTTCCGCACCATACTCGATAGCTTCAGCATCTAGGTCGTAGATAGAAACTAAGTATGGATCCATTTTCTCAACGCAAACAAATAATCCTTCGGTCATATCAGTCCCAATTGACTTCATAGCCTCGCTTATCATTCCCATCTGAAGGTAGTAATGATACTTACTTGCTGAGCGCTGAAACTCTAAGAGGCTACCATCATTAGTTGTTTTCAAATCAATTGCCATACCTCCTATCAGGACATCAGGGCGCACTTTGCACTGGATGCCCGTGGCTTCATGGGTGAAGTAGATAGAACGCTCAACCAGGCCGCTGTTAACAAGCTCCTGAGCGGTGCTATCACTCCACACCGCATCACGCATAGCAGATGCTTGCTCGTACATGCTGTTAGTAATGACTTGCTTGTTAGCCGACATCAATTGAAAGTCTGCCATTAATTTCTCGTTGGCTATAGCTATCGTGTCACGTTCATATTTATTTACTTCAAACTGTGTGCGCCCGACATCTTTAAGCCTGAGTGCCGGCGGCATAGGTGCAAGCTCTGGCTTGATCATGTACTCATGATTGAAAAGGTGAGGCTCAAGGGTCATTGTGTGAACCATACTGCCCAATAAAAAAGCTGGCGGTGTTGCTGGCTTGACGTAATTAGGATTTAAGTGCTTGTGATAAAAGTGCGCTGGCGTTCTGCTTAAATCCATCAACTGGCTGCGAGACACGCCCTCACTGGCGTGGTACTGGTCGTTACTAATGCTGTGAATTCCGTTACTGTATCTTTCTTTCATAAGTTTAGCTCCAATAGTTTCATTTACTATGTTACTATTATTTTAGTAGTACGTCAAACATGAAGTTAAACTTAGTGAAGGGGAAAGAATGAAGCCGCAAGATGTTAAAGATTATTATGTAACGTGGGCTAATGCTATGCGTAGCCTTGGCCTTGGCATTACAACGTATCAGCATTGGGTAAAGATGGGGTACATATCTATCAAAGCTCAACGTAATATACATAAGATAACCAAAGGGAAATTAAAATCTGATAGCTAACCAAGGGATACTTATGACTAACGATATGACACAACGAGAGATATCTTTACGAGTTATGATTCTTGATGAACTGATATCAAACTCAGGTAAGCAACTGGATTGCTATGCCATCGGAGATATCACAAAGCAGATTGTTGACAAGGTCGTAAGTTTGGACAAGGATTTTTTAGATAGCAACAAAGATTAATTGAATTGAAGTGCCGCAACAATCGATCAAGGTTAAAGCGGCACACGTCACCCAGGAAGCGACTTGGGTAGTGTAGCACGGTAAGTGTGTATTAAAAGCAAGGAATTTTATGAGTGCCAAGGTAATAGAAGAATTAAGCCTAACAGATATCAGAATTAAATCTTGCCTAAGTAAGTGTGGGTTTAATACTAATGATGAATCGGTAAAACGCATGAAGGGTTGGGCATGGGAATACATGCTAGGTGTACATGACGTCATTAACTCATAGCGTCAACTGCGTTGTTAAGTTGTTCACCAAAGGTGTGTGGTATACGCCAGAAGGATTTCTTGACTCCTTTCCTGAGTACCAAAAGGAAATAGGAGCGTCTTAATAGCTACTTTCTTTTGGGGTTGACTTTGACTTCAAGAAAAGCTTTAGCTTATGCCTTTTGATTGTGAATTAGAATTGCCCTGAGAGAAGCGATGGGCAATCAACAAGCGATAGCGCGTTAGGCTTTACTCAGGCGCAAGCAATAGTGGCCTATTGTCTATCCCGAAGTTATAGTCTATCCGTACCCCAATTTTTGGGGGTATTATTTACGGGTTTTTGAGTGTTTGGAGTATTTTTTATCACCCCAATTTTTGGGGGTATTAAGTCTATTTTATACACGGGGATTCTCTTAGATTTTGGCGCTGTCTTTCCTGTATAACTCAAGTATTTTTTATCACGTAAAACTTTTAGGGCGCTTTCTATTGTTGTTTTGCAAGCGCCCGTTGCTATAACTAATTTATCAATGCAACAATAAGCTTCGTTATTTATGTTTGCTTTAAAGCAGAGGGTGGTCAGGATGAATTTTTCTATTGGCTTTAAATCTTTTGTTTCTAGCTCGCTACATGCTTTGGTTAACAGTACACTCATGTTATACTAGTCCTGTAATTTGTCGTTACGTAGAGCCCACAATATGAGCGTCAACTCAGTGGGCTTATCCTTATCCCAACAACATACTACACTAAATAAATAATACCAACCCATCATTAATGATTGAAACACCATCATGTTACAATACGCTGAGAGCTTCCCTACGCCACGCAAAAGAAAGAGTTTATTCTGAGTCTTGGTTTAATGCTTTGCGTTTAGCTATAGCTTTTCAGCTCATTAAAGAGGGGCAAACAGGAAGGTAGTTATTAGAGCATAGGTTGTACAATATGTAGGCTAGATGGTTAAAGTGAGCAGGCTTTGACACACCGCATCCAGCCTAGCATTTTACAACTTACCCACAGTGTTATCAACAGCGTTTGTGGATAGCTTTTCATTATTGCAACGGTTATAAGCTGTGATGAATCGCTTACAAAGAACGGCAAAAGAATCCATAGCATCAGGATGTACGCCTTCCATGATTATGTCCTGGTCTATTTCATCAGACACAAAGCCCACGTCGAACCCGAACTTAGGATTATTGTGTACGTATGCATAGTAATCCTCGCCCATTAAGTCATGAAGCGTTACGTAGTCTTTCATACCACCATTCCTATAATAATTGACATCGGTATAAAAAGTCTCCAGTGGTCTGCTTCAGATAGCCCCACGTTCCTACTCACAACCGAGAGTATAAGCCCAGCACATCCGGCAATGATTGCGGACTTAATTATTTTAGGGTTAATCATCTACCACCTCGTAGTCCACCAACCAATAAACCCTATAACAAGAAGAGCAACCATTAACAGCCCGTTGGTCATCGCTGTATCAGCCTTTAGTTTTTCCTCAAGATTATCAATGCAAACCATCGTCTGTTGCTTCGCCTCCATTAAGTTGCACCTGGCTAACCCAAGCGTAACGGTTCGGTTAGAGCTGGACTCTATGGCTTGCTGTGTTGCGTAGCCCGCTACTGCGCCGCCTGTCATTGCTGCTGTGCTCATCACTCCCCCTTAAACTTTCTAGCCAACTCACACGCACCCCATATCAGGGCAGATAAGATAACGAATTGCAGTATACCTATTTGTTTTTTCATGACTCATCCTCGTAAACAACCTGGCCTGACCTGGCATTCATCTCCGCCTTAACCTCATTCTCCAGCATAACCAGCTTCAGCTTCCTTTTTGCTTGACGCAGGGTATCGCACGACCTGGATGTCCACCAACCAATGCCCGGCTTTCCATTGGCGCTAATCCAACTATAAGGAATCCCCCATTCTTGAATGTCGTATCCACCACGGTCGTTTGTTATGATTCTGTATTTCATGCCGCCCCTCTTTCGCCTTCGTTCACGCGCCACTGGATAAATATGAGGTACTCTTGTCGGTACGCGATAGGGTTACAACTCTTTAGTATGTCCGATGCGCCAAGCGTTACGCCCATAATTTCTACCGCCGGATGAATGTCGTTTACAAATTCGTTAAAGTTTTCAATGCTCATTGTAGTACCTTCCGTTTATGTTGTGTTGTGTTGCTTAGTCTATAAAAAATTCTTGCTGTCCTGATACGTCTGCAGTGCGACCATTTTTTGTATTGATTATTTTTATATTTAAATCAGGGTTAATTGTGCTGATTTTGTTAGCAACTAAAAGCGCATCAAATTTTAACTCGAAGCTTAAAAAGTTAACCGAATCTAGAATTAATAAATATTCCATGTGTTGCTCCAATTGTTTTGTGTTTCTCAGTAAAGAAATGACATTGTAATGAAAGTTTCAGTGGAAAGCAAGGGGTAATTTTATTTATTGTTGAGTTAAAGTTTCATGTGCATATGTTATTGAAAGCTTAAGTATGTTATTATTATTGGTATAAATATTAAGCGACGAGGGTTAATCAATGTCATCTAAGTGGACGAACGAAAGCCCGTATAAAGAGTCAATGAAGGCAGAGCTTCCGGTACGTTTCGCTAAAGGTGAGACGATGGAAGAGTTTTGTGCCGACCATGACATATCAGAACAAACCTTCTGGAGATGGTGTGAATCAAAACCAGACTTCGCCGCTGTTTATGAGGTAGCTAAATCAAAAGCCAAGGCTTACTATTTAAAGCTAGGCCGTGAATACATGATTGAAGAGCATGAAGGCGCTCGCTTAAACCTTGGCTTGTATAATCGAACCATGAACACCAGGTTCAACTTGCCACAACAGCGGCGCATTAAGATAGCTCAACTGGCTGAAGCAAAGAGCGCTAATGATAAGCTCGACGCAATACTTAAAGCAGTTGAGAAGGGAGAGCTTACATCAATGGAGGCTACTCAAATGTCACGCTTGATTGAAACCGTGGTCAAAGTTCAGGAGCACACAGAATTCGAAGACAGACTTAAAGCTGTTGAAGCTGCAAGTGATTCGGGTGTTGGCGATACAGAATTCAAAGAGGTTTGATTCTAATACCTGACCCTTGCATATTCTTTTTGTTGCATCATCTCAGGCTTGTTGTAGCTATCAAGCCAGCCGACATGGCCGTACTGAAAGGCTGCACTAGCATGACTCGACCAATCATGCACCTCGTCGGCAGTGAAAGCCTTGAGGTTATAGTCGTACTTTGCTCTAGCAACTGATAACGCTTCAAGCCCCTGCTTGCATGCATCCTCTGCAAAATAACACTTATGAAAAGCAGACCTTGCTATCTGCACACGCTCAATGACTTTCAATCTTGGCACTGGCTTGATGTTCACACCTTTTTCCATCAGTGATTGAAGCCTTGTCTTACCGCTCGACCACTCAGTCTGTGATACATCATGAGGAAGGAAGTGATTGCCGTAGCCACTGAAGCCATACTCCTCTCTTATTCTGTACAGCAATGAAACGTAGTGGTCAATGTCGCCGTAGTTATGGTCGTAGTGATAGAAGTAATGAAACTCCTGAGCGCCTGGCTTTCCTAAAACCTGGAAGAACCAAATGGAGTTAGTGTCTCTGCTTCCTAAGTCCCATGAGGTGTGCACAGCAATCTTAGGATAGATTTGTAGTGTAGGTTTGATGCGCCCCTCTGCCCTGGCCTTGTGTAACTGCTCATCAAAGAACGTTCCTTTTACCGCGACACTATCATCACAATAGTATTCTTGCTGTATCAAGTCCTCATCCATGCCACTGTCGCGCTCTGCTTGTATCTGCTCAGGGCTGAAGATAGGCTTGCCGTCATTGTCCCGTGTGTCGTCTACAGTAAGCTTACGCACGTGCCACAAGGGATTGTTTTCGTTAGCCTTCATTAGATTGTAGGCATGACCTTTGCCCAGCGATGTAAAGTTAAAGCAAGCAAAGCCTTTAGGGTTTCGGTTAATGATAGGGCGAAGGTAGTCCCACACGACCGGATTAGTTCTTTGATACTCAGACATAAAGATGCCGCGAAGATTAGAACCGAGGTGGGAACCCAGGATTGAGTCCGCCCCGGTTATGTGCAGCATCGAACCGCTTGTAAAGTATATCTTCCTTTCGGATAGGTTGGGAGGCTTAGAAAGCAAGTGTTTAGGTATAGTGTCGAGCCACTTCACGCCGTCAAGATTGGTTCCTTCCCATATAACATTCTTTGCTTGAGCAATCTTAGGCAGAGTGTAAAGGTATGACCCTCGTTCCATGGATGCAAACAACCAAGCCAGATTGAAGAACGTAGCATCTTTACCAAACCGGCGATGAACATTCTCAATAAAAAATCTGTACTCACCACTGAAGAACGCACGAAAGAATTCTTTTTGCTGAGGGTATGCAGGGAATATGTCCTTAAAGAAATCAATTCGTTTCTCTAGCATACAGAAATAAATACCTTGGCCAAGCCTTCGGGGATGTTGCAACATCTTTCCACTGTTAACCGGTCTATCTGTTCATCATTAGGAAAGACCTCGGCGTGCTCCAAGGCGTCTTGCAGTGCCTTCAAATGATTATCTATGTCTCTCTTTCGTTTGTCGGGGGCGTATAACTCAACACTCATATGCAACCTTTCAAACTCAGTGAATGCAAGCTTATACTTCTTTAGTATGAGTAAAGTATCACGCCTGTAGGTTCGGCCTCGCTTGTTAATCATTACGCCCGTGCTGGTACGTGTGTAATAATTATTTATACTTGGAGGCCACGGCATCTCAATGCAAATCATGAAGCTTTAGCCGGTGCGTCTTTGTCTGGCTCGTCAGGGCTAAAGTCATAGTCGATAGCGTACATCTCAAGCACTTGCTCAACGACTTGTTCCATCTGGCTGTCGTTTTTCTTTGTTACATACTTGGCTGAGTAACCTGCAGCAAATAAGATTGCGATAACAATGGCAGCCGTTGCACCTTTAGTACTAGCCTTTTCTCTAAATAACTTCTTTGCTTTGCTTAAGAAATTCATAATGCACCCTTAGTAAGTCCAGATAGCTTTCTGATATCTTGCCTCAAGTAAGTCGCCAATGCCAATGTGAATGAATCGACCACTCATGATGCCGCCTTTCTGATGAACTCCAATCCTTCGCACACCTAGGTCAAGCGCGTGGTGTATAACATCCAATGCCTTTCCGCCCTGGCATATTATATCAGCTGCCATGCCGTCATTGTGTTCGCCTGGCTTGTCCTTGTTAGCTTCTACGGGGTGCTCAGTGCAACGATAACCACTTGAGATAGACATTGGCTTACCTAACCTGGTTCGTATCTCCTGAAGCATCGAGACAAGCTCAGGGCGTACCCCGTCCTTGCCGCAATGTTTGCAAAGAAACTCTTCAGCTTGGAAGTTTGGGTACGCATCCCAATCCATTACTCTGCCTCTGGCTCTGGTGCTGGTGCCAACTCAGGATCTTCAAACCTTTCAAGCTTCTGAAGTATAGCTACGAGTGGAGCAACTTCTTTGTATGGACGTTCCACCAAGTACTGGGCGATTGCATTTAAGTCAACATCTTCTACTTTAAACATCTTAACTCCTTCGTAATTTTATAACGCAGCTACTGCTGTAGATAAAATCGTAGCGATAAGCGTAGCAATCTCAGCGTTGTCTGCAACAGTTACAGCCTCAGCTTTAGACATAATATCTACACCATCTTTAGACAGAAAGCAATCACGACGCAATGTTACAGCGTTAGTGTTGGCGTTTATTTCATTGATTCTGTAGTCACTCATTCGTTCTATTAAAGCCATGGTAATTCTCCGGTTATGATTTATCGAACACGTCTTGCGCCAATGAAGCCGTACATTGCCATCGTGGATACTGCGAATGTTGAGAATCCAACTAGGTAAACAGTAGTAGTTCCTGATAAGGATAATCTTTGCATGGGAACTGCAAAGCCATCATTTTCAGTACCAGCTAAAGTTGCGATGGATTTACTGACATACTGTCCAGCAGGAAGTGTGGCGCTTGTGGTATTGATAGCTCCCTGACGGTTGGATGAGGTCGTTCCAGAAGCGGGTGCAGTCACCCAGCTCCCAAAGACATCCCAATCACCAGCTGTTAAACTTATACTTGTAATATTGGCTACTACGCCCGTAGTTAATGTAACCGAACTCCCTGCCGCAATAACACTCTCAACATACTCGCCAACGCTTAAAGCATCAGCATCATTATTCGTGGTGGTTCCGATGACACCCGCGGTTTGACTTAGAGTAATCGAGCCATCAAATACTATATCAACCATGATAATTCCTTAAGTGTTAGCCATGAGCAACAGCTTGAACTGCGTGCCATTAATTTTAACTTGCAAGTAACCAGCAGATGACCCAGCACTTGGGTAAATGGTTCCATCACCCCTGAACCCGACCTTTTGATTTGATGAGCCAATCGCAATACCTGGGCCATCATCA
>Ga0307928_10004626_pt1 | contig 10422 bp, 9 predicted proteins | sample AceLakmetagen232_FD_201815 | JGI IMG/M metagenome (GOLD analysis project Ga0307928, IMG submission 201815) | Saline water microbial communities from Ace Lake, Antarctica - #232 | ecosystem: Environmental > Aquatic > Non-marine Saline and Alkaline > Saline | place: Antarctica: Ace Lake...
GTTCTCCCTGATGAGTTCAGCTTTCTTCACTGGGGAACTCCCTGTCGAGTACCGCACAGATCATCTTGGCGCCCTTAACGGCGTCCAGTGCCGTCCCTTCGGTGAGGATCGTCTGTGGCAGTCTGTGCGCCTGTAGCAAGGAGCCGAAGATCACCGCGGCGTACTTTCCGGTTTCCGGGCGGTCTGCGGTGGGCTTGGGGCCGGCGGCGGGGTCTGGGGCCTCGATCTCGGCTATCATCTTTCCGAGTTCGGCGATGCGCCCGGTGGCGTTGGCGTACAATATCGCTAATTCTTCTCGCTCTTTTGACAGCGTCTTCGCATGATTGACCTTCTCGCCAAGCTGGACCCTGAGAGCCTGGGCTTCCTTAGCGACGGTTTCCTTGTCCGTGTTTGCTGTCTTGAGTTGCTTTTCGAGGTCAGTGACCTTCATCGCGTTTGTGGCTGCTGTGGCCTTGTCTGCTGGGGATTTTGCCATTACTTTGCTCCTGTCTGGTTTTCTATGTAGTCGATCAGGACTTGTTTCCTGATCCGCTTGCTCTTGTAGACCCTGATGTGATTGATTTCCCCGGCTTCGACCATTCTGCTGACTGTCCTTGTGGAAACGGTCAAGAGGAACGCAGTCTCTCCGATCGTGAGTAAGTCCGGGAAATCTGACATCCGTTTCAAGGCTTGCCCTCTTCTTTCGGCTCGAACCACTTGGCTGATCTTCCGCACAATTCGGCAACGAGGTCCGAGTATCTGGCGTCGGAACACCTGAGAAATCTTCGTCCTGAGTCTTTCAGTTCCTTGCCTGTAACCAAATTCTGGGACGGCTCCTCCTTGGCGTAAGGCGAATAACATCGGTCTTCTCTACCGAAACTTCCCGATATGCCTCCGGTGGTTTGGTGCGACTCAGAGAAGTCTTCACGCTTGCGGTGTTTGCAGTCGGCACAGAATTTCAATTCGTTTGCCATGCAATTATTATTAGAAGACAGAACGCGACAGTCAAGGACAAAATAGGAATATCTGTATAACAGGTGCAATATTTCCTTGAAACCAACGTCCCCGCAAGTGAAGGATAGCAATATGGTAGCAGAAGGACAGGACAAACCGCCCCGTCAGCCTGAGCCGCAGAGGGAACCAGTCGAGCCTATCCCCGCAAGTCAAATTGGAAACGCCTCGTGGTATGTCAACGAGATTGCCCGCACGCTTGCTGAAGAAAAAGCGGGGAATATGAAACCACTCGCCGCCAAGCAGCGGCTCGATTTTCTGCGAAACGCCTACAAGTCTGTCACTGACGAAGAAATATCCGACGCGGCCGGTCGCGTGATGTCGCCGGTCGACAGACTTTCTCGCCTCGCCCTCATCGAGCATACCGACGCGCAACTCACCGAACTCGAAGAGGCTATAGCCGTCGTCGACGGTCTGAACGCAAAAAAAAAAGAGAGATGGCTCAGCCTGATAGCCCGAACACGTAAACTCCAGACGCTCGCAAAGTCCAAGGCGATCTACAATTGGATCTACATCGGCAGAACGTCCGAGGATAATCAGGTTTTCACCATGGGGGAGATGCAGGTGCGGTTCTTCGAGGTGTGGGCCGATCCCATCCAACATTCCCTGATTATGGCACCCCCGGCGCACGCCAAAACCATATCGCTCACCGGTCAGATGCTCTGGGATATCAAGGAAAACCCGCAGGTCCGCACTTTACTTTGGTTTGACACCGAGAACAAGGGTTCCAAGCAGTTAAAACTCGTCAAGAGGTATATCGGGTGCAAGCGGTGGAAGGCCCTCTATCCGAAACTCAGGATAGCGAGGGAGCGGCACGACGAGGATTCGTCCAAGCGGTTCACGATCACTCGGGACAATATCGGTTCCAGAGAGCCGACGATGGAGGCCGCGGGCACGATTTCGCTCATCAACGGTGACGGGTACGACATAATCTACGTCGACGACCCATGCCCCGAGACTGTGGCGTTTCAGGAGACTACCCGCGAGGCGATCAATTTCAAGTTCGATACGGTGGTTTCCATGCGGTTCCGCAAGCAGGAAATCTCGCGTTTTAGGATGATCTGCACACCCTGGCACCCTGAAGATTTGGCCGGTCACATCATTTCCGGTGTTAGAAGCGGTCTGAGGAAGGGCTGGAAGATCGCGTTCGACGAGTTCGCCGTCAAGAAAGACGCTGAGGGCAAGCATATTTCGTTGTGGCCCGAACGGTACGACTCGGAATATTACGCCGACAGGGAGAAGTTTCTCCATGCCGACCAGTACGCCCGGCTCTTTGAACTGAAATTCTCGTCCCAGACGACCAAGATCGTCCAGAGCGTCAAGTACTACCCCTGCGACCCGGAAGATAAAATGCTCAGGGAGTATTCGGAAAAGGACCAGAAGTGGTATGCTGATAGGATTAACGAAATATTCTCCGCAGAACAGTGGCTGTCGATAGATCCGTCGGCAACGTCGGGCAGGCATAGTGCCGAAACTGCGGCAACCCAGATCGCTATGACGCTACAGAATAGGGCCTACGTCAGAGACGTATGGTTCTTCCCTGGAAATCCGGTCGAGATGCAAGAGTGGATCGTTGATCGGATAATCAACCATGGGATACACCGGGTTCTCATAGAAGACCAGGGTGCGCAGGCGGGGCAAGTCGCGCTTTGGGTCGACTATATACAACGGCGATTGAGAGAGCTTGGTATCAAGTGGAATGGTTCGATAATTACCTGCAAAACCCAACAGCGAGGCGGCGGCGGTAGTGGCAAGGGCCAGAATATCGGCAAGGGCATGAGACTCAAGCAGTGCGCCGCCCTAATCCAGAACGGATATCTCCTATTCCCTGGCACCATTATGCGGAACTGGCAGAAGGGCGGGAACCTGTACTTCGGGTGTGTCGACAATTCAAATATCCGCAAGCTCATCAGGCAGGTCGTGGACTTCCCACTCGGTACGTGTGATGGGGTTGACACGATCACTCAATTCATCAGGGAAAACGCTTCTAGACTGCAAACTAACAGTATGCAGCCAAATTACACGATAGAAACACATGAGGTTATTAGCTCACTTCGAGCAGGCAAGGACAGGGCGCTGAAAGCAATGATGGAGCCCTCTGTCAACAGAGATGCACAACGGGAGTCAGAATGGTTACATGGATGCCTTGGATAATTATGTCGGTGGTGGTGTTCGGTTCGCTCGGCGCATTGTCGGTGGCGATAGTCGTGCTGTGTCGAACGGTCTTCGATCAGGGCGCCCAACTTTCGGCCCTATCGCTTCAGAAGCCGTTTTACCTGTGCGAAGTAGAGAAGGGCGCGCGTGGTATCTGTCGCGTCATACCGATAGGGGCGAAAGATCATCAGCAGCACGAACGCGAACCAGAGTCCGAACCGGACGATGGCCTTATGCCTGTACCCGAAGACTTTACCGACCCGACCGAAGTTCAACTTGACTCCAGGGAATAGCAGATGGCGTTGACCAAACAAGATGCGTTGAAGATGGCGATGGAGACGACAGAGAACTCCAACGCGGCCCGTGCGAGGTACGAAACCCTGTGCGGCCTGTGGCTCTGCTACGCTTACGGTCCCCAGTGGGCACAAAAGAACAATTCCGCCAATCTGTCTAGTAGTAATTTGAGTTACCTGAAGCCGGTAATCAGTCCAAAGAGCCGCAAGGTCCGCATTGCAATGAACATGATCCAGCCGCGAATCGAGCGTACCAATGCCCGACTCATGCCGCGGGAACTGGATTTCGTCGCCAAGCCCGCCTCGAGAGCGTCGAACGATACTATTGCCTCGATGGTAGCCACAACCAGACTCGAACAGCAGACCGATGATGTTGCCGCGGTCAAGGCGCTCCGCCGGGCGAGCCTGTGGCGTTGCGTGCTGGGTTCTGGCGTAATCAAGCGGACAATGCAACCGGTGGGCGCCCCGATCGTCGTGAGGGGGCCGGACGGGCAGCCTCGAATGGATGGGGAAGGGGAACCTAAGACGGTCAAGACGTTCAGGAATAAGTGGGTAGTCTGCCCGCCATACGAGTTTATTCGTGACGCGAGCGCCCGGACAACCGACTTCGAGGACGAGCAGATAATCGGGCACGAATGCCCGCGAACTACCGATTGGCTGAAGCGGAACTACAATATCACGGTCGACGCCAAGGGTACGATGGGCGAACTGCTTGAATTCCAGCGGTTCCTCTACACCGCCTGCGGACAGACCAGCGGGCAGGGGTTTGGCGAATCGAAGCAGAATGGCGTGCTGGTTTCCGAATGGTGGTTCAAAGACCCATCACATGCCGACGGTGAGAATCATTGGCCCTGGCGACTGATGGCCTATCGTGACACTCGCAGTGAGGTACCGGAAGACCGCCAGTTGAAGGCGCTCGAATTCGGCCCGAACCCATACCATCAGCTACCTTTGCACCATCTCATCTACGATACCCAACTAATCTCACCGTGGGGAATTGGCATACCGGCGAAGACTATTCCGGCCCAAGACTCGTATAACATTGCCCACACTTCCATGTTACGGTCTTTCGTCAGCCATGGTTCTCCGACGTGGGTTGTCAAACAGAATACGCTGGTCGACGGGGAGAAGGATGGTCTTAACCCCCGGGCCGACAAGCCGATAGTCTGGTACGGCAGCGATGCGACAAGTGCGCCAAAGCGGCTCGAAAGCGCGGCGATAGACTCGACGGTGAGGCAGATTCTCTCCGATTCTCCGAGTTGGCTGGACAACATGCTCAACCAATCACCGGTACAGGTCGGGGAAGCCGTCAAGCGTGGTGAGTCTAAATCGGCCTACGAGTTCCGCAAGGACTCCGCCGATATGTCCCAGACGGCGATTCTCGACGAAGACGAACTGACTTACAACCAACTGCTTACGGGTACGATGCACGACCTGATAAAGAGCGAGACTACCAAGGTTCTCGTCAACAGGCTCTCTCACCAATACACCGTCCAGCAGATACTCACGCTCAAGCAGCAGGACGTTGCCGAGTCTCTTGCCGGCGTGAAGATCGTCCGCGAGACTTTGCGGCCCAGAACGTCGCTTGAAACGAAAGAGGACTTCCTTGCCGCCATCCAATCGCAGATTATCGACCCGATCGCGGCACGTCGTTCGATGCTGGTGAAGAAGGGGATATCGTTCGACGAGAAGGAGAAGCTGGCCTACGAGGCGCAGATTCTCGAACTCGCCGCCCTGTTGAATGGTGATGAGGTTGAAGTCTTCCTCGCCGAAGAACACGAAATGCACATGTACACCTTGGAATTGGAGATCAACTCTCCGATGTTCAGGATGTACTCAGAGGATCAGCAGGAGGCCATACAAGGTCACTGGACTGAACACAAAGAAAAGCAGCAGATGAAACTCCAACTCGACGAACCATTACCCCAGATACCCGAAGAATCAGCACCGCCCGAACAACCAATGCCGGGCGAACAAGCGGGAATGGGCATGGGACAAGAGTTAGGATTGCCAGTAAATGCGCTTGCAGGGCCACTACCCACACCGCAGATGCCAATGGGAGGCATGGGCCAGATGCTCGGTCTTGGCGGTATCGGTGAGGGTATGCCCAGCGAGTTAGGATTGCCGCAGACCGGTGCGGCACCAATGGCACAGATGCCCAGCGTCCCGGTTGGCGCAGGGCTTTAGGAAGGTAGTACCATGACTGAATTAGATGTAGCAGGGCAGGAAGAATTGCAGGTCGACGACCAGCTTGGATTCCAGCCTACGGACGCAGCCCCGACAGGCAGCGAAGACGACGGGATGTACGTGCGAGTGCGCCGGGATATGTATGGACAACTGGCGCCGGATGGCGATTTCAACAAGGTAATCCACATGGCGAAACAGCAGAGAGAGTCCGAAGAGAACGGATTGTATGCCCTCGGGCAGAAGATATCCGATCAAGGCTTGAATGCCTACGGAGTTCTCGCTGACTGGAACGCCCCTGTTGAAGAAGCACCCCAACCCCAAGCCCAGCAACAGGAGCAGGGCCAGTGGGTAACGCAGGATCAGTTGGCTGAACTCGTCAAAGAGAAGGTGGGCAGCACCGTTGACGAGCGATTCAATTCCCAAGCACAGCAGGCGCAGCAGACTGAGGCGTTCAACGCCCAGCAGTCGAATATTACTGCCGCGCTCGATACGCTCGGGTACAAGTCCAAAAAGACGAAGTTCACCCTCGCGGGTACGGACCATGAACTTTCGCCGGTACGAGACTTGATTATTGACCCCGCGATGAGACTCACCGCACAACGCATCCACGAACAGGGCCTCAATCCGAACGCGCCCGACTATCAGGACAGGCTTTACGGTCCAATGTCGGCGCAGACGATCCAAGAGGCCGCCACCGTAGTCAAGCAGGTTATGGCCCTGATAGGGCAACAGCAGCTTGAACTTGAATCAGACAACCAGGCAGACCTGCCTCAAGCCTCACTCGGCGACGGACCTCCCGGCGGACGTGTCAAGAAGAACGTAGCTGACATGACTCCAGCGGAGAAAAAGGCCGAGTTCAAGGCTTGGGAAGCGAAGAAACGCGCCAAGAGAGACGGGTAGGCCGTGACATAGCCGGATGAACCGGCGAGGTACAAGATTATGGCAGATGGACAAGACTACATTGCCATGGCAGATATGGACGAAGCCATGGACAAGATTTTTGAACTCGACGTGGTGCCGCAGGAGACTCGTTTCGGCGCCACGACCCAGCATATCACTGGCGACAAGACGTTCACCAGTCAGGATATCACCGTGGAACTCCTGAAGTCCGCATACCACGGTGCCACGATGTCGGCGAGTCTCGAAGGCGATGCGCCCGACAGTTACGAACTCACGCTCCAGCAGATGACTATCGCAAGATCTCACCTGCGGGAACTCGCGTTCACGATTTCACACACGCTGGTAGCCGAAACTTTGGGCAGGGACAAGGAACATTCGGCTTACGACCCGGCCAAGCGACTCGTTCTTCAGGCGATGTCGTCGATCGGCGAACGGCGTAATCAGGCCCTCAACCAGGGAGCGAACTGCGTCAAGGCGCTAGTCGCCGCGAAGTATAAGGCTGATGGGGATACTTATTCCCAAGCCGTTAGCGCATTCCTCAAGATTGACACCGGTTCGATCTCGATGTTCCATCCCGGCGAGATCGTCGACATCCGCGCGGCAAGCGATGGTGCGGATATTCGGAATACGTGCGTTGTCAACGACGTTTGCCACACTACGAACTTCCTCGGTTTTGCAGTAGGGCCGGGTATCGTGGTTACGCTTGATACAGTCTATGGCCGTACCAAAGCCAGCGGCACAGGTAACGGCACGACCACCCAGGATGAATACTTGGACAACATCGCAGACGGTGACGAGATTGTTCGACATTCCGAAGTCGATGGCGCTGGTTTCCCCGCATCGTTTGACTCGCTGATCGACCTGAGTTCATCCCCATCGGCGTACTTCGGGCTGACGCGCACCACCGCCGGTAACTTCTACCTCGTCCCCTACGGTAAGAGCTACCTTGAAAGCAGCGCGAACGTCAACCTGAACCTCGAAACTCACTTCGGGGACATGGTCGACACGATGGCGATGGTGATCGGGCCGTCCCGTATCTGGCGAGGTCAGAATGATTTCAAGCTGTCCAACGCCCTTGTGGCGCAGGCGCAGCCGGATCTCGTCAACGAAATCGCAAAGCAGGCGGGCAGCGACAATGCCCGGTTCACCCGCGAGATGTCATCGACGATGGACGCGGCACGCAAGCAGACATTTGTGGCGAACGCCGGATGGAACGGTGCCGTACTGCACCACCCGGGCTTCCCGCCGATAATCGTGCAGCCTGAGCCGCTGTGCCCGCCGAACATTATTCGGATGTTCGAGCCCTCGGCATGGACGTTCTACCGTCTCGGCGGTAAGGCGCCGAACTGGATTCGCAACGATGGCGGCGGCAGGTGGCACACTCGCAGGAACGTGACTACCGGCAACCTGACGAAGATCCGAGACGCTTCGGGCTACGTTCACGAGACGGTCGTTTGTGACCAACCCCGAACGGTGTACGAAATCGAAGGCGTCAAGAGTACGCTGAAAACAGCGTAAACCAAAGCATTACAGATAAGCCTTCCCCCGGTCCCGCGTTTATGAGACGCGGGGCCAGGGGCGGGCGAAATGGAATAACAATGGGCACGAAACTGTTAGATCAAGGGCTACCGAGAATATGGTCGAAGACGCCCGTCGAATCAGACCTGCACAAAAGCGGCAGGGAGTTCACGGCGCAGGAAGTCCAATTCCTCGATGGTCTGGAACTCGGGCGAAACGACGTGGTTGGCAAGATGAAGCACGACCGCGGCATCGGTCATGCGGGCGGTCCTGCACTGAAGCAAATAATCAAAAGCAATAAACGCAGAAAAGAACTTGAAAAGCAGGCGAAATAGATGGCTGTTGCACAACAAAAATGGGATTGGGACACGCTGACAGCCCAGATAGTCGGCGAGTTGAACCAAGACCGCAGCGCCGCCGGCGGCACGGTACCTGACCGCCTTGGTACTATCGTCCACGAATCCTACGAGGAATTGTGGGAAGAACACGATTGGCTGTTCAAACGAGTCACGGCGACTCTGGCTCTCACCGCAGCTACCGCGACCGCCGACATGCCCGACACGTTCGAGAAGCTGGACCCCAAGTGGTTGCATGAGAACAACGATAGGGGTCCGCTGTACTTTACCGACGAAGCGCACCCGTTCGAGGATCAGAGGTATAACGACAAGGACATCACCGGCGACCCGATCATAGCAAGGATTCAGCCGAAGACGGCGGAGACTGGTAAATACGTGTGGCAAGTGGAAGTTACGCCGACACCCGCCGCGGCAATGACCTACCGTTACGTTTACCTGCGATACGCTCCCGGTCTGGAATTCACAAAGAATACCGTAATACTCTGGCCCCAACCGTTTCACCGGGGCTGGCACCTTTTGGCCTTGGCGCGGTGTCAGAGGTCGTTCAAACCGGACGAAAGTTGGCAGGAAACCTTTGCGGCGTACATGCACTTACTGACAAGGCTCAAGAGACAGAACGACGAAACAATGAGGTCGTCGACCCCGTACATCTACGACGGGAACGGCTACCTCGGAGACGTAGCGAGCAGCGGTTGTACTTTGGATTGAAATGTCAAAAAAACTGAAAGCACAGTTCAGGACGATTAACAACGAACTGTACGGTAATTCCGTTCAGAGCGGAACATGTCTCGACACGCTGAACACTGTAGTAGACGGCAATTCAACTCTATCGGGCCGGATCGGTTTCGACGCCTTCGACCTGAACACCGACACTTTGGGCGAAATCCTCAATATGTTCGTCGCTACGTTTTTGGACGGCGTTACTTACGTCGTGACAAAGCGGGTTGACGGCAAGCTGTACCACTGGCAGGCTTACCCGACGCCGGCGGCGGCGTGGACGCTCATCAAGAACAAGCGGGCAAGCAACGTACACAGTATCTCAGATGCGGGCTGGTTCTATATGTGGGCCGATCGGATGTACTACTTCGACAGCCTGGGTGGTACGAAGTGGGACGGCACCGCGGCCTCGACGACAGGCACCGGCGTCTACAAGGCTGGTATCGAAGGTACTGTCGGGCCGATTCTCGCCACCCTCGCCGCGGGCGCCAAAGAAGGCTGGTATCACGTGACTACCACGCATTACAACTCTGTCACCGGAGAAGAGAGCATTCTTGGCGGCTTGCAGACCTACGGTAGTATGGACTTCCGGCTCTCTGCCGATTCTTCTTCGGGCGGGATTCGGATAGACAACTGGTGCAATGGCGACGGTACGGGGATATGCGACAAGACAGCCGATCTCGATTACGAGTTCGACTCGCACAAGATATACGTCACGATGGGTAACACCGAGCGGGCGGGACTCGGTGACGGTTTGGAGCAGTATTCGTACATGTTCCACGAGGAAATGTTCACCTACACGCCTTCAAATCTGGCGGCGTCGACCAATTTCGACGGGATTCACCGCACGGATGCGATTGTTGCGACCAAGCCGAGGCTTAAAAATCAAGGTTCCCAACCGCCGGGCGCCGAGTACGGGTGCTGGAATGGCTCTCACGCCATCTACCTGCAATGCTACCCGAAGTCCAAGACCTCAATCCACTCGGCGACCACTGGCCTTACAGCCATTGCGCCCGGTGTGATGATGTCCTCGATACGCGGATTCCCCTGCATGGTGCCCCAGACCATCGTATTTACGCTGGCTGGAGACTCGAAGGGCGACAATGTTTTCGAGCCGTTCGGCGGTTCAAACGAGATTGCGTCCGATATTGCGGGCCTGATTACCGGCTGCGCGTCGGTTGGTAATTCGTTCTTCATCTTCACCAACTCATCGACCTACCAGGCGACACCGAACGCATGGGGTAAAATGAAACCCCGAATGATCGACCCGGCGCACGGAGCGGTCGGATTTGCCCCAGTCGTACAGG
>Ga0307928_10004627_pt1 | contig 10421 bp, 20 predicted proteins | sample AceLakmetagen232_FD_201815 | JGI IMG/M metagenome (GOLD analysis project Ga0307928, IMG submission 201815) | Saline water microbial communities from Ace Lake, Antarctica - #232 | ecosystem: Environmental > Aquatic > Non-marine Saline and Alkaline > Saline | place: Antarctica: Ace Lake...
AAACAATGTAGAAGGCACAGAAAATGTTGCTATTGGAACTCAGGCAGGATATAATTGCTTGGGTTCAAATAATGTTTTTATTGGATTTAAAGCAGGGTATAGTTATGAAGGTTCAAATAAACTTTACATAGATAATTCTGATACTAATTTTCCTCTTATTTATGGAGATTTTGATACTAATCAATTACATTTTTATGGGGCTGTTGATATAGGAATAAACACAACAAATTACACAGAAATAAAAGCAGATGGTGAGATAAATCTTCACGGGACAGCGAGGGTAACAAGACATTTACTTATCGACCCTGCAAGATTTAAAATGCCTGCTGCGAACTTTCCGGGTGAAAGCTTTGAGGGAATTTTCTATACTTTAGATTTTGATAAAACAACCGAAGAATCTGCTTACTGTCAAGAACAAATTCCTTTTAGATGGGATGACGGAACTGATATTGAAGTTATTGTTGATTGGATGCATACGGGAGCCGACGCTGGAACTGTTGTTTGGGGATTAGAATATAAATCAATAGCAGAAGGAGAAACTTTTGCTCCGCCAACTGTTACAATAACTCAGACAACAGCCGCGGGAAGTGATGAGAATGAATTAATCAGAACCGCATTTACAACAAAGATTTTGGGAAGTGGTTTGGCTTATGGAGATGTTATTGTAATGAGATTTTATAGAAAAGCTGCTGACCTTGCTGATACTTTAGACGAAGATGCAAGAATTGTTAATGTTCACTTTCATTTCATTCAAAATAAATTAGGTGAAGCAACATAATCATAACCAAAAAATATAAATAGTTTTATAAAGATTAAGGTATTCTTAATCTTAGCTTTGAGGACTTGATATTCGAAAGGTTAGGGAGGTCAAGCTCCCGATATTATAATATGGTAACAAAAGAAGAAGCAAAGGCGGTCGATAAAGGAATCGAGCAAGCGGAAGGAATGCTAACTGAAATGCCTAAGCCTATCAGGAAAAGAATCGTCGAATTAAAAGCTTATCCCGACGAGGTTGTCACAAGAATTAAACAAACTAACGGTGTCTTAGTTGAATTTGAGGAAAGAATGTAATGGAAGAACAAGACCTAATTAAAATGACTTCAGAGCAAAGAAAAGCTTACGCTGATAATGTTCAGATACTAGCTAATCTTGAAGCAATCCGAGTAAATCAATTTCAGCCTTTTAATTTATTTGCATATAGAGATGGGAATGTTACTGCGAATAATGTTGTTTCCCAAAGAGTTTTATTTCCTGTTTTTGAGCCCGGTTTTATTTATATAATTACTTCAATTTGTGCTCATGACCCAGACGACGCTGCACACCAAATTCAAATCGGAACTATCGACGGTGTTACTGATTGTGTTTATCAAAGTGCGACTGTTGCCAATGCTGACGATAGCGTCGAGTATGTTGGTCAATTAATGTGCAAAGAGACTGATAAAGTTTACGCTGATTTTTTGGCTGTTGTAGCTACTGACCATCTTTACGTTTCTATGAATGGTTACAGAATCAGGCGATAGTAAAATATTTATAGATTGATTTCCTTTATTGTTTTATGTTATATGCGAAACACGTGAAGTTTTTAGCAGGCAAGACAGAACTTACAAAAACAATGAGACATTTCCACATCAATAAAGGCTGGATTTATCGAGCATGGCTTATTTTCCCTCCGGGCTGTGCTGGATTAGTTAAAATTCGAGTTTTGCATCAAGGCCATCCAATAATTCCAATCAATAAATCTGATTTTGTTAAGGCTGATAATTATACTTTTGAATTGCCTATGTTTTACGAAGTTCCAACAGAGCCTTTCAGAATTACGTTTGAGGGCTGGAATGAAGACGACACTTACGACCATACAATAACTTTAATGCTTCTTGTTTTGCCGAAGGCTTTTATCCTGCCTGTCGGGGCTGTTGAGGGAATTATGGAAAGTTTAAGCAATTTAATTATTAGAAAAGACGGAGAAGGATGATGGTTAGCGGAAATCCAGACTTTACTTCTGTAAGGAAAAGCTACGTCCAAAAGTATTTTTTACCTGTCAGCACAAATATTAAATCAAGTATTAGCAGCAGTCGAATCGGCATTGCTGGCGACGGCAATTTCATAATAGACCTTGCAGAAGGTCAAGCTTATTATAGACAAATTAGTTCTTTTACATTATTTTCTCAGCATGGAATTTCTGAGGGTTTCGTTCAGTATTCAACAGATGAAGGTGAAACTTGGGAAGATTGTTGTAAAGCTGCGACGAGTGCTGCTTATGAACTGGCTTTTGAGGATTTTACTGAAGGTCCAATACTTCAACCTAATTGGCTTTTGAGAATCAGACTTTACAATCTTGATGTTGGAGCTGCTTACGTTCACGCTGTTTTAAATTATACTTGGGAGAGCGGCTAATTTGGAGATGATAAAAAATGGTTAGTGGAAGCCCAGATTACATAAGCCAAGAAAAAGAATACGTCCAAAAATTCTTTCTACCCTTCAATACAAATATAACTGAAAAGATTTATTATGGGACTGTCCTTATTGGTGCTCTGGGAGGTGTTGCATTTAATTTTATAGAAGGAGCAGGTTATTACAGGCAATTAAAACATTTTATGGTTTATAGCGACGCTGGTAATTTTCATGCTTATATTCAAGTTCAAATTATCGAAGATGGAGAATGGTATAACACTTTTAGATTATGCGGTTCTGGTTCTTACAAACAATCTTTTGAGGATTTTGAAAGAGCGATGATTTTTTCTCCTGCTTGGAATATTAGAATTGTAATTTATAACGATACTGGTGGTGATGCAAATTTAAGTTGGCTTGCAAAATATGCTTATCAAACCTCTTGATATTTTAATTAAGCTGTTAGGATAACTGAATCAGATTCTTCTTCTTCATTACTAAAAACTACATCTGGCTTTAATTTTTCTTCAGATGTAGTTTTTATTTTAGCTTCCTGATTTTCTTTATTTTCCATTGTCTAAGCTAAGAAAAACGTGCTCATATTTTGCCTGTGACCATTTGTTTTCGGCATTAATCTATAAGCATGAGCGAACTCTATTGCGAAAGCAATTACAAAACCAGCGACGACAGTCCAGCCCATTTCTAAAGTTGGCGGATATACATTTTTGAAATTAGCAACTCCTGCAATAATCCCAACAGCAATACAATTTCTTAAAACTTTATTTAAGTTAGGAAAGATTTTGTTGTTTGACATCACTTCAGAGGGATAAAGAAGTTTATAAATACTTTTATTCTTATTAGAAGCAAGGAGAGATTATTCTTATGAGAGCAAACCATAAAAAAGGCTGTTATATATGTGATTCTTATAGAAATTTAGAAGTCCATCACATTATTCCTCGCTGGAGAGGTGGGAATCTTCTCAGAAATAATACTGTTTTATTATGCAAAAGATGTCATGCGGATATTGAACGTGGCAATGAAAATAATATTTTAAAAGTTGCGGCGAGATGTGCTGAGAGGGCAGTAAAAAACCTTAGAAATAGAGCATATAAGCAAAGTTAATTTTTAGATGTCCAATTCCTTTAAATTTTAGAAATGATTGATTCTTCCCCTGTTTCTGAGCGTTTTAGGGCTATTCTAGATGGAAGTTGAGCAAATTTCACAAATGGAAGCAGATAAAGGATTATAAGCTTTACAGACCGAACATTGTTTTTGTCCTGTTGATTGTGGAGTCTCTGTTTCTGTTGAAGATTCAGGAGCAGGAGAAGCCGAAGGCGAACTAACAAATCCTTCTAACGAGCAGAAACGAGCCAAATCATACAAACCCTTAGTTAATTCGATTTGGCGATTCTGGAAGGCTCTAACATAGTCAAAGTCTCCAGCAATATATTTTCTTAACATTAATTCTTGACTTCCATATTTCCCCATTCCTAAAATCATCTTTCCCCATTCATCAAGAGTTCCGGGCCTGTTGAATCCAAAGACAAATTTTTCTTTCACTTGTTTCATAATTTGCATAACATCGCTTAATTCAATATCTTTGAAGGCTTTTGATGGGATCCTATATTTCATCATTTTAGTAAAAATAAATCTATAATCAAAAGAAACATTATAGCCAACAAGATCAACGAATCCTTGCCCCTCAAACCATTCTAAGAAAGCTCTTATCAAATCTTCTTCATCATTTGATACCATTATTTGAGTTTCAGCGTCGGGAGTTGTCAAATCTAAAAGTGCTATTGAGTAGATCCTTCCTTTTGTCGGCATGAGGTCGGTCGTCTCAATATTGATCATCAGCTCTTTTTCCACAGGAGGACCGACCGGTGCTTCCGGATATTCCGGAATTATCTTAGGATAAAGTAAATTGTAATTGTAAGGCGGGATTTCTGCTGGCGGTGTTGTTACTGTTGAGGGATAATAAGGTTCGTCTGGAACATAATCAGGAATGTAAGGCACATAAGGATTGTAAGGTTCTGGTGGAATTTCAGGCTCTGGGATTGCTTCAAGAATAAAAGGAATTTCTGAAACTTCCCCTTCTTCAATCTCTACTACAATTTCAACCGGATAATAGCCGTTTTTCTGAACTCTCAAAATATAATCTTTTGGCTCTAACATCACTGTATAAGGAGTTTCGACGAATTGAAATTTACCATCGATATAAATGTCTGCTTCTGGTGGTTCTGAAGTTATTGTAATCGTCGCTTTAGTTATTGGTTTTTCTTTTAATTCAACTTCATGCTTCTTTTCAATGCCAGCCTCAACGATAACATCTTGCTCATCTGGTAAAAATCCATCTTTTGTCAATCGGATTTTATAAGTTTTAGCTTCCAAAGTTATCGTATAAGGAGTTGTTGCAAACTTGCTTTCTCCGTCGATATAAACTTGTGCTCCTATCGGTTCTGAGATTATTCTTAATGTTCCTTTTGTCGGTGGGGTTCTTGTTAAGATAAATTCTTTAGTTTTTTCTTCAGCCCAATTAAGTTCAATTTCTTCTTCTTCCGGCTCGTAATCTGAAAGCTCGACTCGGATTGTATGAGTTCCTTCATCTAAGAAAGCTGTGTAAGGAGTTTTTTGAAATGTGGCTTTTCCATCAATCATCACATTAGCAAAAGATGGTTTAGAAATTATTAGCAATTCTGCCTTTTCCGGTTCGGGTTCTTCTTCCGGGATCAAGACAGCCGAGACTTCTTTGGTTTCAGCCTCGACAACATACTGATATTTCGTTGCTGGTTTATATCCTTCCAATTCATAATAAATCGTATAGCTTCCTTCCAATAAAAGATAAATCCCTTCTTCTATTATTTCAGGATGGCCGGCGATTGTGATTTTAGCCCCTTCTGGCTGTGATGAGATTTTCAAATATCCATGACCGGGTTTTGGTGGGAGTTCAACTGGCGGCGGAAGAATCTCAGCTACTCTTTTCTCTCTATCTTCAATAAAAAGATTATAAAATTCTATTAATTCAGTTCCCCAAATATAATCTTCCGGAAGCATTACATCTTTCTTTTCTTCGTGATAAGATTTAAATTCTTCAAGAGTTCCTTTCAACTTTTCTATTTTCTCAGTCGCTTCCGCCGACCTTAGAGCTTCAATGTCTTTATCAATATTATAAGCATAATCTCTCATCAAAGTTTCTAAATCATTTAGCTTGAAAGCAATGCTCGAAGGCCAGTTTCCTTCTCCCTCTAATATTTGTTTTCTTGCGAATTGCCTCATGTTCAGCCAGTTCGGGATTTCTGTAAATGCAAAAATCGGAAGTGTTGCAGCTATCACAACGCCCGAAACTTTGAAAAGATTTGCCATGGCTTTGCTCCATATCGGACGAGTGAATCTAAAAAATCCAGTTTCTCCGAGTGCATAAATTGTTTGCCTTCCAAAAGCAGTTTTTCCTAATCCTTTTATAACTGCATCTCGAACAGGAGCAGGGAATTTCGACAATAACTTCGCTGAAGTCGTCGGGTTTGCTTTCACTCGAGCAATAAGTCGAGCGACAGTTTCCTTCTTTCCTAATTGTGCTGTTAATCGTGCCGCTTCTGTTTTAGATATTGTTTTTGTTGCCGCCCTTGCTGCAATATCATCGACAGGTCCCGGTATTGCTAAAAGTACGCCCATTAAGATTAATTGAAACCAATCGCCGCCCGATCCAAATTCTTCCGGTTCTCCTTTTATGTTTTTCCCAGTGATTAATTTTGAGATTATGTTTACTGGAAATATCCAATCTGCGATTTCTCCTGCTTTCTCGATGACTGTTTCGTAATCAATATCTTTCCCTGTTATTGCTTTGTAGCCTTGTGCAAATAGAGATTCTGAAACTAAAAAAGGAGAAAGAATAGGATCAACAACGAGACTAAGTAATTTTTGCCACCATGTTTCTTCCGGAGGAATTGGCGGGAGTAGTGCGGCGTATTCATCCGCTTTATCGAATGTGAATTGCATCAAGTCAGGACGATTAAAATTTATCCAAATGGCTCTCCAGTAATCGTTCCATGAGCGGTTTTCTTCTCTGTTAAGTTTAGAAAGATATTCGTCGAGAGTGACTCCGGGCGGCTCTATTCCCAAGAAATCTTTTAACTGAGTTTCTTGTTCTGCGTTTTCAGCGTCGAAAGAATAAGGTCCTCTTGATATTGCTTTTGGATATTCCGGCGGAGTCGGCGGAGCCGGAGGAGTTGGCGGCGGTTCGGGCGGTTCTTCTTTTTCCTCTTTCAATCTTTTTACTATTGTGCTTCTATCAAAAGAGCTATCGATTCTTCCGATGACATAATCTTCGTAGCCAGTTTTTTTATAAATTACTTTAGGACGACCTTCTAAGTTTTCTAAAGTTACGCGAGTCTTTCCTTTAAGAATTCCATCAAGATAAACTCTCGCATCTCTTGGGATTGAGTCAAAAGTTACTGTATAAGCCATAAGATTTTATTCCTCTGGTTTATCGAGTTCTTCAGCTTTTTCCTCGACAGCAGCTTCGCCTTCGGCTGAACTTTCGGCTGCTTCTTCAGGAGCTGTTTCTGTTTCTTCCATATCTTTTGAAGATGAAGCTGATTTAAATAGTTTAGCTTTTTTTCGGATTCTAATTATTTTTTGTATTATTAACAATTACTTTTTATCTTATTAACAAAATTTTAAGGGAGAAAAAGAGGTATTGTTGTTGTTATTTGTTAGTGGTTACATTGTAATAATAAAGTTATATTATCATAAATGATAATAGTCCCCAGTCGTTACACTCCCTTCGTCCTCACTACGTTCGTCCTCACCCTAAAGGGCTCGTGCGGGGCTCTGCGGGGCTGTTTCACGTTGTTTAGGGCACTATTAGGTGTTTTACCCGACTGGGAGTGTTGTGTTTACGTAATAGGTTGTAAACGATAAGTTAGACTTAGAATTTTGTTAACAATCCAAAAAATAGAGAACGCTTAGGGCGCTCAATCCTTCTCAATTCCCAGAGAATTTAGTTCTTGTTCAATTTCAAAAGCTCGAGCATTTAACTGTTCTATCCTTTCGCAGACTATTTCATACTCTTTGAGTATATTCTTTTCTTCTTCAGTTAATTTTCCCATTTACTTGTTTCCCAATTCAATAACTGTCTTTTTCAATTTCAAGAATACTTCGCCGATCTCCTCATTCTCATCGACTTCTACCAAAATTTTAACATCTTGAGTTTCGTAATTCCCCAAATTGAATTTCTTTGTGAATTCTATTGTTTTATATTTCATGCTTTTTTACCTCCCTTTTTCATTATTCATAAACTCCCATAAATTTTCTACAATCTGAGCAATACGCCGTTCTCTTTAACGACTTCTTAGGATCCTCAATAAATTCTTTCTCCGGGTGAAATTCTCCACATCTCCCGCAACGTCGAAAAAGCACTCCGTCGAGTATTTTCATTTCAAACGGATATTTTAACTTAATTGCTTTCGGTTTTATCATCTTAATTACAGAAATTTTCCTGCTTTTCTCCAGTCGGATCCTCGTCCGGTGCTACATTTAATTTCATCTTGTCGTCCCTCATTTGGTCATAAACTTCGTCAATATCTTCGCCCGTAGTTTCTTCGTGATCATCTTCAACCGGCTTAATAAATCGATAACCAACATCTTCTTCTTCGTCCGAGGTTCTAACCCATTGAACCGGACAATCATTTAACCAATCAAAAAACTCATCAATCATTTCCATGTTTTTTACTCCAGCTTGCAGGGAAAAACCCATAAAGCCCCGAATCTTTCCCGCATTTTTCACAGAGCCAAATTCTATTAATAATTGTTTTATCTGAATATCTTTTTAATCCAATTTTATTTCCACACCATTGACACTTTGCTTTTTTATAAGTCTTATTCCCGTTAAAGTATTTCTCAAATCTAATCTTTCCTAAAAGAAATTCTATCATAATTTTCCCATCATAAGTTGTTTTTAATCTTCCTCTTGTTTTATCGACGATATAATCTCTTTCTGTCTTTGTTAGTTTTGAAGTCTGAACCAATTTATCAATCAAGACAAGTTGCTTTTGACTTATTGGTTGAGGATCTTCTTCTTTGTTTTCCATATAATAACTATAACACACATCTATATATAAACCTTTAGAGTATATAATGTATATGTTATAACACACATATATTTATAAACTATCTCTGCGTCTTATTTGGACAATGCCGAACCTAACCATTTATTTGAATGATGAGCTTTATCAGTTCGTCAAGAAAAGCCCTTCTAAGATTGTTCAGGAATCTTTAAGAGCAACAATAGAAAAACAAGTTTCTAAGAAAAGCGCTCAATCATAAAATCCTTTAGAATTCTATTTGGGATTACTAAATTACAGGCAGAGAAAAATCATTGATGGCGGAACGCCGTATCTCTTAAAATTTTCTCTGCTATACGACCCTTCTTTTTTCTTCAATTATTTACTACTTCTTAATGCAGAACAAATTATATAAAGAACGTTGATTTTAACCTATTAGAATCTTGTAAGACCCCACGATTGCGTGTGGAACCAAACAGAGAGATAAGGAAGAAAAAAACAGAATACATACATACATACGTCCGTACGTATAGTTCTGTGCATGGGGGGGATTGTTAAGGGGGGGTAGAAAGTTTTATAAACCTTTGCATTCTTCTTTAAAATACAAACATTTAAATACTTTAATATTCTACTAATTATATGAAAGTTCATACTACGATTACTCTTGATGAAGAACTCCTCGATAAAGCGAGGAAAAAAGGAATTAATCTGAGTTCAACGATTAATGATCTCTTAAGTGATTCTTTGGCGCCCAAAAAGATGAATAAGAAAGAAGAAGATGAATTGGATTTAATTATAAAAATCGCTGAGGAGTTTGAACTTCCTAAGGATGAGATTAAAAGAATTTATGAAACTCTGGATCTCGGGACTGTTGGGCTTTGGGAATCTTTCCAAAGACAATTCGAACCGGGTTACGACTTATGGCGATTTATTGAAATTAGAAAAGAAATCAGAGAATTATTAACTAAATCTCATGGAGAAAAAGAATGATAGATAAAATGGCCCCAACTCAAGAAATCCAACAAACCGATTCGAAAGAAGAACTTGTAAAAGCGAAAATCAGTTTACATAATGCTCGTTTTAGTGTTGAAATTCAAGAGGCAATAGTTAAGAAGCTTGAAGAAATGTCTCGCTAATTCATTTATTCATATTCAAGAAGAAAGCTCTAACCGTGAGGCGAGCGAAGGTTTGCACTTTGATCCTTTCATATTTCTTCTTGTCATAATCAATCGCGCAAGCAGGAGGAAAAAACATGGTAATAATTCAAGACATATATTTGACAGCTACGGAAATCACTAAACTCACAGACAAATCTTTCACCATTGTTAAGCCGGGCCAATACAAAGGCATGAAGCAGAATGACGGCGAAGAAGTCAAAAAGTTGGTCCTTCCTATCAAACTGTCAAATGAGAAAATCCGAGATTGGATCCCGAACAAAACCTCAATTAAGAAGTTAATTGAACTCTATGAGGATGATACAGACAAATGGATAGGCAAGAAAGCCACATTTGAAATCGTCAAGCAGAATGTTCGTGGCGAGATGAAGGACGTTGTTTTTGTGAAATAGATATGGCTGATAAATTTAGAGTTAGAATAGAGGCTCAAAAAAGAGACTTTGATTCCCAAGATGAAGCAAGGGAATGGGTAAAAAAGATATTAGTAGCCCCAATTTATTTCGTCAAAATGATAGAAATTTAGGATTAAGAAGAAATCCAACAATACTTTATTTATTTTTTATATTTCATTATTTCCAGCTTATCCGTCGCTGGATTGTATGCTTCCTTTAGAATCTTCAGCTTTTTACAAACTGCGATTACTTCTTCACGAGGAGAATTTCTAAGAATTGTTAAAAGCAATTTCCTATTTGTTGCTCTCAAAGATTTATTCATTTCCTTAAATGATTCATAATTTAATGATTTATCTATTCCCATTTTTCCGGTTTCCAAACTTCAAACGTTATGTCTTTCTTCT
>Ga0307928_10004628_pt1 | contig 10421 bp, 14 predicted proteins | sample AceLakmetagen232_FD_201815 | JGI IMG/M metagenome (GOLD analysis project Ga0307928, IMG submission 201815) | Saline water microbial communities from Ace Lake, Antarctica - #232 | ecosystem: Environmental > Aquatic > Non-marine Saline and Alkaline > Saline | place: Antarctica: Ace Lake...
ATGAGTAACTCTGCTTATAGATTTTAGATTCTCCGACTCGTAACCTAGATTCATAAATGATGTGATCATCATATACCTCATGTACAAAATGATAACTATCATTGGAATCCAGACTATCAATCTTCCGACGGACAGCTTCAAGTCGTTCCATCAACCCCTCAGTAGTATTATCAATGATATCCACTAAAGCATATCCTTGTTCCTTTAGAGATTGAATTGTTTTATTTAACTTATCTGTTCTAATCATGTTTTCATGCTCCTCTCCTTTCTTATTATTATTAGTACTATTTGCACGAACGCCACAACCATCTTCAATAGAACATGCACCTGTCCCGCCGGGCAGGAGGGCTAAGTGATCCGGTCTATGGTTAATAGCTATTGCGTTGTATTCTTCTCCTTCAAATTCTCCTTCGGTTTCCTCTTCATCAGAAAAAACACCTACGCTTACTTCGACCTGTTCTGAAGCCTTTACAGCTGCTAACACATCTGAAGAAGTTTGTCTTAACATATCTTCGTCCAACCAACCTTCTGAGGTTAGTTTCTTTCCTTTTACTTTTGTATTATAAACCTTTCCTACAGCTCCCTCTATAATATCTGGAGTATTAGCTGATACACTTTCCCCATCTGATCCTGTAGGGTGATCTATTACTATTGGTATACCATTCCAAGACCCCGTAAATTTACCAAGTTCTACAATAGTATGTAATAAAGGTCCGTGACTTCCATTATGGACACCCTCTACCATCATTACCATAGGAACTACTAAATGTTTCTTCCCTAAATGCATTCTCTCTGTTACTGTATATCCTTTTACAGTAGCAAAAGTAAGAACCGTTTGTGTCATAATTTACCCTCCTAACTTATATTTTAATACCAAATACTCTTTGCTCTTCTTTTCGTTAATCTCCATCCACATATATAACAATTTAAAATAGATGTCTTTGACCTAGTGCTTGTAATATACTTCATATCTCTCCAATCTAAACCAAGTCTTTTAATACAACGACGACAAATGACATGGTCATCTGTATTCACTGCACCTACTGCAATATCACTTTTTGTAGGTGTTAATGTTGTAAATGAAGAATATGTTACGTCATGTCCCATTATGCTAGTAAAATTAGTAATGCAATTATAACTACCCCCCAGATAACGACTGGTGGTATGCCTATTCCTTCTTCAATGTAATCTGGTTCAAATTCTAGACGTTTTTCCATCTTATTTAAGTTTTAAAATAAAAAGCAGTAAAAAAAATTAATTAACAGTAAACCTTATCTACTGTTTGACCGTTGTGCATGATGTAAATCTCTGTACTATCTATTAATAAAATGTAAAAAACATCCGACTCCCCTTTATAAAATGAGAGTACTAATGTTTGTTTCTCCACTGTTTTATCACCCCACTCATTTAAGTGGTTTTCCAGTTGGATAGTTTCACTTATACAAAACTTTTTAATATGTTTTTTAAAATCTTCTTCAGATTTATGGTGTACATACTCATATTTAGGTGAGCATCCCTCATATAAACTTACCATATTAACAGCACAATTCTCTGCTTTCTTTTTGATTACTTTAATTGTAAACATAATAACCTCCGTTTTTAATAATTACTACTACTGTTTCTATTTCTACTGCTCTTTATTATCATTAATCAATTATTTAAGTTTTTCAAGTTCTGCAATATAGGGAAGTGCCAAACAACGACACCCAGGATGCAAAGGGATTAAAGGCTCTATCTCATTCAAAGTGAATACTTTACCCTCTAATGCTGCGCAACGAGAACAATTATGTACAATTATTCTATTTGCTGTGTATGTATTGTCTTCCTCCACCTCTAAATTATAAACCCCCTTTGTCCATTCTAATTCCCATTTTTTTATTTTACGCACCTCCACATTCACAAAACAATTTTGCATTTCCACTATATTTTCAAATTGAGACACACATTCTTTAAAATTATTTCGTATGTCATCTTCCCTAAAATGCAATATTTTTCCCGTAAAAACTTGTTTCAACCCGTCATCACGCACTCTATCATCTTCCTCATTATGCCAATATTTTCCATCAGCTTCAATTATAATATTATATTCTGGTAAATAAAAATCTACCCAAAATCTTCGTTTCCCATTATTAAAATACTTTTGAGATTCATATTGTATGCCCTCTTTCTTTAACCACCACTCAACTTTCTTTTCCAAATATGTTTTCCCATTGTGATTTTTGCCAATTGCAATACGTGCCTTTATTAAATCTTTATTTCTTTTTTCTTTATTTTTCCATCCCCAATTATCCCTTTTTCCTTTTTCCTGATTTGATTTTATTACATTTTCTAAATGAATAGGGTTATTTTTATAAGATTCTAATTGCCCCTTTGAAACTTGTAATCTAAACCAAGCATTAAAATCTTCCCCCTTCATTTTTTCCATATATGCCTTTTTTGCTATCTGTATTTTAGAAATCCCATGTACTTCTGTGTATCTTCTATTTTCTTCTCTCACCCTCTCATGTTGTTTAGGATCTGCCCATAGCATTTTATTCCCCCTAACAGATGCACATTGATATGAACATACCTCATTAAAAACAGGCATTAATTTGTGACACACCGGACATTTTTTTGCAATATAACTTAGCTTATCCCCCACTTTAATATCCTTTATTTTAATCCATTGATTATTGACTAATATTGGATGCTCCTCCGTAGCAGTTAAGTTAATAGGATTTACATGTCCCCCTTTTAAAGTAATTTTTACAACATTCCCTTTATATTTCCTATGAAATATTTTAAGTACTTTTCTATATCTATCTTTATGTGTTAATACATAATCCCCAACTTTAACATCTTGAATACGTTTATACCCCCTTTTAACTTTTACTTTTGTATTTGCTAAAAAACAAACCCTGCCATCCCCCGCTGTACTCCATTCTGCTTTTACTTTTATCCCTTCCAGTCCCCAATTTCTATACTCCATTATAGTTGCGACGTGGTGTGCACGTATAATTTCGGTTCTAGCTATCAACACTGCCCTATCCATTGCAGGCATATATCTCCCCAACGCGTCCTTTACAGCTAAATCACCCATTCCTGTTCCGTTAATTGACGCAACGAGTTTTTTCGCAAGAAAGACAGGTCCATCACCGTCTGCCAATCCCTGAGCTAAAACCCTGCTTATAATGGTGTCCATTGCCGTAGTAACTCCTTTTAAGTCATTGAATACCCTTGTAAACAATAATCCTACTCTATCTACATGCATTGGCATCCCCATTACAATATCAATCCCTCCTGTTGCATCCACAGAAGGTACATCTAATCCGGCTTTCTTCAATTCACTCCTAGCCCTGATAACTCCTCTTTTATAAGAATCCAATATATATAAGTTTGTCCAAGCATCATTCACACCTCTGCCAATTTGCTGATAAGCACCTACTTCAAGAATTCCCTTATCCACTTGCTCCTGTAACCACTTCATAAAAGCATTTAACTTTTCAGCACTTCGTTCAAAATTAAAAGCCTCTGCTCCGGGAGTATTCATTTGATGTGTCTGAATACTATTTAAACCAAAAACATCCTCCACCACAACAGCTTTTCTAACAGTCCATGCTAATTCATTAAAACGTCTTTTCATATCCTGTGCAAAAGCATTTCTCAACGCCGATGTATGAGTTGGGTCAATTTTATTTGCAAAAATATGTATAAGCGTGGCGTCCATTATTTCTTTACCTTTTTTACTACTGGTTTTACTGCTGGTTTTCCCGGAATAGGTTTACCTGCTGGAATCTCTTTGGCTGCAGGCTCATTAATATCTTTAACCACTTTCATTAAATCCTTTTGTTCCTCTGAAATACCTGCTGACACCATCTCATTAATCAATTGAATCTGTCCCCTATCTAACCCAAGGAAGTATTCATAAAATGCAGGTGGTGGAACCATAGACGTTGCTAAGATATTAGTTGTATATGATCTCAAAGCCTCTGCTCTCTTCTGACCAATGTCAACTCTGTCCTTTTCACTGATTGAGAATAAATCAAGCCATTTAACGGTATAATCATCTTCAGGGGTAGGAAGTATGCCAAGTTCAATAAAACGGTCTACAAGTAGCCTTAAAATGCGTGGTTCGGCATGATCTTCCCTGCGGCTCTGAACATATGTCTTCCATTCTCCTGAATCCTGTGTACTTGCCAATTCTCCTCTTTCACTACCTGATAAAATACGTTTGGGAATTCCTGTTTCTGCAGATACACAAGTAAGCTGAATATCTAAGTGATTTGAAGGGTCGGCAATCTGTTGTTCAAGAGACTTCATGTCCATCCCTTCCAGATTAATAATCCTTCTTAAATTATGCTCAAATTCATCAACCTGATCTTGTAATTTAGTTTCCTCTTCCTTAGTTAATTTGTACTCTGGTTCGAGTTTATTTGTATATCCGGGACGGGCACCACGCCAAAACATTTCCGCATCACCCCCCACCAATTTTTCAACATCCATTAACCTATTAAACACAGCCTCTAATCTAGGCATCCCAAATATTTCAGATTCCAGTGTATCATCAATAATATGGATAATCCTGGAATAATGAACCTTTACCTGAGAAGAAGAATCAGAATCTGCATCAGCCACTTCAATAGCATAAAAATGAGGTAGTCCATATCTGCTACTTTTTGGGTCAACATCATAAGACTCAATTAAAGCACTCTTTTCACTGAAAGTTTTTATATACTGTAATTTCCGGACACCACTCTTTACCGGTCTTGCACAACCTGCTCTGTTACTTATATCATCTAACCCCAAAAACAACACCCCATACCTCCCAATACCTGTTAAACGGTCTACTCTGGACAACCTTGTTTTTAAGCCAAATTTCCGGTCTAATTTTACCCAAGCCTTTTCAAAAACAGTTGCTTTAGGATTCTCAGATTCTACAAGTTCTAAAGTCCCTTGCCATGTAGCTTTTACAGGTCTGTTAATAATCGCCTTAGCTATATCCTGACGTTTGTACCTTATTAAGTAGTCGTCAAACTGAATATCCTGTGGATAGCCAAGAGCCTGATAAAGATCCCGATCTCCCCCATACTGCTGTCCACCCATCTTAGAAGCGAATAACATCCTACCCACCATCTCACTTGCTAAAGTGTGTAGTTTAGCATTAGTTTCTATATCGTTACCTTTAGTTCGTTTCATATCATTTAATGTCAAAATTCAAATAGATATTAAAAAAGTAATGTTTTAATGTTTGTTTATTAATCTTCAAAAAAGTTAGTGAGGAATTTACCAATAACACCTACACCCAAAGCGATATAAGCAAGTATATCATTCCCTGCTGTAATTGCTGCTGCTGTAATGGTAGCTGATACACCTAATAAAGCATCTCCAAAATGCCTGAGATTCTTAGGTGTTGGTTTCATGTAACTTCTGCTTGTTAGTTTCATAATTACCTCCTATTTTATTATTGAACTTCTAATATTTTTCTATCTTTTAAATAAACTGTACTGCCTGATACTAATGGACTCGAAACAGGTGTTGTAAAACTCTCTTGTGCCCCATAGGCATATTCCCCATTGTAGGCATAGGCACGAATATAATAAGTGGTTCCGCTTGATAATTTTGATAGAGTACAGGAGAATACGCCTGTGCCGCTTCCTGCAGGTAATAATCATCTGGATCAAGTGCCCCGTTATCATTAAGCAGATTACCGCCCGTAAGAGGCATTACATTTGTTACATCACCAGCTACCGCAGGAGCATCAAGATTTGAACTGCCAGAAGTAGTGCCGTTAAGAATTAAGCCTTTTCCTGCTTTTATGTTAACGTCCTTATTAGTCCTCTGAGCTGAAAGCCCAATAACTAAAAATACCGCTATCAATGTTAAAATTAGTTTTTTCATGTCTTTATAGTTTTGTATAAACGTCCCATCTTAATGTTGTATCATTTGCATCTGAGTCATCCGGTGTGATGACTATATTTACCGTAGTCCCTACAATAGTCACTGATGGATCATTCGTAAACAACCCACAAGCATCCCCCTCTATCTGTGCAGAGCCATAAGGCACATATACTTTCTTTGTGGCTAAATTTATCATACTCTTTCAATATTAACAGCCTTTACCCCTTTATCACTATTCCTACTTATCCTTTGTTTTCACACTTATTAATGAGACATTCACAGCTTTTAATCCTCTTTCACCCTCTTCAACCTCATATTCTACAAAATCATCTGTTTTGACAGGTCCGAGTGTCCCTGTAACATGAAAAAAGATATCTTTGTCTGTTGCACCATCCGTAATAAAACCATACGATTTTTGTTCATTGAAAAACTTTACTTTTCCTGTGTATTTTTCTCCCATTGTAATAAATATTAATTGTTAATGAAAATATTTAGTTCCCCGTTCATAGTTTTCTTTAAACTTGACTTTACTTTCGTTCTATGATCAATAACCTCATTTCTAATGTAATTATATGTTCTAATTACACGCCCATTTTTAATACGGTCTAATCGTTGCTCATTCTTTAACGCATCCCTTTTATCTAATTCAATTTGATACATTTTAGCTATCAATCTTTTTTTAGCCAATACCTCATTTTGATTTTTACTCCGAGAATCTTGACATCGCTCTTGTAAACCAGTAGCAATATGTGTAATTACAACACAAGTTTCTACCTTATTCTTATGCTGACCTCCGGGACCTGTTCCCCTTGTATATTCAATTTTAAATTTTTTTTCTTTCATATTAATTATCTCCCAAGACACCTTGCTTTTTTCTTTCCTATTACTTTACCAAATGCACCTGATGCAGCATCCACCTGATCCTTATGAGTACTATAAGGGAAGAACCGGTGCTCTTCTCGGAACTCCCGGTTCCACTCCCCTAATAGCAACTGCACATTACCTCCATTAACCTGTACTGAATAAGGGTCTGCACGAAACTCTTTATTGCCAGTAGGTCTTTCGGCATATACCGAATATCCAGCCAGTGTCCGGATAGTACCTTCAGCACTTTCCTTTCCACCTGAGCCTGGTTCTTGTTCTACCCAGACAATAACCCCCCTGCCGTCACCTTCTGCAGTCTCTCTTATTATATTTTCACGTTCTCTTGTTCCCCATCTACCTCTCTTTACGTCCAATATCACCCAGTTACCATTGGTTAGCTGACACATCTTCACTCCAACTGTATAAGCTCCTGCTCCCCCTTCTGTACCTGCCTTATCCCAATACCTTACTGTATGACTTATATGGTTAAGCTGTGGAGCACTTTCCATCATCCCGAAATGGTCTACCTTAAACATACCCCCGCCCGCGGGTGTGGGATTCTGCCCTATCTGTCCTGCAAACCCATACTGCCCAAGGTCAGCCTCAAGGTCTGCCAAGGTTTTCCATGGAAGCCTGTTAACATCCATCAAGCCGTCAATATAGTTTTCTATAAGCTCTGGTGGTTGCACTTGCTTCTTATAATTCCGGCATTCTCCGGGAATAGATATATGAGATAAATTTGCTTTTTGTTTTGACAGCCAGTGACCGGAAGGGTCATCCTGATGTAATCGCTGCATTATTAATACGGTGGGGGTGTTGGCTTTATTTGTTTTTCTGGAAGGTAAAGTTTGTTCCATCCATTGATTCGCGTTGGCAAGCTCAACAGGCGACGCGGCCTGTTTGGGGTTAATTGGATCATCCACTATAAGAATGTCCCCGTGAAACCCCATTAATGTTCCTCCCACCGATGTCGTGTATCTCTGGCCACCTATAACGGCTTGTGTGGGAATTCTCCCCGCATGAGTAGGGGGGTTATTTTTTACTATTTTATAATTACTCTTTGTATCCTTATCATCCTTAATAACAATATCCGGATATATCTCTTTAAAATTAGTGCTTTTCAACAGGTCCCGACAATAATCCGCGGACTCTAAAGAAAGCTGTTGTGCATATGAGGCTGTAATAAACCTCATCCACGGCCATTTCGTCCAGCACCAAGCCGGAAACATAATACTACAAATAATAGTTTTAGTACTCCCCGGTGGTACATTTATAATTAAGTCATGTTCTCTTGGGAGTTTGTCACCTACGCGAGTGGCAACTTTTACAAGTTCGTCACATAAATACTCAATATGCCAATTGGATTGAAAATCATGAGGACTTACAATGTGCCAAAAATATTGGAGAAAGTGGTAGAGTGAACGATTATTCAGTTCCCTGATAACGTCTTTAGGGACTTTGGACCCCTCTAAAATTGCCTCTTTCTTAGACGAAACTGTTCTGGTAAGAGGTTTAGTTCTCTCCAATGTATTTTGCATCCACTTCTTTTTGACTCAGTCCTATTTTTTTCATAAGCAATAATTCTTCAAAACTAAATTTTGTATAGTCTATAGCTGTGAGATTAATATTCTGAGTATTTGTGATCTCCAGCTTCTGAACATCAGACCAGTGTTCCCTCTGTCTTAACTGTAACCATTTCATTCCAGCCCACGCATCGGGTGGCACATGCTTTAATATCTTCTTAACAACAATCTCCCCTTTATACATAAATGCTTTTTCTTCCCACTCATCGTATCCACAGGCTTTCTTATACAATCCGGCTACGACATGTGAATCAGCTTCAGCTTTTCCTTCGTGGAGAGCTAGTGCAAATTCCGGATAAACTGCTTTCCATTTATTAAAAGTCTCGTAAGAAACCAACATAGCCCCTGCAATAATCTTCTCAGTATGTCCTAAAAGGGAAATTCTGAAAACCTGCTCACACCTATCTGGGGTATACTTGGCTCTTTTTATTGGTAACATAGTTTGTTATTTTATACTGTGTATGGGTGATAATATCCGATATTTTACCCTAGACACTCATAATTCTCTACAAAGATTTAACTTTTATTTCGAACTATCCTAACATAATACCAATTATTTTACAATTATTTCATATTTTATGTAACATATTCTTAGCAACCTTGAAAACAGGTTTCCTCGAACGCCCACAGGATGGCTGTTTCAGAAAAACAGGGTTTTTATAGTCTGCTTATTAATTGATTTCTATACAACATCACCTTAGATATTTTAGCAGTTAATTTTATCTTTCGTTTTTAAGTGCTAATACCTGCTTATCTATAAGCCCTAATTCTTTATTATAATCGTCCTCAATGTTATGTGTTTTTTTGATTCTGATTTTAATCCAATCCATAATATAAAGTTTTTATTCTATGCCACAAACACAATTAATAAATCCACATACATTACACCTATCGTCATTTTTATCAAATGGGGCTTCCTCTGAGAGTTCGGATAATTCAATAGCAATTAATTCACCTAAATAAGTGACATTCTCATTTTCAAGTCTAATCCATTTATCGTATGCTTCCTCAGTAGCTTCCCTTATCTTCTCCCTGCTTGGTTGCTGTTGGGAAGCGAAAGATTTAAAACATTCATCAAGTCTATCCTTATACCACTGACATTCTTTTTTAGCCCCACTATAATCAAGGGTAAAGGTTTGCACTCCATGAGTAAATGTTACCTTATAATTACCACCTATTTTTTCGATTGCTGTTTTCATAATATAAAGTTTTTAATTTTACTCAAAGATATGTTATCCTTCCAACACTGCCAAATTTATTTTTTAGCAATTCAAAATTTTAAAAATTTTATAGAGGTCCGCTGTTGCCCTTAGTAGTTCAAAAATGGTTTTTTGCAGAAATAAATTTCTGGGTAGATATGGAGGGGCGCGAGACCCATCACTCTTTCCCATCTGCCACTAACCCCGCACCCTTTGTTTTATCACCGGTTACAACTTTGTAGATCTGACACACACTGCACCTGACAAGTTATATGATCAATGGGTATAATATTACCATAGTAAGGTTGTGGTTTGTCGTTTACGACAGTGCACAGCATGCCATCTATGTTTATTGTAGTCCTATGATATGGCATCATATGTAAGTAGTAATTATTCTCAGTCAATTGCGAATTATGGTATATGGGCAGGTCGCCGGTGATTTTTCTTTATGGCCTTATATATCACCTAACTAACTTATTTGCCCTGGTTCCTGTATTGCACCACTACACTACTACCTTACTATGCTTATTACTTAGGGACCTATTATACTACCTTACTCCCTTTGTATACCCAGATACACTACATTGTTTTATATACCCTTATTTGGTCCTTACTTTGGTTATATAGATATAGTATTATAGATCTTTGTTTCCTTATATATAATTATTTTGTGCTTGTTTTTATTTATTATTCATTTTTGTTTAATATAAGTGTTAATATATTTGTTAATGTCATTTGTATTGCTTTACTTTGTTGTATTAAGTTTAATTAATCATTAATACATACTACCATGAAAGCTTTATTTAACAATTTTACATTTATGGCTTACTACTTTACTATAGTAATAGCAATAATGACAGTATCAATGTTTTTAATGTTTTTTCTTTGCCATACGTAG
>Ga0307928_10004631_pt1 | contig 10419 bp, 10 predicted proteins | sample AceLakmetagen232_FD_201815 | JGI IMG/M metagenome (GOLD analysis project Ga0307928, IMG submission 201815) | Saline water microbial communities from Ace Lake, Antarctica - #232 | ecosystem: Environmental > Aquatic > Non-marine Saline and Alkaline > Saline | place: Antarctica: Ace Lake...
AAGTGTTGAAGCTTGTGGAAGTTGTGAAATATTCAGCATACTTAAAAGACCAGATGAAAAATACATTACCGAAAGAGCTTATGGTAATCCACTATTTGTAGAGGATATTGTAAGAAATGTATATGCGGCACTTGATAATACTAAAGGTATTACAAATTTTAAGATTAGTGTAAAATCTGATGAAAGTATTCATATACATAAAGCAGTTGCTATTGCTAGTAAATGCAGAACTAGTAATGATTTTAATTATCAAGATAAAGACTCTGATGGAAACATAATAATATCTTGTGAAAATATTGGTGAAATGAAAACTCCTAGCAGTATAAGATTGGCAACAGATGGTACTATAAGTATTGATGGAGTTGAGCAAGGTCGTTGGAGAAAAGAAGTTAACAAAGATAAAACAAACGGTCCCTGGGGCGACCATTAATGGCATACAATATAAGTAAAGCAATAGTCGATAATCTTGATAATGATATTACTCAATTCATAATTAATAATGAACTAAATCCTGAAAGAATATATCTTGGTAATTTAGAGTGGAATGCATTAAAAGAAGTGGCAAGAGCAATAACTGGATTCGTTTATCAAGAAAATACAGGAATGGAGTATAAGAATATAAAAATCTATCTGGTAAAAGAAGATTCTCATATTGCAGTTTACTAATAAGGAGGCGTAACTTGAACTTAATAGAAATTGGTGAAGATTTTGACCCTGTTGAGATTGCAAAGATTGATTTGGAAACTAGTGTTGTTGCTTGTTTTACTGAACGCAATACTAATCTAGTTTGTGATAATAAATCGATTTACCTTACTAACCCATTAGACATGTCTTTCAACAAACATAAAATCCTAATTAACAATTTTACCATATTTACCTATGCCCCTAATGTGAGATGGAGTATACCAAACGATGTGCTTTTACAGTACCAGGAAAGTTCTAAGCACGAATTTGAATATTTTAGTACTATTTATAAGGAAATTGTGTATCAGGAAATATTCGACAAAAATACATTAATTGGTCATTCTTTTAATATTTATGTTGATCGCGAAAGATCTAGGAAAAAAGGCAGAATTAAAAAATCAGAAACTCTATTGGAAGTTGACTTTGGGTATAAACCCTTAGCGACAAAAGCTATTGAGAATTTTTATATAATTCAAAACAGTTATTGTTTCCAAGAATTTGAAAAGCATTTTAATAAATAACGTTAAAAAACCCTCCTCTACCGATTAAGGTAGGGGAGGATTCTTTTTAACAATTATGAAGTTAAATCGGCGCCTAGATTAGCTAAAGTATTATCATACTGACCTAAACCATTCACCTGACTCACAAAATAATTCACTACTTCACTGTTACTTTTATCTAAAGGTGCTCCATCAAATCTAAATGTAAGACTTAGTTGTATTGAATCATTTGTAGCCTGATCTGCAGCTGTTGCAGTATCATCAGGAACCATTGTAGGAAAAACTCCTTCATAAAAATAAACTTCCTCAATGTCACCTTCTCCAATACCACCTTCTGCATTACCACTATCAGTTGTTGGCTTTAAAAGACCAACACATATAGATCCTTTATAACTATTTGGAATATATTCACCTGATTTCATTGAGGTTATCCCTAGATGTGGATCAAAAAGACCATTCCACATCCTAAAGATATTCAGAATAGGTAGATTTTGATATTCGCGAAATGTTAATGTAAACTCACGATTATAGGTTCTGGAGGCTGGAAAACTAGCACCCAATTGACCAACTCCATTAACATCAATAAAATTGATATTTGAAGAATGGGGTGTAAATCCTTCACAAGCTGATGTTAACCATTTTTGACTAGCACTTGCTTCTGTAGAACCATAAAGAGTTTCGGGTGGATTAACTATAATTTGATGATATCCGGATATAAATGGTTGATTTAATCTAGTATGCCCACCAATGTATCTGGTCAAAGTATCCGGTCCAATTACTCCAAGTGCATCATTTAAAGTAACTCCCAGATTTGACATATAACTTCCTGAAATTCCCATATAAATTTCTCCTATTATATAAGATATTTAAATTAATTTATAAACCTGCTCCAATAATATTATTTACATCATTATAAGATCCAGTAATAGCAGCAGCAACAGCTTGTTTTGCAAGTAGTGTTCCTAAATCGAAAGGAGCACCATCAAATTTAAAATTAACATTCACTAAAACAGCTTCATTACTACCTTGATCTGATGATGTTACTGTATCTTCTGTAAAATTTAGTGGATATACTCCATTATAAATATATGCTTCTTCTATTTCGTCACTAGTTACTTTCCCATCATCACTAGTTGGTTTTACAATAGCAACAATTACAGTTCCTTTATAGAGTATTGGTGCAACACTAAGAGCTCCATAAGGTGATGTACCAAATAATGGATTATATATTGAGTGCCACATCTTCATGGCACTCAATACCGGTAACCCACTTCTTTCACGAAAACCAAGTGAAAATTCTCTATTTGTTGTTTTTGAAACTGGGTAAGATGCAGATGCTTGACCTATTCCAAAAACATCACTAGTATTAATATTAGTTGTGTGAGGTACAAATGTTTCACAAGTTTGGGAAAGTACTTTACTAGAATCAGAACCCTCTACTAGGAATATCATACTTGGTAGATAAAAAATCGCATGATGATACCCACTAATAAAAGGTTGACCTCGACGAGTATGTCCACCAGAATAACGACTAAGACCAGTGGGGAGATCCTCTGCTTCATTATTGGCACCATTTAATCTGAGTAATTGTCCACCAATATATGATACGGCACTAATAATACTCACTTGTAAACCTCCTCAACTATAATTTTAAAGTTCAGTAGGTATAGTTAAGAATACATTAATTCTTTCAATAGAGAGAATTGGTGCAAACGTAACATAAATATTAAGCTCAGATCTTTGTTTATCAAATTCAACATTAATTGAATAGGTACTTACACAAGCATATCGATCTGTTGAAGATCCATCCAGAAATTTCAAGAACATCGTATTCATTCTGAATTCAGCCTGACTGAGCCAATATCTTGTTGCTTTTCGTTGCACAACATCTCGTAAAATCGTAGGAATTTGAACTTTCAAATACGAAACAAATTTAGCAATATGCTGTCTTTTTAGAGCTGAAAATCTCTTCCAAGTGGTAAACTGAGTTGCAAAATAAACACCAGAACTTTCTTCCAGTGTGAAATTAAGCTCCTTATCAAAAAGATCACCACGAATAGTGTGATTTGTTGGGTAAGCTAATTTAATAGAATCTCCAATTGCACCCTTCTCAATATTAGCTACAGGTTCCGCCAAGAAATATTTATTATCAACATCTAAATGTCTCTGAATCGCATGATACACAGGTGTTATCCAGAAGCTTCTTCCAGTATAATTATCAGTTATCAATCTAAACTGAACATATAATGATGAAGTCCAAAAATTCCAAGAAGCAGTTTGCATACGAGCACGTAAATCATATGTATAACTATTATAATTTGCACCAGTATCTGCTAAATGATGACAATCTTCACGACCAGATGCTAATTGAGCTGCACCATATTGAATGTTTATCGGAAAACCACCAGATATAACATAATCAATCATAAATTTTGGATAAATGGCCTCTGGAAGTACTTCAATAGTGCCATCAATTGATTGCATACTTCCTAAATAAGCCGTTGCAACTCGTCCATAAAGAAGATTACTCGGAGCAATATTACCAGAAATATCATAAAGACCAGAACCATCAGATCCATTTTCAAGAATAAAACCATCAGATCCTACATTTGTTATTCCTACAACAGCTGATCTTACTAAAGATAACATTGCTTGTAATCTTAGTTTTTCTCCAGCATCACCACCAACTGATAATAAATCTAATTGGGTTCCAGATTTTACTCTAACAAAATTACTATTATTATTAATTACATCTTCAATAAATGTTGGTAAACCACCTTGATAATCTCTAATAACTTCATCATTAGGAGTTTTACGAATAAGTGAAACTGTCCAAGGACCTTCGAGTAAAGTCTCTGTACCACTTTCATTTATATAATATAAAAAGTAATCTACAAAAATATAAGGATAATATGGTTCACCTTCACTATCCGTATACATCCTTTCCATCTCATAATTTCGCAAACACTTAACAGTCAGATCATTATAATATGCACCTGCACCATTTGCATAAAAATGATAAAGGAAAGTTTCTGCATCTGAGATATCATCTGGTGAAGTAATATTATCTTCTGAAGAAAGTGTAAAAGGAACATAAGTGTATATTATTCCTGTTCCAGCTGTTCCAGTATAAGGAGAATCCAAGACAGCAGTATACTGATCATCCCCACCTGTTGCTGTTTCAGTTAATGATATAACCTGTTGAGCGACACTGTAATCATCAGATACTGAATAAATCCAATCTCCAACAACCAGTTCTTCTGAATCTGTTGCAGAACAGGTCATTTGTCCATATATGAAATTATCTTCATAAAGATCAGTTAATGTAACTTCCCAAGCTGTATATGTTCCAGAACCTAAAACTCTATCAATATTAACAACTAATTCACCTGTAACACTATCATACGAAGTCACAGTTCCTAACATATAATTATCAGCATCATATTTGATCGTTATATCACCACCAACATCAATATCATCTGTTTCTGCTGGAATAATAAAAGTCTTAGCTGTTTCTATACTAACTTCATTACTAGTTGTAGATTCTACATATGTCCAGAGATTACCATAAGAATCATATTTATCTGTTGAAAGATTAAAAGTTGTTCCAGTAAGAGCTGTAGTAGTACTGGTCATAGTAATAACCGTATTAGCTAATTCAGCATCTTCTGGAGAAACTCTACAGACTAATACTTTACCAGTATATTCTAACGCTTTGTCTAAACAATAATGTGTTTGACTACATCTCTGAATATTTGGTTGTCCGAAAAGTTTTTGATATTCTTTTTGAGAAGTTACAGTCACAACTCTATTATCTGGTCCTCTATCACATAAAATTACACCAAAAACAGATCGTCCAGATTCGGTTGGGGGCCCTATATAACTTCTATCCTCAATTGACGTATATACTGCTGATTCGCGTTTATCACTTGTTGCCATAAAAAATTACCTCATTAAATAATTATTTAAAGTAATATTAAGCCAATACATACCATTCAATACCGTATTGAGCCTCTAATTCCATAAATTTAGGTGGAAAACATATTCTTGCAAATAGTTTCGCATCTGTACCACCTGTACCAGTATTTGTTATATATAATCCTGCTTCTGAGACTGGAACAGATTCTCCAATTCCTAAAAGATCGAATTCACCTGCTTCTTTATAAATAGTGAAAATCATCTGAGTGTAGTAAGAACAAGTTGGATCCTCTGTTGGATAATCTCTTAAGGTAGTTTCATATGTATTATTACCAGATGGATAAACGATTGGTTTAACTGCCTTTGAGTAAGTATAAATACTCTCAGATCCTGTAATTCCACCTGGTTCATCAAGAAATCCGTTAATATTAAAACTTATAGGAATTTCTAAGCTCGCATCACAAACATCAGGTCCAAGCAAAGTGTATGTTATACCATTTGCAGTAGCACCACCAGCACCAAAAGCATAGTGTGTTAAATCATAATCACGAAGATCTTCTCCACTACCTGAAGACCCTGAAGATGCTGACGTTATTGCTGTAATTGATGTTGTTTTTTGTGCTAGATATTCTCGTCCTAATCCAACCACAATATTGTGATCTTCATAAATTAACTTCTTATTTTCAAAGAATTGAAAACAACCAACTGGATTACCAGTCTCTAATCGTTGTTTTATTAATTCCCCAAAAATTCTATCTGATGTTTCTTTTGTATTTATATGCATATTTTAAATCTCAATTATTGGTTTATTAATAGTCTGGTGTATAAAGCGAAATAAAATCATCTTCAAATATTTCATCTTCAAGATATGAAAAATTTAAGAATGATCCCATTACTCCACTAATTGGAGCTACTTCACTAAAACCTCTATCTAATGAAAATAAACAAGGAAAAAAATCATCATCAAAACCAGCATCTATAGTATATGGAACTAAAAGACCTTGAAGATAAGGATCAATATACTGATAATCATTTGTATAAGGAACATGTAATGTTTTACCCATTAATGCACTAATTGGTGCTATATCACTAAACTTATTATCTAAAAACAATTGATATGGATGCAATTCTAATTCAATAATATCTTTATGAGTAGTTACTAAACCATTTTGGTAAAACATTTCAAAATAGATTCTATTAAATGTATCATCTGAAAAAACCATTGAAAGATCTTCCAAATCTAAAAACTCTGTGTGAAAAGGTTTAAGATAATATAAAATCTTATAAACAGTGTTTTGTGATGGAAGAAAATCAATAGTTGGGAGAAATGTTTTAAAATAACTAAAATAATTAATGAAATTAAGATCAGTCGTTGTACTCTTATAACCTTCAATAGATTCTATTAAATCACCTATTAAAATAGATACGGTCGTTTTACCTGATTCTAAATAATCATCAATATAATTAATTAATTCAACATCTATTGATTTTATTGTATTTCTTAAAGAATCTATATCTAAAGTCTGTGAAGATGATTCTACTTGTGATTTTAATGGATAAAAATACTTATAATAAAAATCATCTAAACTAGTTGTTGGTTGTGTACCCAATTCAAATGTACTAGATATTGTTTTAGTTCCTATTTCCTCATATTCTTCCAATATGCTATCTAAATCATCAATGTCTATAGATATTGAATCTGGATTAAAATTTATATAAAATCCTGCTAAACTATTAGACACATTGTTATTTATATCTTTATTAAATACTACATAAATCCATAACAATAAAAACGTATATAAAGAAACACTAAACGACTTATCCGAAAAATTAACGTCTATCATTTCATCATAGTATGTTTTATAAAAAACAGATAATATTAAGGTTTGAATGTAACTTGTTATAGATTGATTATAGTTACTAGAAATGAACACTACATTTGTTTTTAATGGGAAAGCCGCAAGATTCTGTTCGCGCATGTTATCAAGTTGTTTTTCGTGTATCAATAATGTCGGTACTTTTTCATAAACGATACTATAAGGAATAGTGCGATTATATCCATCATTATGAGAAGGCTTATAAATTGGATAAGGTTTACATTCCCATCTCTGACGAGAAACATTATAATCTACATATAGTTCATAAGCCTCAAAATTATCACCATATGCTTTAATTACATTTTCGACCAATATAACTGTTGATTTATATTTTTGAAAATCAGCAAGGCTCTTAATGAATATTCGTTTTTCTTCTGTAGTAAGTTCTGTTAAAAAAACATCAGATACTCCTGATGCTATTAATATCTGATCATATACCTCACTAGATACTACATTTGATTCATAAAGATTCTTAAAAATTTCTGGAATAGTTTCATATGTATCTAATAAAAATACATCACGAAACTTATCCATCAAAACTGTATGTCCTCGATCAGTCTGGTATAGTGGGTAATTTGCAACAAATTTATTAAAAAACTCATTTATATCCATATATTATACCAATTAAAAATAATTTAAATTACCACTAATTAAATCATATATATCTTTTGTAAGAGATAATAAAGTATTTAAATCAGATTCTTCATTCAAATCCCATTCATAATCCTCTATCTCCTCTGTTGTTAAATTATAAACCTCATAGATGGATTCTGTATAATCATAAGTGGCTGTAAGAGTTGGAAATGAATCAGAAAAACCATAGGGTTTTGATAGTTCATTAAACACTCTTACAAAATTATCATTAGTTGCAATAGTTTCTTTGAAATAATTAACAGTGTGATTAGCAATAAATGGAACCACACCATCAGCAGAATACCAATCATTTACTTGATTATAAAAAGGTTGCAATAAAGTAATCTTGCCGTTAATAGTTTCAATAAAATCCATCTTAGCTTGATAATCTACATAATTATAATATGTCTCTTTATGTGTATCATAAACATAATGTTTTGATATTTTTAAAGAGCTTGTATCAAGAATTGGTGCAACTTCTAAATCCATTTCATACCACGTTAATTTAGGGTTTGAATAAAATGCATTTATAACTGTTCTAATATTAATCACTCTATAAATTTCACCAGAACTAACAGGATCATAGAAAGTAACTAGATCATGTATATGTGGTGTATTTATTGTATAAATAGTAATTGAACTAACACCATCATAAGATTGACCTTTTTTCTCCGTCAGATTAACTGTTGAATTAGTAATAGGAGCTATATTATAGGTTGGTGTTAATTCATATATATCGAACTTAACATTCGATGTTGAATATATATCAAAAGTTGATTGCACCACCGGATGTCTATCTGACTCTGGAAAATTAATATTATAATACCTAACAAATGTTCCCGGTCTCTTGAAATTATCATAATGATTAATTAGAGTGAGATATTCTTGATGATATTCTGCAACCATCTGTGGATCGAAAAGACTATTTTGCATGAGATTCTCTCAATTCTAAAAATTTAATAATCTCAATTTTAATATAGAAATAATAAATATGAAGGATACAAACTATATGTATCCGAAACTTTTTATTCTTATTTTAAAGGAGAACAAATTATGGAAAAAGGCAGTGAAAAAGAAATTATTAGAAAGAAAGTAAACAATTTACAAATGATCGTTAATGATAACGATCAGTTTATTGGTTGTAAGAGGTTCGGCAAAGATATAATTGCCGTAATCTCTCCGTGGAGCAAACTTTCTGATGGGAATTATTCTTCAGAATTTATGGTGCCCTATAATAGGCATTTCAGAATAACAAATTTTTATTCGACAGTTGGACCTGCTATAGGTAAGTATACTGTCGCAGATGGTAACATTACATTTGATTGTGTATCAAAATTTACCGAAGAGTTCTTCCCCAAAGATGCCGAATCAGGTTGGATCTATTTTACAAGTAAGACCACAATGAAAAACGGTGAAGAATATACTGAGATCGATGATAAAATGGTTATCGAAGAAATTGAGCCGGCTGCAGTTGAGTTAGTTCAGCCTGATCCAATAAAATTTATTGTAAAAGCAAATCTGAAAGTGTTCTCATTCTTGATGACAAATGGATTCGGCTTCGCGTCCATTGATAAAGAGAAAGCCGTACTTTGGATCACTTTACAAGATTTCAGTAAGTTATACTGTGGCGTCACGAATAAGGTTGACTTAAACAACCTAATTCATAACATAATGCCCGTATTTCCAATATTTTCAGTAAACATTTCCGATAAGAAATCTGCAGTCTTTCTGAAGATTGACGGACTTAAAGCATTTTTGAATCAAGGAAACATCAAAAAAGGTCTACTCAGATTCGAGTATTCTTTTAAAGATACAAAAAGATTACATGTTTGCGTCATCGGTTCTGCGGAACTAAAAGATGATGCAAAAGAAGAATAAAATATTTTCCTCACTCTCTTTTGAGAGTGGGGAATCTTTTTTTTACACTACAAAATCTGCAGTCAAATCAGTCGAAACATCATTAATATTTAAAGATAAATATAAATTATATTCAGATGCGTTTGATGATTCACTTTTATAAATTTTAAATTCATTAACTTTAATACTAGAATCTACAGATGTTCCAAAACTTGTTATCATATTCTGAAGTTCTTCTGATAAATACAATCTCTGAATAGTTGTATCTCTTTTCTGTATAAATGTTTTGATTCTACTTCCAATACTACCATTAAAAGGATATTCACCTTTTAAAGTATATAAATATGATTTAACATAATTTAAAACTAATTCACGTAAATTACTAATTATATCAAAATCACCATACTCAGAAATTACAGGATCAAAATCATATACTTTATCTGTATATGTTATTACTTTTTCTCCTTCATATTCATTAATGAGTTTTTGAATATCATATGGTAATTCAGATAATTCATATTCTTTTTTATAAGTTTTAATATTAATAGGTATTTTCTTATATATGTTTAGCGGTAAAGAATCTAAGTTTATAGTCATTTGATTCATCTTCGTGCTGCGTTTGCATTCCTTTGTTCCAATTCCTTTATTTTCTGTGATTGTTTTTTATTTTCTTGTATCTGCTTCAATATCACATCATTAAAGATTGGATAAGGAATGTCGCTAAGAGTTAGTATATCGACGAGCGTCATGTTTTCGTAAAGATCTTTTACTTGAACAAACAACTCGACGAAATAATCATAATTCTTCTTCCACGAGTTCTCTACCAAGTAATATTCTGCGAAAAAACTCTGTTTCAATATCTACCGTATACTTTGTATCATTCTTACAATCAGGATTAGCACAAGTAAGAAATGTATAAAGTTTTGGTAAATACTTTTCAAATCTTTTAT
>Ga0307928_10004632_pt1 | contig 10416 bp, 12 predicted proteins | sample AceLakmetagen232_FD_201815 | JGI IMG/M metagenome (GOLD analysis project Ga0307928, IMG submission 201815) | Saline water microbial communities from Ace Lake, Antarctica - #232 | ecosystem: Environmental > Aquatic > Non-marine Saline and Alkaline > Saline | place: Antarctica: Ace Lake...
TTTAGTATTATCTGGTGTAGTAAATTGTATATCAAATACTGCATCATTAGCTAAGTCTGTAAAGCCTGTTAATGTATAATGGTCACCTTCAAACACTTCGTGAAGTTCATAATCTATTATTTCTAACGCATTCGTTGAGTTATCTATTCCAGCTGCTCTTCCAGTGGCACTAACTACTTGTGTCTTCTGAGTACCATCAACCTGATTAGTCGCTAAAGCAGGAGTGTCTGAATCACTCAACAAATCATCTGCTTTAGCTCTTACTCTCGTGGATCTATCTCCCATTATTTATCAATGTTAATATTAATTCCTGCCTTTGCATAATACTTCTCAATATCTGCTGCTAGGTTCTTTATCCTTGTCTCTCTCTTAAGCATTGCCAATTTTCTCAAATCTAAATCTTCTCTTTCTTCTCCCATATCTTCAAACTCGTGAGACTTAACATTGATCTCTTTATCTAGCTCTTCAATTCTCTTTAAGATAGCTCCTTTTTGTTCTCTTGCTCCATCAAGTGCTGCTATCTCTAATTCTCTCTTCTCCTTTAACTTTAGAATCTGTTTGTATTCTTCACCCATAACCTGAGCAACTCTTACAGATTCTTGCTTGATCATAGTAGACTCATTAGTCAATCTTATAAGGGCTACTTGCTGTGCCTCAACTTCAATCCTGATGTCATCCTTATTTTTCCTCATCAAGTCATAATCATACTTTATGTCAGTGAACCTAGATTCAAGAGCTTCTAAATTAGCTTCAGCTCTCTTGTTTGCACCTGCAATCTTAGCTTTGGATTCCTTAAGAACTTTCTCAGTAAATTCATTACGCTTTTTAATTACAGCATCAATCTCTTTTACTTCTTTAGATTTATTACTTACATCAGAATCTAACTGATTATATTCTAATGACTTATCTTTTATTTCATCCTTTACAATATCTAACTTTTTATCAGCTTCAACTTTAGCTACTTCAGATTTTTTTACATCACCATTCAATCTTACAATACTAGCAGCTACAATCTTTTCTTCTGCTTTCGACTCATCTAAAATAACCTGATGTCTAGCAACATCGGCAGCAATCCTTTTTTGTTTCTCGGATTTACTCTCTTTTCTTGGAGGTAATATTCTTCTCATTATTTTAGTGATTAATCGTTAGTATAAAGTCTGACCTTTATTGTTATTTCACCTACTGTATAGCCTGAGATAATTGCATTAACCCATCTCATAGCATTTACATTAGCTTCTAATTGTCTATAGTCATCTGCACCTGCAACTGCTACTCCAGTGTCTCCATCAATTCCTGCACTATTTTCTAAGTCAACTACTTGAATGTATTCCCATTGATTAGTAACACTTGTTGCTGCTGAAAAGTCTGGACAATCTTCTGCGTGTGATCCTTGAAACTTAACAGTTAAAGCTGCATCACCACCACCATCAGTAGCAAAAATAAATATTGCATGTTCAAAGTCTGCACAAAATATGGAATTTCCAACATCGTTCATTGTCCATGTGTGCGTACCAGTACCAGTATCTGTTATGTCAACCTTAACACCATCTACTGCAGAATTATTGCATAGATAAAATGTATTAGCATTTATTACTTTAACCCAATACACAGTAGCAGTCGCTAATCCTGCTGGTAGTGTATCTGTTGTTGTTAATACAACCCTATCACCATCTTTTAGGCCATGAGCTGCGTCCGTACATATATCGGTAACCGCTGCAGTAAAAGCTCCAGTGATTATTGCGATATCATCCAAAATTGTATACTCTTGATAATTTCTCATTGTTTTATATTTAAGTTAATTATAGACCTCATTACTGAGAGTACCAGCGAGGTCTAACACCTGATACTCTCTAACTGAGGTTATATTGCCCTATATTCTATACTTTTGTCGCTATAGATATATTCGAATCTTTGCTCGCCATCATCACACATAATAAGTTTAGAACTTACTAATTTGATATCTGATTTTGAAACTTTTTTAATAACCTTTTTTTCTTCTTCTTTCTTCATTTTATTCTAAGATTATTAATTAGCTTGGTGTAACACCTACACCAGTAGTTGCTGCAACTCCTATAGGTCCAACAACTGAGAAATTATCAGAAGTTGTACTAGAGAAGTTAGTACAGTTAGTAGCAGGATTAACGAATAATACGTTACCCTCGGCTAGACTACCTACAGAATCAACTGCATCTGTTAATGTAATTGCACTTATAGTACCAATTATTGATGCTAAGAATACGCAGTTAATAAATACGTTTCCATAAGCTAAGTCAGATATTGCCATCACTCTAACAAAGTTAACATCAGCACTAGTCGATGCTACATTAAAGATACAATCTTTAACTACAACAGACTTTGCTCTTGCAGTACCAGTTTTATCGAAAGCCATAATTGCTCTAGCTGCAGAAGTTGTTAATGTGTCTGCACCAAATGTACATTCGTGGAACTCTGTTGAGTCACCAGACATAAATACTTCATAAGCATCAGTTTGATCTAAGTTATCTGCTACACCAAAAATAAATGAACAATTCTTATAAAGACTGGATTCACCAGCTTCTGTTAGAACATTCAATGATGTAGCGTCATCATCAACTTGAATAAACTTAATATTGTGAAATGTATTTCTTGTTCCAGTAACGTGAATTACTGATATAGCTGCAGTTCCATCTGTATTCTGAACCTTAGCACCTTGTCCATGCAATCTTCCACCACCATCTAGTCCAAAGAAATGAATTCTATTCTTTGCAATAGTTAGTTGTTCTGCAATGACATGAGCACTATTACCATCTAAAAGAACAACATCATTGTTATTACTTTCACATGCGGCATAAGCACTCTCTAAACTTGTATAGAACCTTGCGTTTCCATCAGCATCTGCAGGAAATAAATCTTGCATATGCTTATAGTTTTTTTCGTCAGTGTTAGCTGAGTTCATAACAATATGAACATTACCGATAACACCAACTTGGCTAGCTAAATTCGCCAAAATAGCCTGACCATATCCTGAATTTTGATTTAACATTTATTTATCTTTCTTAAATTATTAAGTCCCGTCCTCCGCACCTTTTATAGCATAGACGTTAATAACATTAAATTTTACTTAGTATGTTGATTCACTAAATAAGAATCTGTTTGTTTGTGACAAGGAATACATAAAGTTATTCCATTATCGATACTCCACAACTCATTACATTTTCTAGCATCTTGAATGTTTTTTATATTATTATCATCCAGTATGATATAAAACGCTTTCTTGTGATGAACTTGTAGCCTATTCCCCTTATATCCACATTCTTGGCACGTCCAATCATCTCGTTTAAAAATAGAATTTCTCCAATTTTTATACTCAGACATCGTTCTAATTGCAGCACCGAGTTTAGTAACGCCACCTTTCCAGTTGGCAGACCTTTCTCCGAACTTAGGTTTAAAGAATCCCTTTCTTTCCAATTTTTCATAAAGATCTTTGGACATTTTCCCACCTTTGTTCCATGGTGTAAACCCTTTCTTGAATTGAGTCTTCTTTGATAGGTGTTGTCCTTTCTCAATTGGATTAATTGCTTTTTGTCCCTTTTTAAATCTAGTCTCTTTTCCATTTTGAACATATTTGGCAGTACATGATTTAGAACAAAACCTACGCCCGAGTGGCCTCCTTGCTCTCTCGCCGCCACACCATTCAGATAAACTACAATTTACTGGCTTTATAAACTCTTTGTCACAAACAATACATTTTTTTGTAAGCATAATGTTAAAATTAATTATTATACTTACAGTATATCTTATTTTAATGAACTATGCAACCCCATCATCAGCTGACACCATCTCCGCTAGAAAACTTCAACCATGAAGCAGATACAACTACGATACCGTAGCCCATTCTGACCCCGAAATTCCAATCGTCTGTTGAGAACTCTTCGCCAGCGTTCAAAGCTGCTGGTTGTTTCAAGTGAGCATCTTCCCACACACCTAAGTATGCTGAAGACATTTCGCTTGAAGCTAGACCCCAATATCTACGTTTGCTAGAATCTGGAGCACCACTCTTATCTGTTGCTAAACGAGGTAGCACTACATGACGGTATGAACCCTGTTGTACATTAATTACTCCTGCATTTGGAGCAGCTAAGTCAGAACCTGATTTCAATAACTGTTTAGCCATGTTCATCGTATTAGGATCATCACTTGTAAACAAAATATCAAAACCCATAACCATCTTTTGTCCAAACTGATTGTAAGTTTCCTCAACAATTAGTTTTTCCATGTTCTCTAAAGAACCTTTAGCAAGCTGTGCATTACCAGCTAACCTGTTACGGAAAGTTGTAGAACTACCAGCTAATGTATGAGCTGTGTAAGCTAATTGGAAACCATCACCAACTGTTGTTGCAATAGTTCTACCATCCATATCTGTATATGAAGTAGCTGTACAGAATGTAATTCTATGTGAAAGATCTAAATCTAAACGATTTGGACCCATCTTACCCAATGAAGTTAGTCTTGCACTTACTTCTGGATACTTGTTCTCAGTTCTCATTTCGTATGAAATACCAATATCTCTAGCGATACGATATTTAGTCATAGTCTTTGAGTAACCTTGCTGTATACTTGCACGCTCAGCTTGGTCTGACTCACCCTTATATGCTGCGTACTCTTCTAAATCTATCTCACTAAATTCTCTTGTGTTTCCTGAGTTTGCTGAAATAGCAATGTCTTTGAAAAGACCTGATGCTCTTGCAGATGAAGGAACACTTTCTTTTGCTTTTAGCCATATCACCTTTGCCAATTTGACAAAATCTGACTGACTGACTGTATTAAGTTCCATTTTTGAAGAACTCCTTTATTCCTTTAACGCCGTAGCAAGGGCCGCTTACGGCTTACTGTTTAAAGTTCTTAGTTAATTAATCTCCAGCGACACCTAGTGACTCTGGTCCAATGTTAAGAATTCCTCTAACATCAGCTGCACCTGCTGTAGCAGATGCTGTAACAACAGCAGTTATGAAGAAAATATCATAAGTACTATTATCTACGTCGATTGATAAATTATCATCGATATCAGCATAAGTGCCTAGATCGGCTGCTGCTGCTGTTCCTGTACCAACTGTAGTACATTTCCAAATAACATTTTTCTCTACTGGAACTTCTACTTCTACTGAACGAGCAGTAGCGTAGTTATCATCAGAAGCTGTAATTGCGTGACGGATTACTCCGAGGCAAGTAGCACCAGCTGAAGTAGCTGTAGTTTCAATAAGTGTACCTGTTCCAACGTCTTGTGAAACTAGACCACCTTCTGAAAATGTTGTAGAAACTGTAACTGGGTAATACATGAACTTTGTCTTACCTTGCATTTTTTTAAACATTTTGTTTAAACTTTACTTGATTAAATTTTCCTGTCCTTTACGTTTTTAAACGTGGTTTCTCCCACGAAAGGTAAGCATTGTTGTACTGAGATGCTCTTTCTCGACTTATGACTGACCACCAGCTCTCTGATGACCAGTACATAATTAGAGAATATGTCCTAATAATATATTACTGTGATTGTTCACTCCAACAAGTTTTGCAAATGCTTCATCTGCTTTAGCATATGTAGTGTTTGTCATTCTTTGTGTAATTCCAGCTACTTGTCCTACTGGTATTGCGTGATTAGCTAAAACATCTAATATGTGTAGTGCTAAATTCTGTTGAATGATTTCATGAAGCTCACCATCTTGTAAGTCTGTAGTAACGATTAAATCAAAAGTTACTTTAGGTAAATCATCATGAGTACCATCTTCGTAAATAGCTCTGACAATAGAACCATCTTTATTTTCCTTATTTACAGCCATTACTAATTTCTTCCCTATATATTGTTTTTTTTCTTCCATAATAATTTTAATTAACGAATGTTGATGAAATCTTAAACTCTTCTCCATCTTCCAACTTGATAGTAAGGATTCTTTCTTTTGATACACTGTCAGTTTCATCCTTTACAACATCACCAAGTTTCTTTTCTAAATCCTTAAACTTAATATAAGGAATATCAGAGAAGTCTTCTTTAGAACGATGGTATAGTCTCATCTCTTGATGAGCAACGAGTATACCGGCCATGTTCTGCTCTATAACATCTTTCTGTAAACGCCAACCCAACACAGGTTTACCATTCCAATAACTAATTTTTGCTGTCTTTAGTTTTGGGCCTTCTTTGTTTGAATCAAATTGTGCAAGTCTAGCCTTGTCTGCTGCGAACTCCAACCTATCGTTTTTTTCCTTAATAACTTTAATTGTGTCCTTGATTTCGTCAAGATCAGATTTAGTAATTTGAATCACTTCTTCTTTTACAACCTCTACCTCTACCTCTGGACTAGTAGATGATTGTGTTTCTTCTTCCATTTTTTTATCTTCTTCCATAGTTCTATAAATTATTGTTTAGGTTTAAAGTCTTCAGCTGTAAGACCAAATTTACCACCAAGTGACTTTACATCATCTGATAGTTCTTCAGTAGCTTCAATCTTTGGTGCGATACCACCTAAACGTCCTACTGTAGAAGTTAATGGGTCAATGTTTGGTGCGGTCCCCGTAGCTATGACGAAAGCTTTATTAAGTTTATCAGCTACTTCTGCATTAGTAGTTGCTGATATACTTTCAAGTTTGTCGTACTCCTTTGCGACCTTTTCTTTTAATTCTGCATCTTCACCAACAATAGATTTGATTTGTACCTCGAAGATATTTTTGTGTTGATCGGATTTTACTCCTGAGATTTCATCCTGCAAACCCTCAATCTGCTGCTTGTATTCAAGCTCTGCAGCTGTGAATTTGGATTTATCATCCTCACTCATATCACGCAATTTTTTAAAGTTCAAATCTTTGTTTTCTAACTTGCCGAGCTTCTCTTGAGCCTCAAGCAATTCCTTTTCTTTTGTTGCTAACGTTTCCTGACCTTGAGTAATTCCTTCTAATGTCTCTGCCAGCTTAGCTGGTTCAACACCGATTTCATACTCGTTGCCATCTTCGTCAAACATCTTTGACATACGATTGTTCTTTCTTTTGTGTTATGTACGTTAATAGATAAGATATTTGCAACTACCTTAACGGCTTTAACGAAGCCGATAACACTTAATTATTAATTATTCAATCACCTCATGGCGGTCAAATTTTTCGTCTGTCCCCCTCTCTATACTCGAATTAATCATTCCAAACAGTTCCGGTATTTCTGCGTTTCCTTTCAATGTATATCTTGCTAATTCTAGTTCTTCTTTGGTTTCTACTTCATCTATAATTATTTTAGATTTTACTTCTATAACCTTATCAACAACCTTTTTGAATATTGGATTGTTAAATACTCCTGACGCTGCACCTATTTCTTCACTATTAAACTCACCCATTAATTCATCATATATTCTTTGAATGTAATCTCTTTGTTCTTCCATAATATTTTTATCCTGCGGCTGCGGCACCTAGACTGCTGTCAGTTGATGGACGCATACCTTCAATTAAACCTGTGCCACCTTGTTGTCCTCGCCCACCTATCATCGGTGCGCTTTGCTCCCCTTTAACAAAGTAACTATCTAAATCTTCTTCAGACAATTCTGCCCACTTAGCTTTCTGTGCTTCTAAGTTAATATTTTCTGGGCCCCAAATTGCTATAGCCTCCTTCAAGTTATTGATGAATAATAATTTCTTATACTCTGATGTATTTCTTTCACTCTGAGTCATTTCCACAAACCAAGTATTTTTTATCATCCTTAAAAGTTTTGGATTGATATAGTTAACTTCTAGGTTTGTGTTGGTGTCTGCCTTATAAACATTCTCTTCCCTTTTTATTTCGTTTGGTGTCTTGGTGTTGTTGTCAGTAAATTTAACCTGTCTAATTCCACTAACGTTGCCAAGTTCTGCTGGTACAGATATTGACCTATAGATATTCTGTAGTTCACCTTTTACTTCATCCATTCTCTTGTCTATTGGTTTAGTCCATACCTTCAAAATATTATAGATACGTTTGTATGTCATCTGTTTTTCAAGATTCATAACACCAAGTACTGCCATGCCAATCTTTGTTAGATTCTGTTTCTTGTCCTCTAGTGTTTGAGTTGCAGTCTTAGTCTTTGTTTCAAGCCCTTGAAATTGACTAGATACTGTCATCTCCTCAACGATGCCCTTTACCAAATCATATCCAGCAACCTCTCCTTGAGTAATACCCTTATTGTCTCCGACCTCCTTTAGATCATCAGGATTTAAATTAGGAGTAATCTTTGCTGGAAAAAATATGCTTCTATTTAATATCTGCCCGCCACGATGAGCCATAGGTGGCATGGTAGATTTTTGTGTCTTTAATATAAATAATCTCAAGAACTCATCTAGTACAGCCTGAGCTACTTTTGTCTTAGCTGGAAAACTCTTACTAATTGCGAACTGAGCTCCCATAGGTTCAATATCTCCTTTAGATATTGTGTAGTCTTCGCTGCCAGATATTTCAGATAATGGATAGCCGGGCTTAATCATCATCTCACCATTGAGCATGACCATATATTCATTAGCCCACTTATCCTGATATTTAATAACCTCCACAAGGTCTGGTTGAAAATCAAATAGTCGCCATTGTCTATATGTACTCTGAGCTGAATCACTCGCTATTACAGGTTCTTGTTTTACCTTGCGTGGTACGTTCTCAAATCTTCCCCAATTACCAAATCTGGATTTTGCCACAGAGTAGGGTATATATTCTATTGTAGATACATATGGCTGTTTATCCATATAAAACTCTTTGAAATTACCCAAAAAGACCATATTACCCGGTATTAAATTCCTTTCACATTCATCATATAGCTTGATAGAACGTTGTGACCACTTCATTTTCGACGGGTCCATACCTACCATACTATCTCTGTCTACATCTTTTTCATTTATGATATATTGGTTCTCAATTTCTTCTACAAAACAAGTACCCTGATCCAATAATTCTTTATAAACAAGCCGTCTTTTCTTGTCGTTATAGTCCTCTATTGTGTTTGATTTCTTTACTAGCGCTTCCATCGTGTTACCAAGTTTAACTATCGGCAAGTCTTCACTATCAAATGCCTCAATATCTGGTTCAAAATTCAAATTCAGCAAACTGTTAAGTAAGCTATTTTCTTTCTCCAACGTAGTCCCTGTAACAATTTTAGTATCCTCTTTATTTTTCTTAGGAGGATTAAAACTATTACCAGCCTTTGCATTAGTGTCATAATAAGTGTGATAGTCCATGCCATCTAATTCATTCCACTTTTCACTATATTGATTCTTAGACCATTGAAGTCTTTGTATTAAAAAAGCACGATAATCTAGTTCTTCCGGAGTATACTTTGGTGGCTCTACACCTTTTTCTCTTGCTTTTTTCTCTACTTGTTCTTGATTTTCCATATATTAATTTAAAATGTCTGTATTGGGTTGAATGGATCTTGTGCTACTTCGCTGGTTTCCATTGATGCTTTCGGGTACCACCTAAAATCTTCTATCACTAGTCTGTGTATGCTTTCTACGTTATGGTCGTTCTTATCTTTTGGATGAGGTTTCGGATTCTTTTCATCTGCCTGCCTACCTTTATAGTCATCCCAGACGTAATTGTCTAGTTCTCTAAGGCTGTGTACGCAGTTGCTACAGATATATAATTCCGGTGGCTTAATCATCTCACCATTCTTCATCTCGTATTTCAGTACTTGGTTGGTCGCTCTTATCGCCCCGTCCAAATTCTTACTACCCTTTTCATAATATATCCCAAGCGCTGCCATCCTATCCCCAAAACATTTCTCCGTTGACCTGTTGTCCTTGTTAAATCCACTAGGATCCAATAGATTCCTATCCCGCCGCCACAACATGTCTTTAGCTTTTATGGCTGCCGCTATTTCAGCGTCCTTCCCATCAATAACTAATTCATCAACAATAAACTTCGTTCCTTTACGGTCTACGGCCATCCAATTCAGAGCGTCCGGTGTTCTAGGATGAGTGTCATGTGCCATGTAAACAACATAATCATCCTTGTTCGGAGTTAGTGGTTCTATCACATGCACGTCACGATTAATCTTGTGTACCAGTCCAAGAATATGACCAAACTTACCTTCTATTCTGGCAAGTTTCTCCTCCTCCGGATATTGTTGGATCATCTTTTCTATATCAACTGTTCGCAGTATTCCTCTAGTTTGTTCATGGTCATAACAGTTAGCCCAAACGTCAGCTTCCACAACAGCAATATTCTTCTCTATCTTTTTATCGTATAGCTCGTCTTTAATCCAAGCTGAAAAAGTTAAAGGAGTAAGTGTCATTAATATTTGACCACCCGTACGTAGTCTCGCAATACTGGCCATGAATATATCTTTTGGTGGTGGCTCATCGAACCAAATAATGTCCACATCGACAGACTCAAATTCTTTAGATGACTGTTCATATGTCATCAAATCAATCGTGAATCCAGTCGAA
>Ga0307928_10004633_pt1 | contig 10415 bp, 13 predicted proteins | sample AceLakmetagen232_FD_201815 | JGI IMG/M metagenome (GOLD analysis project Ga0307928, IMG submission 201815) | Saline water microbial communities from Ace Lake, Antarctica - #232 | ecosystem: Environmental > Aquatic > Non-marine Saline and Alkaline > Saline | place: Antarctica: Ace Lake...
GGTTCGCTTACAACGATGACGGCGACCAGAAGCTCTACGCGTTCTATCGCGACCTTTCGTACGATTCGGAAGGGCATCTTCTGAATATCAGCGCGGAGACGCGCGTCACAATAGACGAACCGGGAGCATGCGGCGGATGACACATCTGCTCAAAAACTGCGACGGGCACCTGGTGAAAACGCGGGGAGGCTATAACACCGCGCCAGGCGTGCAACCGCTCGCCCGCCAGGCGGACTGCCACGATTGCGACCCGCCGATACCGTCTATTCTCGAAGTAACGTTGTCCGGGCTGGGGGGCACGTTCAGCGATTTCAACGGGATAAACTTCGTTCAGTATATGACACAAGGCTTTTGTGGATACATGAACACTTACCCCCCGGTCACCCGCATGCTCGAAGTGTTCTGGGAGATTGTAGACGAGCGATGGGTCGTAAAAATGACGGTGGCCCCCGACCGCTGGGGTTGCCATCAGCTATGGGCCGGGCCGGGGACGACCTGCGACCCTACAGGAATATACACGATATACGAGTGCGTTAGTGATGGGTGCGCGGACACGGATAGCTGTGACGAATCCGTCGGCGCCACGTGTGAAGTGGCGGCCGCCGAATGCCCCACGACTACAACACCCGGTGGGTGATAGGAGGAGATGATGGCGAAGGAGAAGCCGTGCAAGTGGGCGGAATATGCTGGCAGGACTTCCTGCTGCGGGAATATCTGGAAGTGCAGCAACCCGGCCCAGGGTCGGCCGCGGGCGACAGGCCGTTTCTGCCGGACCAGGTGCGTGAATCGCGAGGAACCGGGAGGAGGTTGTTGAATGAAGTTGAGTGCCGTCATCATTGCGCATAACGAGGGCGAGGAGGTCGCTCGGACTGTCGAGTCGCTCCAGGCCGCCTTCGTCGGGCAAGGGGCAGACAAGGGGCCTCGTTGCGAGCTCGAGGCCATCGTCATTGACGACGGCTCGACTGATGGCTCCTGCGCGCATCTGCCGGAGAGCGTTAAGGTCGTCCGGCACGAGCAGCCGCTCGGCGTCGGGCGCTCGCGTAACGCCGGCTACCTGGCCGCGTGTGGACAAGGGGTTTCAGCCCCTTGCGATGTCGTCTCTTTTCACGATGCGCACATGCGCTTCGAGCCGGGCACGGTCGAGCGGCTCGCACGCAAGGCGCTCGAGACCGACGCCATCGTCTGCGCATACAGCCGGGGCTTCGAGCGGCAGAGCACCTTCACCGGCTACGGCTGCGACCTGTTCTACAACCGCAAGGACGGCCTGCAGCCGAAGTGGCGGATGTATAAGCCCGACGAGGAATGGGCGCGCGTGCCGGGCATGATGGGCGCGGCGTATTTCGTCAGCCGCACGCTCGCCGAGCGGCTCTGCGCGCCGACCGGCGAGCTCTGGGAAGACACCGCCGGCCGCTGGGGGTTCAGCGAGCAGGCGCTGTCGGTCAAGGCGTTCCTCATGGACGTGCCCATCCTGGTGAGCCGCGATATCTTTATTCGCCATCTCTACCGCAGCAAGAACAAGGTGCCGAACGCGGGGCGCGAGACCTGGCTGAACGTCGCCGCATCAATGAGCGCGCTGCTCGAACCGGAGACGTTCAGGGTCCGTTTCAAACGCTACTGCCTCAAGCACAGCCTCAGCGAAAAAGACATAGACAAAATCACAGCAGAGACACAGAAGAACCAGACACAGATTAACATTGAGTCAGAGAGTTGGAAACTCCGGCCGGACAGTGAAATCTTCACTGACCTCTGCGGCAAGGGCGCGAAGATTACCGTGCCGCACGAGGACCACGCCTGGCTTCCCGCGATCCGTGATTTTGTAGGGGCGACGCATGCGTCGCCCTTGCGCGTCCTCCAATGGCGGCCGGGCGAGGCCACCATGCTCATCAAAACAATGCGGCCCGATGCAGAAATCACCTGCATCGAGATGCCCGGCCATCGCATCAACAACTGGTGGGACGTCTGCGGTGCGCTCGGCTTCAAGGTCCAGCGCGTCGGGCTTGGGCCGGACTACGCGAGCTGGCCGTTGAAGGCGCATCGAGGGCCGTTCGACCTGGTTTTAATCGGCGGTGAAATGCAGGCCGAATGCCGACAGGCCGCCGGGAAGCTGCTCGCGCCGAGCGGCAAGATTCTCGTCAACGAGTCCGCCGACCGGCTCCAGGTAGAAGACATGGAGCGCCGCAAGGAAGAAAAACAACTCAAACATACCACGCAGGCAGTTCCTGTTGATGTTGTTCATCGTGCCCCCGTGCCCTCTGTGGTGAATACTTCTGTTACGGTGTTGTTACTGAACTGGCGGCGGCCGGAGAATATCGGCCCTATCCTCGACTGCCTGGCCGCGCAGACTGCGCAGCCGCGCATCGTGCTCTGGAATAATGCAGCCGCCGGGTCCGTGAAGTTCCGCCACGGCAACCCCGACGATACCTCGCCGATGAAGCCCATCGAGCAGGACCCGCGCGTCTCGCTCGTGGTCAACTCCAGCGAGAACCTCGGCTGCTGGCCGCGCTGGTGGCTGGCGGGCGCGGCCGATACGGAGTTTGTCTGCTCGCTCGACGACGACCTCAAGCTGGCGGACGAGCGCGTGCTCGAGGATGCGATGAGCGCCTGCCGCGAGGAATGCCCGGACGGCATAGTCGGGTTCTTCGGCTGGTCGCAGGTCGTGGGGAAGGACTACCGGCGCGGCCGCCATCATAACGGCACGACGACCGGCACGAAGTGCGACGTCATCAAGGGCCGGTTCATGCTGCTGCGGCGCGAGCTGCTCGCTCGCGTGCCGCTCGTGCATCCGGCGACCGGCGGGCTGGAAGAGGACGACATCGTCATCAGCCTCGCCGTCTCGCGCGGCCGGCCGAACTGCCATCGGATACCGGCGCGGCTCGGCAAGCGCTGGCGTGAAGTCGGCAGGCAGGACGGGCGCGCACGCGCATCGCGGCCCGACCACTACCAGCGCCGCGAGAAATACGTCCGGGCGCTGCTGGATTATTACCGTGGGCGCGATAAGACCGTCGCCGCCCAGAAGGAGAAAATATGACTGACGAAGAAACAACTCTGTTCCGGCTCTGGTGGCCGGCGCTATTGCTATTGATGCCGCTGATAACTTTGATGCTCTCGCTTACGAGCTGCGGGGTGCTGCCGACTGCGCAGAAAGCGGAAACGGCGTTCGAGAACGTCCAGGGCAACGTGACGCAGCAGATTGAGCAGGTGTCCGGGCTCGACCCGCAGACGCTCGGCAAGCTGGCCATCTGCGCAGTCGGCTGGATTATCGGACTTGGCCTGTTCAGCTACCTGCTGCCGAACCCGACGTCTCGTGAGGCGAAGCTCATCCTGGTCGGCCTGGTATTCTTCCTGTTCATCGGGCTGCCGATACTCATGTTCGGATAGGGAGGTGGAATGGAAGTAGGAACCGTTGCAGATTTCTGTAAGTGGGCGGAGTTCGTGCGCAAAACGCCCGGCTATGATGCAGTCTGGAAGTGCAAGAATCGCGAGCAAAGCGGTCTGACGATGTCGACGGATAAATACTGCCGGACCAGATGCGAGGTCAGGTCGGCCCCTCAAACTGAAGGAGGCGAAGATGCTTAATCTGCTCTCAGGAGTTAGCGGGTTCGTTGTCGGGCTCGTCCTTGGCGTTCTTATCGGGCTGTTCGCAGGCTACTCGTTCAAGAACGTCATGGAGTGGCGTAAGAGCTACAAAAACAAAGACGGCGACCAGAGTCGCTGAGCGGCTGCCTGCCGGCCGCTCGTGCGACGGGCCGCCGCTGCAAGGTCCCTCCTGTGGGGGCGGCCCACTACCTTTAAGAGGTGAATATGAAGATTATCTACACCTGCACGCCGCATCCGGGCTTGAGGAACGTGGGCGACCACGCGCAGGCCGTCTGCATCCTGCGCTGGTTCCACAAGCACTGGCCCGGCGTGCCCGTGCTCGAATTCGATAAGAAGGCGCCGGTCAGCCGGGTCGCCAACGCGGCGGAGCCGGACGACCTCATCTTCATACATTCCGGCGGCAACATGAACGACGTGGCGACGATGTCGGAAGGCTGCCGCCGCGCGGTCATCAAAGCGCTGCCGAACCACCGGATAATCAGCCTGCCGCAGACCATCAGCTTCAGCGACGAGGGCTTCCAGGCCGCGGCGGAAATCTACAATGCACATCTCAACCTGACCATCGTCGCCCGCGACCCGATGAGCTACAGCCTGGCGCTCAAGCATTTCGGCGACTGCGACCTCGAGCTCTGCCCCGACTTCGTTCTCGGCTATGGCTATTCGCCGGCGAGGCGGAAGCGGAGCGGTGTTCTGCTCTGCCGGCGACACGATTGGGAGTCGGCGCTCAATGCCGACAGAAGGCGCGAGATTGCGAAGGCCTGCATCGGCCTCGACGTGCGTGAGCTTGACACCTCGGTCTCATATCACATCCAGCCCGCGCACAGGGAAAGCGAGATGCTTCGCGTGCTCGAAGAGTTCGCGTCGGCCCGGGCCGTCATAACTGATAGGCTGCATGGCGTCATCTTCTCTGTCGTCGCCGGGACGCCCTGCGTCGTGCTCGAGACGGTGAACCACAAGCTGAGCGCGTCGCATTACTGGTTCAAGGACATGCCGCAGGTCGTGTTCGCCGGCGGGCGGCCATTCCAGGACGCGCTCGATGAGGCGCTCTCCGTTTGGGTGGGCAGGCCGACTATGGATTGGCATGGCGAGTGGTTCGACCCGCTGGCGGGGCATGTCAACGGCAACGAGCCGTGCTTCGACCTGGCGGCGGTCATCGAGACGCGCCGCAGCCGCCGCCGCTGGCTCGACGCGCCCGTGGCCGCGCAGCTCCTGAGCGGGCTGGTCAAGGCCGGAATAGCGGCGCCGTCCGGCTCGAACGCGCAGTGCGTCCGCTTCCGAATCGTCCAGGATAAAGAGGCCATCGCTGCTATCTGCTGCGCGAAACATCATCATGGCTTCGACAAGAACCATCCGGCTGCCGTCATCCTCATCGGCTACGACTACAACGTGCCCGGCACCATCCTCTACCGAAAAGCCGCCGAGCGCTGGCTGCCGCTCGCCTACCAGGATGTTGCCGCTGCGATGCAGAATATGCTGCTCACGGCGGAGTCGGTCGGCCTCGCTGCCTGCTGTGTCTCGGTTTTCGACGACAAAATGCCGGCGTTCTTTGCGCGGCTCGGCCTGTGTCGGCCGGACTTCAAGTGGATAAGCGCGCTCTTCGTCGGCTGGGGCGACCGGCCCTGGCTCACCGCCGCCGAGCACCAGGGCCGGAAGATAGAAAGAAAGGAGCTTGCTCATTATGTTCTCTGAACACTGGCGTTGCATCTCGGAATCAGCAGGCGACCGCGTCAAGCAAATCAGGTTGGAAATGGCACTTTGCTATCGTGCCATTCAGCAGAACCCGCCGAGGGTCTTTATCGAAGTCGGCGCCAGCGGCGGCGGCAGCCTGGCAATCTACGCCCATGCCTGCGTGCCCGGCGCTCACGTTATCGCCGTTGATAGAGGAGAAAGGGCCGCCAGTCTGCGGGAGCGCATCAAGCGACTGTGGGGCGAGGGCTATAGGGTTGACTGGGTCAAAGGAAATTCGCACAGCGCGGAGATAGTCGCCCGCGTCCGGGAGCTTGTGGATGGCAGGAACGTCGGCTTTCTGCACATTGACGGTGACCACTCCTACGAAGGAGCGATGCAGGACTGGGAAAATTACGGCCCGCTCGTCGGGTGGGGCCTGGTAGCTTTTCACGATGTGCGCTGGGCGCGCGGCGTCGCAAGGGCCTGGGCCGAGATACGTGCGGCGTCGGGATATCCGTGGTGCGACGTCGTCGGGCCGCCATACCTGGATACGGGCAGGCGCGTCGGCATAGGACTGTTGTGGAAAGGCGTAGAGCCGTGATGGAGATAGAGCTGCACGATTTCAGCGAAGAATACCCGCGTGATTTCTTCCAGGCGCGCATGGGCTACCGGTCGCCGTATTACGACTTCGCACGTGCCATTGAAAAGGTATTCGAGCCGGTGGACCTCATAGATGTCGGCTGCGGCGTCGGATTTATCCTGGAGCATTTCGTGGGCAAGATTCCGGTGCTCGGGTTCGACGGCTCGATGGCCGCGCTCGACCTCATGCGCCCGGAGGTGCGCCGGTGCTCGCACTGGATGGACCTGCGCCGGCACCGGGGCGTCGGGGTGGGCGAGCACATCAGAAAGATGAGCCCGTGGGATTGGAAGCGCGAGCCGTGGGACTTCGCAGTCTGCATCGAGGTCGGCGAGCATCTGCCGGAATCGGACGCCGGCTGGCTCGTGGCGGACCTTTGCGATGTCGCTCGCCGCGTCTTCTTCACCGCAGCGCCGCCCGGCCAGCGGGGCCGTGCGCATCTGAACTGCCAGCCGCCGGAATACTGGATTGACCGGTTCGAGGACCAGTGGGGGTTCCTTTATCGGCCAGAAATGATTGACGCCTGGCGCAAGAATCTGACGGTCGGCGCCCGCGTCTGCCCCTGGGTCGTCAAGAACGCGATGTATTTTGAGAAGGAAGCAGTTTAATGCCGCTATCTCACTACCGGCACGCGGAAATCGTTTGCGAAAAGTCAGGCGCGGGCAAACGGGGTATGCGGATGCCCCCGGCCCCCTCAAATGAATACGCCGTAAACCTTTGTGACCTGACCAAGCTCGAAGGCACCGACTACTTTATTATCCAGGAGATTCTGTTGCCCGTGACGCGGGGCGGCAAAATCGTGCCCTGTGAACGCCGCCATCTTGATGGAGATTCGGTCTTGCTCGAGTGCGATGAGGCGCGGGCCGAAGCAATCTGTAAACTTATCCGTAGTAAGTGGGAGAAAGCCTTCATGCGATGCTACTACCGGAAGAAAGGGACCAGAACTTGGAAGCGGATATGATGTTTGAAACGCCCGGTGTTACGTGTCTCTGCCCGACTTACGGCCGGCTCGAGCGGCTGCGCGATGCGGTCGCCTGCTTCCTGCTCCAGGACTACCCGAACAGGTGGCTCCTTATCCTGAACGATGCACCTGTGCCCATCAGTTTTCGCCCCCCGCTGGCGGGGGTCGCCGTGGTAAATGCCGCTCCTCGCTACGAAACACTCGGCCACAAGCGCCAGGCACTGCTGTGGGCCGCACAGACGCCGCTGGCAGCGCACTGGGACGATGACGACCTCTATCTGCCGTGGCACCTCTCGCACTGCGCAGCGGCGCTCAGTGGCGACACAGGCGGCCCCCGTGCGAAAGCCGACCAAACATCAGACAAGGGGCCTCAGCCCCTTGCCCCGTCGCTGCCTCAGATGGTCAAGCCGCGCGGCGCTTGGTGGGCCGTCGGCCCCGGCGCACAGTTCCACGTCAAGGGCCCGTGCCATAACAACTTCGAGGGCCAGCTCGTATTCGACTGCGAGGCCGCCCGCGAGCTCGGCGGCTATCCGCCGACCGTCAGCGGCCAAGCGCTCGCACTCATGAGCAAGTTCCAGAAAGCTGAGATATTCCACCGCTTCGACCCGTTCCCGTTCGTCAGCTACGTCTATCGCTGGGGCGATGGCGTCTGGCACATCAGCGGCGGCGGCGACAACGAGCGGAACCACGCCAGCTTCGCCAGGCGCAGCACCGACTTCGGCGACGGCGAGCCGCTCATCCCGAAGGGCCACGACCCGCTCGAATGGGCCGCCGCCCGGCTCGAACCGCTTTTCGACCGCCTGCTCGAGGGAGTGCATCAGTGCATCTCTACTGACGTTTATCCGTTGTTTGAAACTCGTTTGAAACATTACTTCAAAGTAGCGCCGGCCCGACCCGGAGAGGGATGCCCATGAAGTTTCCAGGATACAGACCGCGGACACGAGAAGAGCTCGGGCGGGCACTCGCATGGGCGAAGAAGGAACTCCACCTGCAGAGCTGGGACATCCGCCTGGTCAGGTCTATCGCAGGCCACCCATATTTGAAGGAAAACTTAGACCGAAGCGGAGCGGCCGCCATCAACGTTGAAAACATGCGAGCGGACATCGGCATCCAGTTTGATTACGCGAAAGAAGATGACGTTGACCCCATTAAGATACTTTTCCATGAGATGGCGCACATCGCTTGCTATTTCGATGAGGTCGCCGACCCGGACAATAAGCTGGAGGTTCTGTGGGAGCAGTTGGCGAACCGCATCGCTTACCTGCTGTGTCAGTTGTGGGCGCAGTAAAAGGAAAGTAGCGCCGGCCCGACCCGGAAGGGCGTTTTAGCCGGTCCGTCCGACCGTGAAGGCGGCGGACCCGATAAAGCCTTCATGGCAGTCTATCAGAAAGGAGGCCATTTCCATGACAGTGCTGGTAACGGGTGGAGCTGGTTTCATCGGCCGTCATCTTCTTGACCGGCTGAGCGAAGCCGGTGTCCCGGCGGTTTGTCTTGACAACTTCTGTGACAATTATTCGCCTGCCCTCAAAGGGGTCTTCATGGGCGTCCCTCTCCGGGTCGGGCGTGAGAACGACAGAGCTGCGCTTGCCAGCGGCAAGGCGGAGCTTGCAGAGGGCGACATTCGCGATCTGGAGTTCTGCCGCAGCGTGTTCGAGAAATACCGCCCGGAGAAAGTCGTGCACCTGGCGGCCCTCGCCGGAGTGCTGCCGTCCCTGACGCATCCGCTCCTCTACGAAGAGGTCAACTGCAAGGGCACGTTGAACCTGCTGGAGTGTGCAAGAGAATTCGGGGTCCAACGGTTCGTATTCAGTTCCAGCGCTTCCGTGTACGGCCTGAACCGGAAACTTCCGTTCAGCGAGGATGACCCCGTAGAGCAGCCCATGTCGCCCTACGCAGCTACGAAACGGGCCGCCGAGCTTTACTGCTACACCTACCACCAGCTATACGGTATATCCGTGGCCGCGCTCAGATTCTTCACCGTTTACGGGCCGCGCCAGCGCCCCAGCCTGGCTATCCACAAATTCACGGCCAACATCCTTCGTGGAGAGCCTATCCCGCTCTACGGCGACGGGTCCAGCCTTCGCGACTACACCTACTACAGCGACGTGGTTGACGGAATAATGGCCGCGCTCGACGCAGAGCTGGGATTCGAGATTATAAACCTCGGCAATTGCAACCCCGTGCGGCTCAGCGACCTCGTCTCAATCATCGAACAGGCCACAGGCAAGCAGGCGCGGATTGACCGCCTGCCAAACCAGCCCGGCGACGTGCCCGCCGCATACGCGGACATCTCCAAGGCACGCAGGCTCCTCGGTTACGAGCCAAAGATGCCGATCGAACGTGGCATAGCGAATTTCGTAGGATGGTGCAAACGGAACCCCGCTGATGCGTGACTATAAATATCACGCAGAAGCGGCATTCAGCGCGTTGAGCGGCGGGCAATGCGCGAGGCAAGAAGGAACGAAGATTCGAGACGGAAAGGGACAATTTGTATGAAGCTGACAGCTCTCATCCCGGTCTATAACGACGACTATACGCTCAGCCTCTGCCTGGCGAGCATTGCTGACCATTTCGACGAGGTCATCGTGCTCGACGACGCGAGCACCGACGAGACGCCGGACGTTGCCGCCGCCTTCGCCAGGCGCTATAAGCACGTCCGCTTTATGCGGCATGAAGGCCAGCAGCTCGGCTGGATTAACGCACGCAACCGGCTCCTGGAGCTGACGGATTCAAAGCTGCTCTTCTACCTGGACAGCGACGACGTGCTTTGTGAATATAACGCCAACGCGCTGCGGCGCATCGCAGAATGCGGCAGGTCTGCTGTCTGGCTCCAACTCTGCGAGATGTGGGGCGACCTGAACCACACCACGCAGCGGCTCAAGCACTACGACCCCTGCCACGTGTTCGTGGACCGCCGCAAGTGCCCCACCATGCACTGGGAGGGCGGCACGTGCTCGCGCCTGCCAGAGGCGAGGTCAGGCCTGCGCAGCCCCGAGCTACTGTTCTTCCACATCAAGGGTGTCAAGCCGGACCGCCGCCTGGTCGAACGCTCGCTCATACGCGCCTGGATGCGAGCGGGCCGCCAGGGCCACATACCGATAGGAGACATGACCGAGGACGAGATACACCGCCGCGCCGTTAAGATGCTGCTCACGAGCCGACAGGACAAGCCCAGGCGCAGCTACCCCGACAACCCGAATGCGCCCCGCCGGCCTGCGGTGATAGAGGCTGCGGTCGCCGGCGGCCAGCGCTTTCAGATGCTCTATGATGACGACGGCAAAATTGTAGACAGAGAAGACCGCGGCTGGAACGCCGCGAGCCTGGCTAAACAGCCCGAAACGGAAGGAGCCGCGGCCCCGGACAGCACCCATTGAAGCCCGTTTTAACGCCCCTCAACAGGCTATCAAATTGTGCGATTCACAGCCTGCCGGTGAGGGGTCTTTTTGCCTCCGGCACACCATTTGCGCAAGTAAGTGGCAAATTTGCCAAACCCCGTGCACGTGAATACACGCGCCGCATCAGCAGCACACCCGCCAGCAGCGCGGCCGCGCA
>Ga0307928_10004634_pt1 | contig 10414 bp, 16 predicted proteins | sample AceLakmetagen232_FD_201815 | JGI IMG/M metagenome (GOLD analysis project Ga0307928, IMG submission 201815) | Saline water microbial communities from Ace Lake, Antarctica - #232 | ecosystem: Environmental > Aquatic > Non-marine Saline and Alkaline > Saline | place: Antarctica: Ace Lake...
AAGAAAAAGAAAAAGAAAATTAAAAATAAAGAAGTAAAAAAAAAAGGAGGATTGCTCAATGAGTCAAAAATTATTCATTAGCAAGCAAGAAATTATTCATTGGCAAGCAAAAAATAAAAAATGAGCTATCATGTAACAACAGTAAAAAAAAACACAACTTAATTTAAGTAAAAAAAAAACACATAAAATATATTAGTTTATAAAAAGTCTTTTATTGTAGAGATCTAAGAGACATCAATTTTTTTATTTATATTTATTATTTAAATATCGTAATTCTTTGCGGTAACTTTCTTTTTTATACGATTTTTTGCCTCTTCTTCTCTTAAATCTCTTACAATCTCTTATATATATGTTGATTGTTTGTTGCTTAGTGTGTTAAGTGGTGTGTTGCTAAAGTATTGTTTCTAGTCGCTGTTTGGTGTGTTGCATAGTATGTTGCTTTGCGTGTTGATAGATTGCTCGTCGATGGCTTTTTTCTCAGCGTCGAGGATTTAACCCAAAATCTGGCGTGTTGATTGATTGTTGCTAGTGTTTAGTTGTTTTATTGGTTTCTCGTCTATAGATGCCCTAAGATTTGGCGTGTTGCTACATAAGATTTGGCGTGTTGCTACACAAGATTTGGCGTGTTGCTAGATATAGATATAAAATATTAGTTTTTGATTATTTTTCGAGAGATTTTTGATACTTTAGTTGATACAAGTTATATTTATTTACAACTATTATACTGTATCTGTTTGTATGATATATGTTTATTTCTTGAGTTGATTTTAGTTTGTTTATTGCGGTTCTTATTTCTTGTATTGATAGCTTTGTTTCTTCTGATAGATGAACAAGCGACGTAATAAAACTCCCCCTAACAACCAAAACATTATGCCAGTATTTATTCTTGAAATTAGATTTTAATAGACAATGTAAAAATAAACGAGTTACATTAACATCATCGTACCACTCCCATTGTAGCATTGAATGAAAAAGTTTTAAAAATCCTGTCTTTTTCATATTACCGCCTTTTGACTATTTTGGAATATTAACAATAGTTCTTCTTCCTTTACCTTTCAATTTTAAGCCAAAATGTTTTGCATATGATATAACAGTATGATCACTCTTTACACCAATCATTGATGCTACTTGCTTGTTTGTATAGTTATAATATAGACGTTTAAATACTCTTCTCTGCATAGTTTTCCTCCCTATCAATTATTTTTTTTACATGGTTTTCATCCTTTTTTTTATTTATTACTCTACCGCTACAATAATAATTTCTATAAGCAACGGGATCTTGTTTTTTTACAGATTGTTTTTTTTCTCTATATGATTTATTTTTAAGTGTACATTTAGATCTATTAGGACAATTACAAATAGTGTAATACTCAAAACATGGCTTAGGCCATATATATCCTTCTCTACTATTCTTCTTCACGTGAACACCTCCTTTTCTTTGTTTTACTCATTATAATAATTGACGTTATGTTGTCAATATAAATTTATTATTATATAGATTAAATAGTGTTTTAAAAAAAATCAAATTGGAATAGTCAAACATACAGAATCAACTAATATTAACATAAGCTATCATGAAAGAAACCCTCATTGAGCAATCCTCCTTTTTTTTTTACTTCTTTATTTTTAATTTTCTTTTTCTTTTTCTTTTTCTTTTTGCCTGTCCCCCACCCCTTTATTTTTCTTTTTTCTTTTTTATTGCTGGCATTTTCTTTTTCTTCCAAACCGCAAATCTGCGGTTTTCCAGTTTGTGCAAGGGCGCAAACTTGCGCCCGCAATCGCTCCTGCTCGCCCACTTCCGCAGGCGAGCCACAGCTCCCAAGACCGCAAAATTGCGGTCGCCAGCCCGCAAAATTGCGGGCAAATAATGATATTACCAATTATTTATTTATTGATATTTTTTTGTTTTTTTTAAAATATCTCAAAAAGGGGACAAGGGCACTTATAGGTTTATTTTTATATAAAATCTCTGCCATAGAAATATTATAAATAAACACTCGGCAGCGACGAGAACGAAAAAAACATATTGACAACATAACGTTAATGTGCTATAACTTGTATTAGAGATTGACAACAAAAATAAAACGAAAGGGGAGTAAAAAAAAATGGAATTAAAAAGAAATAAAGAGATCATCGAAAACGAATATATACAGGAGGCAAAAAAAATAAAAAAGCGTTTGAAAAATGATGTATTTGTGGAGGGAAATATACATGGCATGTTCTATGGTTTTTTCCGTCAGGACGTAGAAAGTCAAACAATTCAAGAAATAGCGAGAGGGTTGCAAAATATTCCGCTTGATTTTAATAAAAAAATAAAAAAAAGGGAGGCAAAAAATGAAGTATCAAATCGACGATAAAGTCGTCAATACAGAAAAAGCAGAGGCAGAACACTGTCTCGACGAGTGGGACGGGCACAACATGGCTTGCGGCGGGACTGGGCGGCATAAGACACTATATCGCTCATCAAAAATTGGATACTATGTCGTACACAATAGCGATTGGCAAGGGCAATCAAGCTATGCAGAGAGTATCTCGAAAGACGAAGCATATTCTCTCATATATGACGCAGATAGGGAAAATATTGTTGAAATGTTTGGAGAAAAATATGTAAAAGAAAAAGAAGAAGAAGAAGCATAAAAAAAATAAAAAAAAAGGACGGGGTAGTCTTATGCTGAAAAATAAAATCTATTGGAAACAAAAAGAATTAGAAAGACGCAAAACGTTTTTCCTCACAGCCATAAATGAAACTGACGGAATTGCTCGGATAATAAACAAACAATGTTTCGATAAAATTGTTCGCACAATTGAAAAAACAAATAATCCCAGTACAAAAGATAAGGATTCACGCCAGGAAGAAATAAGAAAACTAATGCAAACAATAATCAAAGATGAGGCATATAATAATCTATGCAGAAAAGCATATAGAATGCTCGGTGCTGACTTCATCCGAGGATTAGTTAGCGAGTATCCCTCTATAATTCAAGATCTCTACAGAGCAGGGAAGAAGATACACAATGAAGCATCTTATTTTGTGATACTAGTATCATCAGAAATCAAAAAAAAATATTAAATAAAATTTAATTTAAAAAAAAATATCGTCTGTACACGAAAACATTATAAAGAATATATTGAGAAATTCTTTATAATTTCTTTTATTTTCTTTTCTTTTTTTTCTTCAAATATGTAATAGAAATATTATAATCTGTAATTTCTTTCCTTTTAAATCTCTAATAATTATAATTCAAAATTAATATTTTCTTATTTTTTTTTATGGGATAGTGAAAGCGTGGGAAAAAAAGGCTACTTTTATTTCAATCTTTTATTTTTAAGAATTATATTGTAAAATAGGAAATATTGCCCTTTGTTTTGGAATAGGCTCGCCTCTGCTCCTTAGAGCATCAGCTCGCCAATAGTTTTATGCTCACTTACGTTTAATATATTTTTGCAAAATTAAAATTAGCATATTTTTACAAAACTTTTCGTTTCGTGAGGAAGGTTTGCCCTTTGTTTTGGAATAGGCTCGCCTCTGCAAGAAAGGGTTTGGTTTGTTTCTTTGTTCTCTCCTTTTTTATGTTTCCCAAAGAGTTCAGAAATCCCCCAGGGGCGAAAATAAAAGAAAAGAAAAAGAGGCGTTTATTTTTTTTTTGAGTGAGCACATATTTGCGCTCACAATAGATATTTACCGTTTTCTTTTTGTTCTATAAATTTAATTTTTCATGTATAATCTTTTTTGTTGGGGGTCTTATGTCTAACTGGCTAAATAGTTTTTATAATGGCGTATATATTGGGATACATGTTAGTAGAAGTATTGGAAAAAACATTACTTACAGAGTCCGTACAGGAACTGGAAGTTATGGGTCTAAAGCTGGGGTTATATATCAGGATAAATATAAATATACTGTTCCTTGCTCAATAAATAATACTCAATCTGATTTTTGCAGATCATTATATGCCCAAGCTGTTTTGAATTGGCAAACAATAATCACTTTAGAGCAAAAAAAAACTTACAATAAACGCGCGAAATTCATGTCTGGTTATAATCTGTATATTAGGGAATACATCAACTCTAATAAATAGGGAGTGTAAAAAATGAAATTAAAAAATCCTTTAATGTCAATTTCTGCATCAGGTAGTATTGGAAAACATATCACTTATTCTAATAGAAAAAATGAAAATCAAGTTAGATGGCAAAAAAAACAGGTTGATTATGTTAATCCTACTCGCTCTTATGCTCGAGGTAATTTTAAAATTGCGTCTGACTGGTGGGCTCTTTTAACTCCTACTCAAAAATTAATGTTTGATGAATACACAAAAGAAGATTTATAATATATTTCTATAGGGGGTTTTATAATGGTTGAAACAACAACGGCTCGTGATAAATTTATGCAAATGGCGTTAATCTATGGGTTTATGTTTTTGGATGGAATACCTCAATATATTGCTACTGCTACATATTCTAAATATTGTCTTGTTCGTGTCGATGATATAGTTTATATTTCTCTTGTTGATTTCAATAAAGGAAATACTCCTGTCGCTGATAGTGTTTTTTGGGGTGGCGACTTGCAAATAAAAGGGAGATTAAAAGATAAAACAGGCTACATGTCGCCTGTTGGGTCCATGCAAATGTTCGCTGGTGCGTCTACTCCTGACGGGTTTTTATTGTGCAATGGATCTGCAATAAACCGCACTACTTACGCAGATTTATTTGCGATTATTGGGGAAAATTATGGTGTTGGGGATGGGTCAACTACTTTTAATCTTCCTGACATGAGGGAAACTTATGGCGTCGGGGTTGGTACTCGTGGGGCTAGTGTTACTGCTCATGATATTTTTACTCTCGCACAATTTAAGGATGATCAAGAACAAGGCCATTATCATCTTGGGTCTGGTGTTGTATATTCTCTCGCTCGAACAGGCACTAATTTTACGCTTATGGATGATGATACTTCATCAACTTTAGCAGTAAATGCAAAAGACATGGTAGTTGATGGAGTAAATGGGACTCCTCGCACAGGAACAACATCAAGGGGAAAGGCTTTGGGTGTTAATTATATAATCAAGTATTAATTATTATTTTTTTTAAAGTAGGGTTTTTTTTATGGTCAAAATAACAGGCACGCAAACAATTCCTTCCGATTGGTTACTTGTGTATCAAGCAACACTCACTCCAGTAATGCCTAACGGTCATATTAGGCAAAGATACCCGTTTGAGTTGCCACACTCTAAAAGTTATGGTTCGAAATGTACTCAAAAGCAATTGGATCAAAGAGAAAAGTTTTTGGGGTGGGTTGATGAATTTAAAAATTTATCTTCTTCTGATCGTGCAAAATGGTATACTGCACCAATAAACCTTATTGGCTTGACTAATTATTATAATTATTACATGATGAGTGCAAGACAAAAATATATTGTTTTGACTATTGGGGGTTTAGGCGTGATAAAATCTATTAAAACGAAAGTGATTGATATCTTGTCGGGTACTGCTGAGGGCTCAACAACTTTTGATGCCGTTGATGTTGATAAAACGTTTTTTCAATTAGTGGGTGGTTCTTTTATTGTCGCTGTTGTTGACCTTGTGCCTGTTGCAATCCCTGTTAGTGCTTATATTAGCGAGTACACCTCAACAACTTTAAAGGTGAAATGGAGTAATACAAGTTATGCTGGTGTTGATACAAATGCTGGTTCGATTAGTGTTCAAATCATAGAATATATTTAATTTTTATTTGTAATTATTTTACAATTTCTTTTTTTTGTTGTATAATTCTTTTTGTTGGGGTTTGTGGCTTATGATAAAATCTGTTACAACTCGATTTGTTTTAATACCAGCTGGAATTGGTGCAGCGTTTATTTATTTGTATAGCTTGAATTATAAAAAATGTGTTCCTTATTTTTTTGGTCATTCTTTTATTTTTGCTTATATTGATGAAAAACCTGTTGTTATTACAGTATATCCGCAATGGTCTAAAATTGACTGGGCCAATATATCTTGTCATTGGGCAAGTCCATATTATAAAGGATATTATGCGGAGGCTGCAACGGTACAATGTGTTATTGTTGAGTATGCTTAATTTATAGAGGTAAAAAAACAATGAATAAAAACCCTGTTTTTTTAAGGCGTCTTGTGAGATGTGGAGTCTCATTAGGAATAAGTGTAATCTTTGCTAAAGTGCTAAATAATGATGGTTTGATATTGATGTCTCCTTTCATATCTGCATTTGCAAAAGTTTTGCGTACTCGTTTTAATCTACGTAAAATGTTAATTTAAAAATGCATGGAGGTACAAAAAATGGCAAAAGTTAAAGGTCCTTTAATGTCTATGGAGGCAAGCGGAAAGTTGGGGGATACAATAGTATTTTTCCCTTGGAAAGGTCGTAATGTAGTAAGGTTATGGGTGAAACCAACTCAAAAAAATAGTGTATTACAAGGTTATGTTCGGGCTTCAATGTCTGCGGTTGGTCGTTGGATGAGCAAAATTAGTTGTATTTCTAAAGGGAGTGCTTTGGATAGTGCTTTATATACATTGATTGTTGCAAAAACAACAGAGGGATTGAATTGGAATGCTTACGCAGTACAAGGCTTTTTAAAACTGGTTACTTCTGGTGGTGCAATTTCAACTGATTTGTTTGCGTCTAAAATTGCAAATTATAGTGCTTTAGTCTCAACTGCTTTAACGGCATTTAAAACAGATGCTACTGCTCTAGGTTTAGTTGACGTATCTTTTGGATATGGATACACTGACGCTATAGAGGCAGGTTGCCAACTATATTTTGGTGCTCTAGGATGTTATAATAATAGCGTTGGTACAGCATCACCATATAATACGCATCCTGATTCTTGGGTGGATACTGACGTCAACAGTTTTAAGGCTGACATGATAACAGCTTAATTTTTTTTTATTTTTATTAATTAAATTAAATTTAAAAAGGGGGGCAACTTTTGTATTTACTTTATGCGCCCCCAAAAAAATTTAATGTTCTTCCTTATGGTTATTTCTTTATTTCAAGCAAAACTAAATTTTATAATAATGTCGCATATTGTCTAACTCAACATGCGTACAAACAACATTTATTGCGAGGTCTTGTCGATATTACCCCTCCACTCATGGTAAAATTGAGGTCTAAACGTATCTTTAATAAAATTGTTTTATTTGCAAAAGGAGGGTTCGGAGATAGTATGTGGCTAATGCCTTTTGCAAAAGAATTTCGGCGTTTAAATCCTTCTTGTAAAATTACTGTTTTAACTGATCCTAAAAATCTAGCACTTTGGCAAGGTGTATATTATGTTGATTTCGCTATTGCTGATAGTTATGATAATATTTCAAATGCTATTGTGCAAGCTGATGAGGTCTTTGATTTTTCTGGGATTGCTACTGTATATGAAAACACTGTAAAACTTGATCCTATTGAAGCTATTTTTAAAATGTCAGGTTTAGCACTTCCAAAAATAAAAAAAGATTGTCGCCCCGAATTATGCTTAAATGTTGAGGAGGGATTAAAAGCAGAGGCTACTCTAAAAGCTGGGGGAATTGATCCTGATGTTGATAAATATATTGTTATAGCAACAGAGAGTTCTACTAAAAACAGGGATTGGCCATTTTTATATACTAAATATTTGACTAAACTTTTAAAAGAAAAAGGATTTAAAATTGTTTGGCTTTCTTCTAATCAAGCTAGAAAAGATACAACAACTATCACTTGTGATTGTGGCTGGGAAGCAATAATCAGCACAAAAACAATTCTTTCCAATTTGGTGATCACTTGTCCAAATTGTAAAACAAAAAAAACTATAGAAATAAATAAAGATGATTGTCCAACTCTTGATCTAACTGGAAAAACTTCTATACGTGATTGTATGGCCATTTTGTCTCTTTCTGATTGTTTTGTTGGTCCAAATTCTGGTTTAATGGTTATGGCTACCGCTCTTGATATTCCAACTGTTGGTCTTTTTGGTGCTTTTGATCCTCGAACACGCACTAAATTTTATGAACGGTTTTCTTTTGTTTGGGGAAAAATAAAGTGTGCTCCTTGTAATGAACATTGGCACGAATGCGACAAGGGGTTTATTGCTCCTTGCATGAAATCTATTTCACCACAACAAGTATTAGATGCAGTACTAATATTAGTACATACTTATCCTAAAAATGTTTTAGCGAGGAAACCTTTAATATGAAAGATTTATTTATTTCTTCGTGTCCTGTTTGTGCTCACACTGGAAAAGACCAATCAATTGTTCGTGTCATCGACGAGAAACACTCGTTTTATAAGTGTTTGTTTTGTGGTACTGTTTATATATCTCCTCTTGATTTTGCTGATGTTGTTTATGATGAAAAATACAATAGTGAGTTTTATCGTCCGAGTGATGTTCGCAAAGCTGGGTTGATGGCTCATAAGATCGCTTCTTATATTCCAGAAAATATACAAAAACCTTCTGTGTTGGAAATTGGAATAGGGAACGGGTTAACTTCTTTTTTATTACAAGCTTTGGGGTATATTGTCTTTGGGACTGAAGTTTGTTCGTCTTATGCTGAGGAATTGCGGAAAAAATATAATATTGCTGTACTTCCTCTAAGAATAGAAGATTTAAAAATGGTTGAAAAGTTTGATGTTGTGTACTCCTCTCACGTTATAGAACATTGCCCAGATCCTCACATATATTTTCGTAATGCATGGACTGCCTTAAGAAAAGGAGGCTTGCTTATTATTGATACCCCTAATGCCTCACTAGTTAGAAATCTTTCTTCTGAATTTAAGCATTTTTCTACACGTGATAAATTTGAACACTGTTGCATTTTATCAGAAAAATCTAGTTTATATCTATGTAAAAAACATGGTTTTAAACCTGTCGCAATTGTAAATCAGCCTTTTTATCAAAGCTTTTTTTTAGTTGCTAGGAAATTAAATAATGATTAAAACTTTAACTAATGAAAAATATTTGCCTTTTGCTGCTGCTCTTGTGTCAGGTGCTGAATTTAGCGTCAAAATTGCTACTTTTAAAGCTGAGGTATCAGAAAAGCCGCTTGCTGTTAATCTTTCAAATTATATATATTCTGTGATCAAAAAAAAACAAGATGGTATTGATGTTAAGTTTGTAATGCAATACTTTTACAATTTGCGAGATACTCCTAGAAGTAATATCCAGTTTTCAAAATTACTGTCTCGTTCTGGGATTGCTGTCCGGCATTTGTGCTCTCGTTGTGTCCATGCCAAAATACTAATTGTTGATGATAAAATCTGTATTGTAGGCAGTCATAATTTGTCTGTCCGTTCTATGAGTAGCAATGTTGAAATTTCAGTTGCTACTGACGATGCTTTAGTAGTTCAAGAAATGTGTATTTTTTATGATCATCTTTTTGATATGTCAAAAGCTATTTAGTCTCTTCTTTTATTTTTTTTTATTTCTTTTTATTTTTTGTTTATTATTGTTTTTTTTTTATGTTTTGTCTATGAGGGTATAAAAATTTCGTGTGGTTTTTGAAAGACTTATTGTCTTTGGCTCTCTCGCGTGGGTGCCCCAGTGTATCCGACTGTTCGCCCCTCTCTGAGTCCTAGTGGGTGTGCGGCGAGCCCCAGCGAGCCCTGCACACCCACTAGGACGAGGAGAGGGGCGAACAATAACTAAGGAGAGGATATGCTGGGGTCAGCGAACTCTAGCGACTGCGCTATGCAGCGCTAGGGAGAGCCTATTTATTTTTTTTTGTTTTTTTTTTGTTATTCGGATATTATCCTTATTTGTCCTTAACGCCTCTTTTTCTTTTCTTTTATTTTCGCCCCTGGGGGATTTCTGAACTCTTTGGGAAACATAAAAAAGGAGAGAACAAAGAAACAAACCAAACCCTTTCTTGCAGAGGCGAGCCTATTCCAAAACAAAGGGCAAACCTTCCTCACGAAACGAAAAGTTTTGTAAAAATATGCTAATTTTAATTTTGCAAAAATATATTAAACGTAAGTGAGCATAAAACTATTGGCGAGCTGATGCTCTAAGGAGCAGAGGCGAGCCTATTCCAAAACAAAGGGCAAACCTTCCTCACGAAACGAAAAGTTTTGTAAAAATATGCTAATTTTAATTTTGCAAAAACATAGTAAATGTAAGTGAGCATAAAACTATTGGCGAGCTGATGCTCTAAGGAGCAGAGGCGAGCCCATTTCAAAACAAAGGGCAATATTTCATATTTTACAATATAATTCTTAAAAATAAAAGATTGAAATAAAAGTAGCCTTTTTTGTACACGCTTTCACTATTCCATAAAAAAAAATAAGAAAATATTAATTTTGAATTATAATTATTAGAGATTTAGAAGGAAAGAAATTACAGATTATAATATTTCTATTACATATTTGAAGAAAAAAAAGAAAAGAAAATAAAAGAAATTATAAAGAATTTCTCAATATATTCTTTACAATGTTTTCGTGTACAG
>Ga0307928_10004637_pt1 | contig 10411 bp, 14 predicted proteins | sample AceLakmetagen232_FD_201815 | JGI IMG/M metagenome (GOLD analysis project Ga0307928, IMG submission 201815) | Saline water microbial communities from Ace Lake, Antarctica - #232 | ecosystem: Environmental > Aquatic > Non-marine Saline and Alkaline > Saline | place: Antarctica: Ace Lake...
CGCAGCCAGGTATACATCTTATTCCCCTCCGTGGCCTTGTGTAATTCTTGCTGGTTGTCTTCTTCACGACAACACTCGTTGTCAATAATCACAGAATCATCTCCTCTACATAGTCGTCGTCACACGTCTTTTTATGACATTTACCAAAATCGTAATCAGCATCATAGACTTTCCATGGGCCATAATCCAGTAACTCCCCTGCACATTCTACTAATAAATGGCCGTTATCACTAAATCTATGTGGAAGCTTTGATCCCTCTACGCTATATACCGCACATAAACTCACCTCACATAGCATAAGCCTTAACGGCTTCCCTATGGATGTTATAACTGACAACATCCTGCCGTCACTGCCCGCAAGAAAACAAGCCCTACGCCCACAGCCAAGCATCCGCTCAGCTCTGGTACGGTGAGCTGGGAGTAACTCAATACATAGGTGTTTATCACGTAAACCTTCAAGCATTAGCCTTAAAATCTCCACATGGCGTACTGCTTTATCATTCTCAAGCATTAAATGCATGATAATCAAAAGCAGTACGCACAGGAACAACGGTGATATGGCCTCGACTATGCTCAAGAGCTATCCTTTACTCTTCTTGCCTTTGAGAGCCTTCTCTGCCTTATCAATTTTCCCCTCGGCTGCCTTCAACTCTTTTAGCAGTACATCGATAACCTTAGCATTCTCTGCTGCCAACTCAAGCGCTTCTTTTACCGCACTCTTATGCAAAACAATGCCTTCATTATCACACTTTTGAAGAAGCTTTATGCCGATAGTAGCCATGCCGATAGACTCAGAGTAATCCTTTGTCTTGGCCATAAACAACTGCAAGCCCTTAGCTGGGTCCTCTGCTTGCTTATCCCTAGCTTTACGCTTTGCACTGCGCGTACTCTTGGCCCTCTTGGTAAGGAACCCTGGCTTCTGCGTGGATTCCTCTTCAATAGCAGTAATTAATCCAGCCACAGTAAGCTTCTCTGACACCACCCTGTTGGCCATGTCTTTGCGGTCCTCGTTACTACGCACAGCCACAAGCCTAACAATATGAGACAGCGTTAGACCTCGATTAATTAGCTTTCCGAACTCGCCTTTGGTCCAGGCCCGAACAATGAGTAAAGTGTTATAGATATAGGTGACATTAGTATTGCAGTCCCCAGCAAAACGCTTTATATTACGTTCATCATTCTGATCCGCAAACAGCCTCTTAGCATATAAACCTACGTCATACAACTTAGGTAATGCCTCCTTGTTGGCTTTATCAGAGATAGCCATATACTCACGCATTACTAATCGCGCGCCTTCTACACAGGCTTTGTACTCCTTCTCATCCACATTCTTAGGAACAAGAAGCTTACTTCCTCCGGCCGTCGTCGTGGCTGCAGCCGCTTGACGTACCAGATTATCATTTTCTTTTTCCATCATTTACCTCCCTATATTAATACAATCTTTTACGGACAGCATCCCATTCAGCTGATCCTGTATAATCACTGTTTCATTGATAATACTTTCACACTGCTCCAGCAAATCTCCAATCTCAGATACTGGTAATTGCCCGCTTGTAGCCTTCTTAACCGCGTACAGCTTAGACCTCACACCGTCAATCATGACGTTATAAGAACTAGGTATCAACGAAGGCCGTGGGTTATCAATAGCTTCCTTGGACTCCTCATCCAAAGGCTTCATCGGGAAAGCATAACTACCTGAACATACCTTCAGTTTGTCAGGAGTGGAGGGCTTAGACATCTCAGCTTCAAAGCTACTGGCGTTATCAACCATTTTATCTTCATGCCACCCCAAGCCTCGGTTCAGATCCTCCCAGGCAATCTCCTTCTCAGAACTGGAATAATTTATTTTATACCAATTCCTGACATACAGCTGATATTGCGCCCTGATCAAAGGATCACACTTGGATAACGGTATATGATGTATGACCGTACTCTCCCTGTGCTGATAGTCCATCGTGGCAAACACCCAATACGTGTGTAATGTCTTACCACAGAAAGTCCTGCCCTCATCCCTTTCAGACACCAACGCCAGAGCATCAATACATCTGGAATGGTCCTGCGGAGTCCAGCAACCTGATAGCAGCTTATCGACTTGGCCACACACTGACAAACCAAATACGTATCGTTGCTCCCTTGCCGTGGCAAAATCAGCTAATACTTTACTGGGCTTACCACCGGTAGTAGCAATCATCTGTGACACTTCGGATATCTTAAGGTTATCCCAGTTTAACCTGAGCTGATCAACACACCGCTTAACATCCAACTCATAGAACGTAGCTACAGCCGTCTGCGACGTCCAGGTTGGCGGTACCCACCTGTATTTCCTCTGTTTAATTAGCTCATTCGCCATCAGGTATTTCCCCCCCTGAACCGTCTACACTTAAACCTATTATAAATGGGCCTAAGAGTATCAACAAGCTCCTGTCGCTCTTTAATATTAAAGACTTCCCAGGCAGCCAGCTGCGCCTTAGTGCTCAATAGATGCAATACGTTCAAAACTTCGAACTCATGCTTAGTAAGTCCATTCTCCATAACCATACGAACATCGCTGTCAGCCATACAGTCTATGGTAGCTTTAAGATCTATGGAAAGTTGCACTGCCGCTCTACGCTGAATACGGATATATAGTTGCTCCCACAATTTGGGCGGCAACTTATCCTGGCCCTCCTCCAGCAGCGTGGCATACGATTCTTTGGTAGCTTTATCCCGTCTCTCGAAGTGCAAATACTCCCCAGAGGCTAGCGCAGGCCTCTGCGCCTTACCGTACTTCCTACTCATTGGTCCTCCTAATAGGTAGATAAATGCGTCCTATCCCACTCATCTGATACTGCGACTAGAAAGTGTTCCAGTGAAGTCCACCGGTACACCACTCCATCCAGCTCTCTACTTAACAACCATTCCCCGGGACTACGTTTAGTAAAGCCACCGGTATACATGATAAGATCCCTTCCACAGTCATTGTATCTCAGGATCAACCCTATCTTGTCCCTGTCAGGCTCCTCGTCTTTAACATCCTGGAACCGCTTCAGCATATTAGACTTGTGGAAGTTCTTACTCATAATCTCTTTCTTAAAGTCACCAAAGAAACTCCTACCTTTAACAGTCCTAGCCATAAGGTGGGCCGGGAATCCCGACTCAGAGTTGAACCATAAGAAATTAAATAACCCACCCGCCTGCTTACGTAATATATGCAGGCAGCCTCCCTGCACCCCCACGTGCCTGAATATCTGGGTGATAATGCGATCCTCTATCTTCTCCTGCGCCCGCTGCTCACTAAAGGCGAATAATGCGTTAGGATCACCAATAGCGCTTAATATGTCAGCTCTCTCTGGCATCGTTCTCCTTAGAAATAATTAACAAGCATAGCCTTTACCTTACATTCAGATGTAGTTAATGTGTGTCCTGCGGTTCCCCATCCAGTTGTGCCAGCTCTTGGAAATATAGAACACCCTTCCACCTCGAACGACACCTTTGCCCAATCATAAGCCGGATCCACAGCCCTTAGCCTTAAACCGATAGCCAGATCTTTAATAGTTGTTACCGCGGTAATTAATCTGTTATTATCGACAGTGTAAGTAAACGCCCCCGGACCCTCCTCAAGAACTGACCGTGAGTTTTGAACTATTGGAGCTGAATCTCCAAATCGTATTTTCAGTAGAAGGTTCGCACTTTGATTATCCCATTGTGGGTCCAAGCCTGTACCTGCAGTCTGGGCCCAGGTATAAAGGTTCAAATTAATATCATAAAACTTAATATAATACCACCAACCATTAGGGGCTGCCAAATCTCCAAACTTTATTACATCTGATAGGTCAGCCCACGAAGTAGTAGCTTGATTAACAGAGCCCGCGCCAAAGTAAGTATGATTAATTGCCGGCAAAGTAGCCTCTTGAAGAGTAAGAAGGTTATCAGACTCATCCAGAGTAGGAAAACACGATTCTACAGGCTCATTGATAACTACTGTACCTGCGTTCTCTAATGGAAGTTGTGGGCTTATCTCCGCGTTTTGCGATAATATAGCACCCATATCCCACTCACTTATGTACTTTACCTTCTCTACTGTTCCAGACAATAGAGCTTTCCCCATAACAATAGGCCCCTCGTAATGAATAGAAAACGTCGCATTACTGAGTCCATGCGTTATGTTAAACGAATAATCACTAAGCACAGAGTCTAGTAACACATTATCCATCGAATCGCCCAACTGCATACGTACCTTATGCATTCCAGCCGTTGTTACTACGAGCTGAGAATACGTAGCCCATACCTTGAATGATGCTGACCCAGCTCCAAATGGAAGTATATAGTCCACATCCTCAATGAGATCGAAGTACCCAGTAGGCGATATAGGAAGCCACGCTGTTTCAAGTGTGTTACCAGAACATGGAGTACAGGTAGTAGTAGTGGGTGCAACGCCGGCAGCATCCTGCACGGAGCAGCAACAATTAACCAGTATACACTCTATAGCCTTCCGCAAGCATAGAAAATCTACCCTGCACGACTGCACAGCACATTCTCCGGCCTTGACATTAAAATATGGCTCAGTAGGGAAGCTTGCACAGAGGTTGCCGCTGTCTATGACACGACCTTCTTCGTCTTTAAGCAGATCATCCCAATCACAATCACACTCTGTAGCGTCTAACATTCGCTGCACATACTTACGTACCCGCTCTATACGATTACCAAATATAAGCATGTCCTTAGTTAGAGCATTCTTCTTTATGATCGGCATACTCTCGAACGGATTAGTGCCTTCCATATGACTCTCAGGGAATACACACCGCCAAGCCAAACTACCAAAGTGTACAAGATGATTCCACCACCAGAACGGTATGCACTCAACCCCCCTACCAGGGATAGCTCTATTCTTCCACCAATCTTCAGATTTCATTGGCAAACCACCTCTTTTAACTTACTCACAAAGTCCACACTTAACTCAACATTACAACAAGTTAAATCAACAAACAATGCATATGCCGGCACTGATAATGCGTCCGCGGCAGTACGTAAAAATCGACCAGGAGGACTGTCGGCCCGGTTCTCCCAATTAGATACCGTAGTTTGACTAATGCGCGATGCCCCCCGTTCTCGCATGGCACTAGCCAGCCCCTCTTGTGACAGCCCCCTGGCCTTACGTATAAGCTTGAGATTAGAACCAAAATGGAAATCACACATTCCCTCTGGAACACTAAGCGCCGAAGCTCCGCTCTCTGGTGGGCTGGGCACATACTTCTCGATAACCCCCTTGTTTAACAACTTCTTAGTGCCAGTCTTTACCAACCTTACAAAGATAGGATCAACCCAAAACGCTCTATTACTGCTGCCCCACCTTACTGGCAACTTACCATAATGACATTCGCGCCTAGGAACCAAACTGCAGTCTACCGTGCCTATATCTCCCTTTTTGGCAAACAACAGTTTAGCTCCCTCGCTACGGATATCGTTGATAGCTTTAACTTGTACTTCATTCATGATAGATCTCCCACTATTCAATTTGTGGGTAAAATCATACCAAGTATGGGACTGAAGTCAACCATCATCCTTAACATCGCCCGCAGGCACTTCATCAAAAGCTGGATATTGATTTATATTCAAGGCCTGTATTTCTAGTAATTTCTTGCGGACACTTACTGACTCATTAATCAGCTTGCCCATTTCCTGGGAGGTTAAACCCTCTACGTCCAGTGTCTTAGAAGAATACTTGCCACCCTTATAATCCACATGGAATAAAGCCCGGGCTGCGACTGACTTATCCTTAGTATCGTTAAGGCCGCAGAACCGCATTAACAAGCCTATAGTCGCCTCATCCCAATCCCAGTCAATAGCTCTAATAGGGTTACCCTCTTCATCCCGCATTATCTCACCGCCCTCGTCTACCTTCATAGACACATAAAACGGAACAGTTAACCTACGCATATCTACACCGAATGATTGCTTATGGGCGGTGATGTGGAGCTCTCTGCGCGTCTTTGATACGTACTTAGTCTCAGCTCCGCGGGTAAACCATAATGTACACGCACTATGGTACCTTGGCTGCTCGCCTCCTACGCCCTTACGGCTTTCACCATAAGATCTGGCTTGCTGCTCTACCATACCCTTCTTCAGATGATTAGTGAATGCTACAGTTATATTAGATCCCGAGATAGCCGCACCTAGATTTCTAAAATACTTAGCTAGCGAGTTAGCAGTAGCCGCGCCATCATAACTACGGGCTTTCATACTACCTTCCTCATCATATTCCTTGCGGGTCTCAGACCCTGCAACCCCGGTCATACTATCAACAAGGATGAATACTGGCATGTCCTGTAGGCCGTTCTTCTCGTCACGCATGGTATCTATCCAGTTCTTAACTGCACTTTGCCACGCTCCAGCTTTCTCTTCCTTAGAGGCATCATTGGCGGCATCTATACTAAACGTTTGATGGTATACACACCTGCCAGACTTAACACGCTCAGCGCCCATCTTGGCTTCCATGGTTGCCTGGCTGGTCTTGTTCTCTGTCTCCACCAGTATAAACATACCTCCGGCATCAACAAACGACTCGCCCACTCCATATCCAAACTGACTCTTACCAGCACTCGGGTCGCCCTCAAATAAGTAAATCTTCCCAAGGAAGAACCCGTTAGAATCCAGTATCCATTGAAGACTCAAAGGCGCCACTGGAAGTATCTTAAACCTTTCATTCAACTGATCCGCCGTGTACACATTACCAAAGTGCTTCTCAGACATCTGTCTTACAGTATTAGCAATAAGATCATTGCGAGTCGGCGGCGGTGAATTGACTTTCTTTCTTGCTTTCTGGTGTGGACCCATCGTTGTTCTCCTTTAAATCGTAAACCGTCCTAGAGCGCACTACAGTGCCTTTGCCCATTTCTACGGCTGTAATACTACTACAAGCTTTAACAGTTATTTAGTCTCGCATACCTCTGCGTTTGCCATCTGGCCAGTTCCAGTCACCCACATTACACAAGCTATTCTCCACCCCACACAGCTCACACATACCATTATGGAACGTAGCTACATGATGCCGCGGCCAGGTACACCCTGCAACTAAAGCACAATGTCTGCAGATATAAGTATACTCAGCTTCTTTATCGCGCTTCTCAATATTCATTCTTAATCTCTTCCGTAATCCTTACCACATGTTTTACATTTAATTCTAATTTGCCCCATATACACGCCAAAAATCGGGGGCACAGATATGCCCTCCATATACTCACTAAAAATCGTGGGCACAGATATGTTCTCCCTTACAAGATCATGAAAGATTCTGCATCTCCAATATCTTGGGTCAATAAATCTCAACCATTCCCAGTTAAAGAAAAACAAAGCAATCATCAGCAATGCTAAGCTGACAACCCCAGATAGAAAAGTAGCCACAGCAACAATCATTTCACGCCCCCCATAAAATATCAGTGACCGTCAAGACTTGAATACTGCCTGAGCTAATAAAAGCTTTTTACCTTCAATTGTTTTACCCTCTTGCCCGAAGTTAGTATCTATAAATGCGGTATTTATAGTTTGGCCTGTCAATATCATATTATGTTAGACTCCTCGTTAGACACCTTATCCCAGATCGGAACCGCCAGCTCTAATAGACCATCAAAATCAACTACACCATCCGGGTATCCAGTTTCTAACTCTAACCTGGCGTCCCTTATTGCAGTAGACAATACAGGCCATAATACTTCGCTCTCGGTGCCGGCCTCTACAAGCTCCCCCATCGCATAAAAATAATGTAACTTGTATTCATTAGGATCAGAACGGTACTCACGCAATAACACCATAGCTGTCATTAAATGCTTGATTGTACAGAAGATACACGATTCACGCATAGTCTACTCCAAAATAGTAGCGGGTGGCAAATTAATGCCACCCACTACAGTTGTCGATCAACTACTCAAACGCTTCAACCTCTCTTCGGCAGAAAGCCTACTGCGCTCTACCTCGTTGGGGTCATCAGCGGTGGTGGTAACTGCCGGCTCCGCTGCAGACTCTGGTCTGCTGTTAAACGCCGAAGCTCCATCAGGCAGCGCCATAGCCTGTGCAACAGGTGTTGATTTCGCGGGGGCCTCCCCAGCCTTAGCCGGAACTGGGTCCCCAAGTCCGCGGTCATACGCAGACGCCGAATCAAACGTACCAAGCCTGTCCTGCTCCACTGGGGCTTCATCATTTCCATCAATAAAGGCGTCATCATTACCGCCTACACCGATAGCGCCGCGCAGATCCTGCGCTTCAGCAGCCTTGGCTGCCTCTGCCCGGTCTTCTGCTTGGAACCCGCGCTCCTGTGGCGCTACCTCAAGATAAGTCCCACGTAGGCAAGAAACAATAAAATCTGCCCAATCACCATCTGAAGCCCTACCCAGTACCAATTCGCGCTGTTCTTCAGGGGTCATGAACTTAAACAACTCCTCAGGAGGACGATATACACCGTGCTGGTACTTCTCATCAGCCGCCATCATAGCTGGGCTACCGTTAGAGCGCTCGATTACATTACACTCGTATCGATTGCCTTGAAAGCCACCCGAACTTTTGCCGCCGCCACCCGACCTGGCTTTAGCCTTTTGTTTGTGATACGAGACGCGTAACACAGGCGCCCCGGCTGGATTAACTAGGTCAGGAGTCATAAACCTTTTACCCAACTCATCATAAGTCTCTAGTATATCATGAGTTGCATTATCCGGTAACCTGTAATCCGGTCGTTCCGCAAACACCAAAGTCTCCAGAGAGCGCATGGCACTATAATTGAGCAGCATAAGGGCTGCCACCGGTGACTCAGGTGAACACTCCACACGCCCGTGATTCATACACATGGCGGTTGTGAACAACATCAGTGTGCCTTCTCTCACTGAAGAGTTCATGTTATTCTCGCTCCAGAAATCATTAAACCTAGCCTGTGTGCGAGATACAGTAGGGGCCCTGGCGGACACCAATGATGCAAACATCTTTGGAGGGCGTTCTCCCTTGTCACGGAACTCTCGGCGCTTATGAGGGCTCCAGTCATCGATCCAATGCAACTGGGCTGCGGCCGGCGATCTGTCCTCCTCGTCACCTTTAGGGCCAAAGTACCGTACCACACGAAGCTTCCAAGCGCTACGAAACGCATAAAGCTTGCCTACTTCAGAAGCCAACGGCTGCCGCTTACGGGTAGTCAGAAACGGTAGAATATGCTCCTGGTGCGGCCTGCCGATAAGCCTGATATCAGTAGGCTCAGTGGAACGTAATGCCAAGAACTCTAGTTTGGCATTGGCCAGTCCATCGATAAACATGTAGTTCCCCCATGTCTCAAGCGGGGAAACACCAAAACCACTCGGTTCTTCCTCTGTCCAGTCATCATACATATCACTCGCTGCCATAAAACTCTCCTATGCTAAACCACAAGCTTTCAAAATGGCGGGATTCTTTTGGCCCCACCGATCAAATACATCAACATCAATGTCGTAATGCAATCCAATTTGCGGCACTTCTAGCCGATCACTCATACACAACTGTAACAACTCCATCGCCTCTTTAGCCTCACTGAATGGAGCCTCCACAATAATGGCGTCATGAATGGCTAAAATGATACGGGTCCTCATGTTACGTAAGTTACGTTCACGTTCTAGGTCTATTAATGCTACACTAAGGGCGTCAGCAACTACACTTTGAATCAGTTCTATTAACCTGCAGGCTCTTTATCCCGCAGTTCTACTACTAATGAAGATAACCGATTATGATATCCCACAATAAACTCTTTAAACTCATCATCTGTACGTAAGTGTTTAAGACGGTTACAGTCTGCGCACAACAACTGTATGTTGTGCAAAGCGTGAGCCCCGCCAGCCCCTAAAGGGGTAATATGGTCTATATGCATCGACGCTGCTAGCTCCGCACGGCAATACACACACAGCCCGTTCTGGCTTTCATATAATCCTGCCACGTATTGAGGTTTGCACACCCAGGAGAGATCACATACCTTTATTCGCACGTGCGTTTCCCTATAGATTCTATTTCTCTCAACCGTATTACACGAATATGCCTTCTTTCTCCAGAAGTTAGTCTCACCAATAGTGTCAGCAGCCAGCCTGGACGCGCGAGCATAAGCTCGAGTTAAACACCTATCGCAAATACCATTTACTTTGCCAGTACCGCGCTTACCGTCAGGCAATGACACACTATACTCTGAAAGGCGCCTCTCATGAAAACACAAGCTACATATTTTATTTCCAAACTTTATAAGTTCTGAATTTCTTTTAAACATAGCTCGCCTCTTAGTAGCTAAATAATCACGATGAATCTTAGCCTTCCAAGCACGATGACACTCTGGACATCTTGCCAGCTTGTACCCTATAACCTCTTTAATTCCACACTCTTTGCACATCTTCATCGGTGTCTCCATAATGGTTGTAGTAGCTTGGACTATATCATATCC
>Ga0307928_10004638_pt1 | contig 10411 bp, 10 predicted proteins | sample AceLakmetagen232_FD_201815 | JGI IMG/M metagenome (GOLD analysis project Ga0307928, IMG submission 201815) | Saline water microbial communities from Ace Lake, Antarctica - #232 | ecosystem: Environmental > Aquatic > Non-marine Saline and Alkaline > Saline | place: Antarctica: Ace Lake...
CAGAAGATGACACGGCGGGAGAGCCATCATATTTAGCTCCTGAGGATTCCAAGCGCTCACAATGTGACGACGACCATAGGGGTCATCTTTTATCTGTTGAATCACTTTGGCAAGCTGATCTATTGCCTCACCGCACTCTTCGCCCCAAGCTCTCCATTGCTGGCCATAAACTCTTCCAAGATCGCCCTCGAACCGCGCATTATTTACCCAGTAGTCAGCGTTAGCATTGGCGTCCCAAATATGAACACCCTTTTCTTGGAGCTCCTTGACGTCTGAGCTACCACTGATCATCCAAAGCAACTCTTCTTTGACTCCTTTCCAGTACAGACTTTTGGTAGTCACCGCTGGAAAACCATCTGCCATATCAAAGCGCATCATAGCGCCAAAAATCGCCCTGGTGCCAACACCTGTTCTATCGGGTCTATCCACTCCATTCCTCTTGATCTCTTCTAGAAGCTCAAGGTACTGTCGCATCCTTCCTCCTTTGATTGTGAGTGTACTACTCCTCCTTAGATGTCCAAATGTATCTTGGACTCCTGTGGCCGCTTATCTTTAAAATACTTTACATCTTTCTTCTTTGAATAAGGCACTTCTGCTGGTGATGTTAACTCTTCAAAAGCAATCTGACAAATTCTAACGCCGGGATAAAGAACTATCGGCATCATTCCAATATTAGAAATTTCCAGAGTGGGCTTTCCTTTAAAACCAGGGTCAATAAAACCAGCTGTTGAGTGAATTATAATACCCAATCTGCCCCAACTACTCCTACCCTCTACTCTGGCTGCAATGTCATCTGGAAGAGTAATCTCTTCTTGAGTAACTCCCAACACAAATTCTGATGGTTGTAAAACAAAGTACTCTCCATCTTGAAGAGTAATAGTTTTGGTTAAATTTCTAAAAGTTTCTTCATTCTTAGGATCAATATATGGCTTTGAAGAATGATTAAATATCCTAAATTCTTGACCTAATCTAAAATCTATGGAAGCAGGACCTAATTGAACTTCCCAGTTAGGTTCAGGTGTAATTTTAATCCTATGTTCCTTAAAGAGTTTCTTTATATCCCTATCTGATAAAATCATCTTTCTACCTCCACTCCCATTGAGCGGGCAGTGCCTTCAATTATCTTTGCTGCCTGTTCAAGATTATTTGTATTTAAATCTTCTAATTTTTGTTTAGTAATCTCTTCAATTTGTCCTTTGGTAATTTTTGCCACTTTCTTTCTGTTAGGTTCGCCAGAGCCCTTCTCAATACCAGCTGCTTTTTTAATCAAGTCAGAAGCTAATGGCTGTTTTAGCCGAAAATCATAACTCCTGTCTTCGTAAACAGTAATTTCTACAGGAATCTTGGAACCCTTCTTATCTTGAGTAGCATCATTGAACTTTTGGCAAAACTCACCAATATTTATTCCATGTTCAGCCAAAGACGGTCCAATCGGAGGAGCTGGGGTTGCCTCTCCTCCTTTAACCTGTATTTTTACAATTGATTTGATATGTTTTGCCATATTATATTTTCTTAATTTGTAAAGAATCCAATTCCACGGGCGTGTCCCTACCAAAAAGACTTATCATTACCTTTACCTTCCCTTGATCATGATCAATAGCAGAAACCTTGCCTTCATGGTCCTTAAATGGACCATCTGTTATTTTGACAGGATCTCCTTCCGCAACATTAATCTTATAAGTTGGCTCTTCGTCGCCCGTTCTTTGGATAATATTTTTTATTTCTTCATCTGAGACAGGCACTGGGGTAGTTCCTGCTCCGACAAAACCGGTAACATTTGGAGTATTCCTCACTACATACCAAGAATCATCTGTAACCACCATTTCAACTAAAACATAACCGGGATATACTTTTTCTTCTACTGTTTTTCTTTTACCATTTTTAATTTTAATCTTTTTCTCTTTTGGCACTAAAACATTAAAAATTTTGTCTTCCATGCCCAATGACTCAACCCGATGCCTTAAATTCTTGGCAACAGATTCTTCATATCCAGAATAAGTGTGCAAGACATACCAATTTTTAGTTTTTGGAATTATTTGTTTTGGCATATTACTACGCGAATAATTTTACAATCAATTTAACGCCAGAACTAAAAAGAAAATCAAGGCCACCCAAAAATATAGCCACAACTCCAGCTATAGCTATAACCACTAAAGAATAGCGCATAGCTTTCTCTCGACTGGGCCAGTTAATTTTTTTGCTCTCAACTTTTACCTGTTTTAAATAAAGTAAAAGTTTTTGTAATATTTTCATAATCTTATTCTTAAAAACCCCTTCAGGGGTCTTTTTAAATACTACCCCTGCTTAAATAGTTTGTCAATAAAAATTAGATATCCAAATTTTTCACGCTCTTGGCGTGAGTTGTTATAAATTTCTTTCTCGGTGCCACTTCTTTGCCCATCAAAACATCAAAAATTCTATCCGCTTCTTTTGCATCTTCGATATTTACTTGTAGAAGAATTCTATTTTCCGGATTCATAGTTGTATCCCACAATTGGTCAGCATTCATCTCTCCTAAACCCTTATATCTTTGAATGTTTATTTTTTGATCCTTGCCCTTCTTCATATCATCAATAATCTCTTTTCTATCTACTTCAGCATAAGCGTACTCAACTCTCTTACCAGATTGTATCTTATATAAAGGTGGTTGGGCAATATATAAATAACCATGCTCTATTATCGGTCTAAAATATCTAAAGAAAAGCGTTAAAAGTAATGTCCGTATATGAGCACCATCAATATCAGCATCTGAAGCAATTATAATTCTGTGATATCTCAATCTTGATAAGTCAAAATCTTGGGCAATAGCAGTGCCCATAGCAATAATCAAGGCCCTTATTTCTGAAGAGCTTAATATCCTTGACATTGGAGCTCTCTCTACATTCAAAACTTTACCCCTTAAAGGTAAAATCGCTTGAAATCTTCTATCCCTTCCTCCCTTACATGAACCCCCGGCACTCTGTCCTTCAACGATAAACAATTCTGATTCCTCCGGCTTTTTAGAAGAACAATCAGCCAATTTACCTGGTAAAGTCAGACCATCAAGCACCCCTTTCCGTAAAACCGTTTTTCTGGCAGCTGTAGCAGCCATTCTGGCTCTAGCAGCCAGCATTGAATTCTGGACAATGGCTTTTGCATCCTGAGAATATCGCTCTAAAAACTCTGGCAATGCTTGATTAATAACCATCTCTACTGCTGTCTTAGCTTCAGGATTGCCTAATTTGCCCTTGGTCTGCCCCTCAAACTGCGGTTCTTTTAATTTTACCGAAACCACAGCATTGATGCCAATCTTAACATCTTTACCGTTTAGCGGTTCTTCTGATTCTTTTAAGTAGTCGTTCTTCTTAGCATAATCGTTTATAGCTCTGGTCAGGGCGCTCCTAAACCCGGTGAGATGCGCTCCGCCTTCTGTTGTATAGATATTATTAGCAAAACTTTCCTCATAACTCTCTGTTTCTCGGGTATATTGAAAAGCCGCCTCTACTAAAATATCGTCTTTTTCTTTAGAAATATAAAAAGCATTATCATGAATCATTTCATTCTCTCCGCTCAAATATCTAACATAAGAGCGTAGGCCACCTTCAAAATAGAAAACATGGCTTAATTCATTCTCTTTATCGCGCAAATCTTTAAAAATAATTTTAGTGCCCTTAGTAAGATATGCCTGTCTCCTCAAGTGATTTAAAATAGTTTTTTTGTCAAAACTTATTGTTTCAAAAATATCTTTATCCGGCTTAAAAGTAATACTAGTGCCTGTCTCGTCTTTCGGGCATTTCTTCCCTTTCTTGACATTCGCTTTTGCCTTGCCTTTACTAAACTCCTGGGTATGGACATAACCATCACGGCGAATATCAGCTTTCAATTCTGCTGATAAGGCGCAAACAACAGAAACACCTACTCCATGTAATCCACCGGAAACTTGATATGTCTTTTTCCCAAACTTAGCGCCTGCATGTAATGTGGTCATTACTGTTTCCAGCGCGGATTTCTTGGTTTGCTTATGAATATCCACTGGTATGCCTCTTCCATTATCAACTACTTCTACATAGTTATCGGGTAAAAGACTTACTTTTATTTCATCCGCATATCCAGCCATTGCCTCATCAAGACCGTTATCAACGCATTCCCAAACCAAATGATGGAGACCATCAATACCAGTTGAACCAATATACATACCAGGCCTTTTACGTACAGGATCAAGACCTTTTAAAACAAAAATGTCTTTGGCGGTATATTCTTCTGGGTTATTCTTTTTATCTACCATATTTATTTTCTCACATCCCATTCGGGATCTTTTTCTAAGCTGTTAATTATTTTTTTCTGCAAATTATCTATTTCTTTAGAACTTAAAGTTCTGTCTTCTGCCTGAAATATTAAATGAAAAGCTAAATTCTTTTTTCCTTCGGGCAAACCTTCTCCTTCATACATATCAAATAAGTCCACATCTTTTAAAAGGTTGCCAACTGTTGAATTAATAATATTTAAAACATCACCCACTCTCACATTTCTCGGCACAAGTACTGCAATATCTCTTATTGCAGCCGGATATTTCAAAATTGGCTGATACTCATTTTCTTCCTGCGCAAATTGAATTAATTGAGCAAGATTGATTTGAAAAGCGAAAACATCTTCTTTGATTTGCAAATTATTTAAAGCAATTTGCGATACTGCTCCCAAAAACCCAATTTCCTTGTTATCCACCTTAACTTCTGCTGCTCTTTCTAAATCCCAATAAAGCATTTTGCTTTTCTCGGGATTAGCTTCAAAATTATCATAAAAAATTTCGCTTATGCCAAAGGAATTTAACAAAGAATCTATAACTCCTTTTAAGACATAAAAACCGTCTGCTTTAGCAGTAATAATTCCCGCCAGCATATTGGTTTCTTTAATCGTTCCCCTGTCTCTACGAAAAATACTGCCTATTTCAAAAAATCCAAAATCTTGAGCTGAATGTTTTCTATTCTCCGGAATAGAACTTAATAAATTGAGTAAAAGATTGGGTCTTAAATAATACAGCCCTTCAGAATAGGGATTCTCAAGCTCAACTAACGGACCACCAAAATTATCCCCCATATCTTTGCTTATAAAAGAATAATTATACAATTCTGTAAAGCTCACCTGTTTAAGAAAATCCCTCGCTTTTTCCTGCCAAAAAATATTTTCATTTCTTTTAGCAGGGGTCAAGGCCAAATTCGGAAACTCCTCTTTTAAGTTTTCATAACCGTATATTCTTCCTATTTCTTCAATTAAGTCCTCCTGAATCTGAATATCTTGCCTAGCGCTTGGAATCTTAACTTCAAACTTTGAGTTCACCTCAAATCCTAAAGATTCTAAAATCTTTCTTGCCTGCGTCTTGGCGATACTTATTCCCAATAACCTTTCTGCCTTAATCAAGTCAAACTTTATTTTTCTCTGTTTTGTTTTTTCAAAAGATTTATCAACAATTTTCATCACATCCCCTCGGATTAAAGAAGCTAATCTGTCTATGGCTTTAATCGTCAGTTCTTTATCTAAGTCATGCTCAAATCGCATAGAAGCATCAGTTCTCAAATTAAGTTTTTTGGATGCCCTTCTTATTAAAACTGGATTAAAATTAGCTGCCTCTAAAAGTATTGTTTTAGTTCCTTTATCAATCGCTGTACTCTTTCCTCCTTTAATACCAGCAATAGCTATGGCAGAACTTTCATCTGCTATCACTAAAATATCCTTATTAAGCTCATACTTATTATCGTCTAACCCAGTAATTTTTTCTCCTTTCTTTGCTCGCCTCACAATTATCTTTTCTCCTTTAATTTTATCAAAATCAAAAGCATGCAGGGGCTGACCTGTCTCAAGCATAATATAGTTAGCCATATCTACTACATTATTAATCGGCTCCACACCACAGGCCATTAATCTCTCTTGAATATATTTCTCAGATGATCCAATTTTTATATTTTCTACTATTCTAGCAACATAACGAGGACAATCATTCTTATCTTGTATCTCTACTTGTGCCCTTGTCTCCCCTTTTTCTTTTATTTTATTTTCTGGTTCTTTTAATTTAAAACCCAAGATAGCAGAAATTTCTTTGGCTATACCTAAATGAGCAAAACAATCAGGCCTATTAGGCGTTACATCAATATCTAAAACAAAGTCCTTGCCTTTTTTCTGTGTTGTTTCAACTTCAAAAGCATGCAAACACAAAAGCTCTGCCAAATCCTCTACTCTGGGCAATTTCTTGTCAAAAAATGATTGTAACCAGTTGTAAGAAAACTTCATTTTAAATTATTCTAATTATTCCTAATTATTCTAATTATTCTAATCAAATCCCAATTCCTAATGTCTAATGACCAAAAACGAATATTAAGAATTAATTAGACATTGGGGTTTAGACATTGGTCATTCATTAGGTTAATTAGAGTAATTAGGTTAATTAGGTTAATTTTTTTAGAACTGCTTTAAAAATCTTAAATCACTGCTGAAAAATAGTCTAATATCCTTTATCCTATATCTCATCATTGTAAGTCGGTCCAAACCCATGCCAAAAGCAAATCCCTGCCAATTCTTTGGGTTTAATTTAACTGCTTTAAGAACATTCGGATGAACCATACCAGCTCCTGCCATTTCAATCCAACCCCTTTGAGAACAAACAGGGCATCCCTTGCCTTTACAAATCAAACATTCAATATCAACCTCAAAACTTGGTTCTGTAAAAGGGAAATAGCTTGGTCTAATTCTTAATTTCACCTTTTTTTTGAAAAACTCTTCAAAAAACTTTTCCATTATGGCTTTAAAATTAGAAGCAGAAATATCTTTATCTATCATCAGCCCTTCTACATGATAGAAATTCATTTCATGAGAAGCATCTGTTGCCTCATATCTAAAACATCTACCAGGCACTATTATCCTTAAGGGCGGGTTGTGCTTCTCCATATATCTAATCTGAACTGGGCTGGTGTGAGTTCTCAAAAGAAGCTCTTTCTCTTTCAACCAAAAAGTGTCCCACATATCTCTGGCAGGATGATCTTTGGGAATATTCAAAGCGTCAAAATTATGCCATTCATCTTCTACTTCGGGACCCTCAACTGTTTCAAATCCAAGTTTAGCAAATATCTCTTCCACCTCTCGCCTCACAAGAGTAATGGGATGTAGATGGCCATGCAAGGGTCTTTTACCCGGAGCTGTTATGTCTATTCTATCCTTAACATCTTTATGCACTCCAAAATCCTTATTTTTTATAGCTTGTTCTAATTCCTTTTTAATCTGATTAGCAAGAAGGCCCTGCTTTTTGCGCTCTGCAATAGGTAAATCTTTTAAAGACCTTAAAACTTGAGTAATTTCTCCTTTTTTACCCAGATATTTCTTAGAAATTTCATTTAAAACCTCTAAACTTGAAGCTGTTTTTATATCGTCTTCAGCTCTTTTTTTCAATTGTTTTATGTCCATCTTTTCCCTTATTTTACACTACTTTCAAGCAAAATTCAAACAAAAAAAACGCGGAATAATCCACAGCTTTAAAGTATTGAGGCCCGCCTGGTATATGTTGCTTTCGCAACTACCAGACGGGCCCGAATGTATTACTCATCGTAAGATGAGCGCCTGCCGATGTCTAAGCATCGGTAGCGTCATTGATCTGCGATGCCAGCGACCAAGCGAGTCCTGCCATCTCAGAACGAACGAATTCCGAATAGGTCGTACACTCTCGACCTTGGCTGATCGGAGGTAATGCTTCTTACTCCTGCCACGAAGTGCAGTGAAAAAAATCGAGTCTCCGATTTGAGGCAGTTGAGACGCCTCACATTCCGTTCCTTGTTCAGAAAGAGCGGGTTGATGGGAAATAATGTTCTCCCCTTCTGGGCGTACCCTAATGGCTGAAAAGCCGGGGCTGATTGGAATCACCTCAAACTGATCGTCCTCGGCCTTCCTGGCATTGAAACGCCTCATATGCCTTGCATCTCTCCAGTCCTGCAGTTTACCAAAGGACCAGATACACAACCCGACGAGCCCAACGAATCCCACCATTCCAAATATGACCTGCCAGTTCTTAAACATGTCTATCCCCTCCAGTTTCAGATATTTATATTATATCACACTTTCTCCAATCTGTCCAGCCCAAAAAGATTTCCCGCCTGGTATATGTTGCTTTCGCAACTACCAGACGGGCGTTAGATTTGAGATTGAGGAACGATAATGTTCAGGGCTCGAGGAAGAATAGAGACCTGACGTTGAATTAAGGGTCCATGCACTTCTCCGTCAATTTGAGATATGACAGGAAAAGGGACCTCAATCTTGAGTTGTTTAAAACGATGGAAAGAGAACTGTCCTGTAAGAGAAACGTGAGTGCCCTTTTTTGCTCTTAGGGCATAGTACGGGAAGGTCAGAGACGGCACAGAATTAAGGATGCATAGATTAAGCCATCCGTCATCAACTTTTGCTTTCGGATTAACAAGGAATCCCCTGCCATATCTGTGACAATTTGTCACAGCTGCAAAAGCTATCTTCCTTTTGAAACTCTCTGAATCAGTTTCAAAGGAAACCTCGGGGTCATTTCTCTTTCTGCACATAATCGGCCCAATAGCCGCAATGTAGGCAAGAAATGATAATCCTAATCTCTGGAACCAAGGTTTCAGCGCTGTTGCTATCTGGTTCACCGACGCATCTAGCCCAATGCTTATAGTATTCGCAAAGCGTACACCATTGGCTATTCCCAAATCAATCTGCTTGACATGCCTGCCTGCGATGACGCGAAGGGCTTCTTTAATTTCCCAGGGAATACCCAGAGTTGAAGCAACATCATTGCCCGTGCCAGCCGGGATAACACCAACCATAATAGAAGGATCACTGATATCCAATCCGTTTACAGCTTGATTTAAACTCCCATCGCCACCGCGTACCACAATCGTGGTACGCCCATTCTTTTGGGCTTCCTTTGCCAGATTGCTGATACTGTTTTCTCCTTCTGCTTCGGAAAAAACAATCTCAACTCCTCTCCCAAAAAACCTTCTGATCTGATTGAGAAGCTCATTTCTCCGCTTCGGATTCAGCCAATTCCCTGCTCTTGGGTTTATAATGAACATCATTTTCCCTACTTCCATTCTTCTCACCTCCTTGTGGAAGAACTATTAGAACATATTTTCAACTTACTCTCTTTGATATAAAAATGCAAACAAAAAAACACGGAATAATCCACAGAAAAATAATAGACTGCTCAACCTTAGGCTAAGCAGTCTCATCTTAATTCTCTTACGGCAATTCTGGATCAATAATTATCGTCAAGCTATGATCTTCCATAGCGAGAACGACCTCTCCTTGTGTCATTTCCTCGTCCATAACAAGAAGAGTTATTTTATCAACCCTTCCATCAACAAGATCGCTTAGACCTATACCATGAAACCCAGAGCTATAGCTATTATTTCCACTCTGAATCCTGGTACAAGTCAATTCCTTAGACATGTCTCCTCCTCCTAATCAAAACGTGTTCTACAAAAATTCTAATATAAAAAAATCTTAGAGTCAAATAAAAAACACCCAAGAGGTGTTTTTCTGTATGCGCGGACGATGGGATTCGAACCCACGATCTTCTCCGTGACAGGGAGACGCTTTAAGCCAGCTAAGCTACGCCCGCATATATACTAATAAATTTATCAAATTTTTCCTTTTTCCTTGTTAAAAATAAATTATCTTTTAAATCATCATACATGAAATGATAGAGCTGTAAAGAATCTGCAATGCTATAAGACAACCTATAACCCCCACCGAAACAATACTTACTCCCCGTAACATTTAATGCATGATGTAATTTATCTTTAAGTGGGCCTAATAAATTCTCGCTACCAGAAGTAAAAGTTACCTGTAGCACTAATGTTGGCTCCCTGCGATCGCCTTTTCGTGAATATCCCCACCAGACACAACCATCGCCATCAAATAATCCCCTAACAAAATCTCTCAAATAATTATCTGGAATATTTTTTGGAAGAGCAATATTTAAACTTTTATTCTGCACGATCCCAAATTCAGCAAGCTCTCTTACCACATCTTTGCTTCCAATCTGCAAGACATAAGGAGTCATCCAACCAGCACGCCGAGGCCGGCCAACTCCTACTTTATGATTGGAATCCAAAGTTCTCTTTATTTTTTCTACAATCTCCCTATCTGTCGAGGTTATCCCAAAATATTTGGAACCCCTAGGATTAGTAAATACATAACCATCAGATATCATGAGCCCTAAGACATATGCCATTTCCTCTGTCCACTCTTTAAAAAAATCTTTATTAAAATGCCAAGGAAATTCTTTCCTGACTTTAGGCTTTTTATTTTTGTGCAGCCACTCTCGATGCTTCTCAAGATTTAAATTCGTAAACCTGGTACAATCTTGAGTGGGCACCCCAAAATGATGAAACCACTTTGTCACTGTTGAGCGTGGCACATT
>Ga0307928_10004640_pt1 | contig 10410 bp, 15 predicted proteins | sample AceLakmetagen232_FD_201815 | JGI IMG/M metagenome (GOLD analysis project Ga0307928, IMG submission 201815) | Saline water microbial communities from Ace Lake, Antarctica - #232 | ecosystem: Environmental > Aquatic > Non-marine Saline and Alkaline > Saline | place: Antarctica: Ace Lake...
AAGGGCGTGGCCCCGGCAACCCGGGACAAGATCGAGGAAATACCAGAGGAGCAGCGGCAGGAGTTTCTTGAGTTCGTTTCGGAACTGACTCCGCGCCAGAAAAGAACCGCCGCGCAGAAGCTAGGCACGACTGCAACAAGGGAACTACGCAGTGCCGCATTTGCCATCGAGGGTGTGCCGGACGTCTTGCAGAGGGCCATCTCGTATCCTCAGCGCCAAATACTCGGCGACGACTTCGGTACAGAGCAGTTCGAGTCTAGGACCAAGGGCCGCATCTGGGCGCAGCAGGTTGAGGGCGTCATGGCAGGCAAGGATGTCATTAAGCCCGAGCAGCGCACCGGTCTTGGCGCACTACTGACAGAGGCCGAGCGTGGTATGCAGTTTACGGCGCAGCAGGCTTCGATTGTCGGTGGGACGGTCGCCGCTTCTGCCGCTGGCCCGTGGGGCGGGACCGCGTACTTGTCTGCCCGGATAGTCCCGCAGTATTACGACCAGTACGTTGGCGAAGGCTACGACCCAGACGTTGCGCTTGGGGCGTCCCTGATAACCGGCGTGCCGGAGGCGCTGCTAGAAAATATACAGGTAAACAAACTTGTCCCAGACAACGTGCTATCAAAGCTCAGGTCCGGAGTGGCTACTGATGTTAAGAAGTTTACCAAGGACTTCATCGCCAAAGCCACTAAGACGTACTCTGAGGAGTTGAGCGTAGAGTTCATACAGAATGTCCACGCTTCTGCAGTCAAAAGGATAGCGGCCGAGCTATCAGACAAGGACCAGTTGACATTCGCCGAGGAGGCCAAGAGCCTACTTGAGCAGATGCAACAGGCCGCTTATGCGTTTGTTCCGATGATGGCCCCTGGACACGCCGTTGGGTTTGCCACCGGAGCCATGGGTACAATGGCGGCTGCCACCGAGCAGACCGCACAACAGCAGATCAACACAGCGCATACCGAGCTACTGAAGCAGCGCTTGAATTTCAGCAAGAAGCAGGCTGAGATTAGGCGTGTGATAGCGCCCGATAAGGTGACTGCCGGAACTGTCCCTGTCGAGGGGCCGAGAATCTTTACGCCGGTAGGTGCTTATGAGCTTGCGACTGGGAGCCCTGAAGTTGCTGGCGAGATAGCCAAGCGCGTCAACCCGAGCCGCAAGCTGATGCAGGACTTGGGTGTAGACGAAAAGTCGAGCAAGGAGGAGAGGGCTGAGTTAGCAGAACGTCTCCGCAATCTTCCCGAGCTTGAGTCGTACCTGCTGGAGCGTGGCGAGATACAGGCCCAGGAAGCCCCCGTTGCCGAAGAGACTGAAGCGCAAGTTGAAGCGCCGGTCGAAGAGGCCCCCCCTGCCGTAGAGGAGGCCGTTGCTCCGGCAGAGGCCGAAGCGGTAGCACCACCGGTAGAAGAGCAGCCAGCGATTGAGCCGGTTGCTGAAGCGCCTGTTGAGCCAACCGAGGCTGACCTACACAGGATCATCACGCCAGAGGGATACGAAACCCGCAAAACCAAACTTCTCGATAACCTCGATAGGCTTCACGCTGGACTACCGGTTGACATGCTGGCCGACCTTGTCGTCATGGGTGGCTACCACTTCGAGGGCGGCGTTCGCAAGTTCACCGCTTGGTCTAAGAAGATGGTGACCGAGTTGGGCGATAGAGTCAAGCCGCACTTGCGCGCAATCTGGCGCGAGATGGAGCCAGCCCGCAAGCAGTTCGTCGAGATCGAGAAGGCAACCGGCAAGCTGAAGCCCGGAGAAGTCAAGGGCGCGATACTGGAGAACTTCCGCTGGTATGCTGGGGAGACGATACCGCAGACCGGGAAGCAGCTACTCAGGGTTGCTTTCGCTCACGAGGCACGCGGGGCCAAGAAGGGCTACCGCGCTGGCACGCTAGATCGCTCGGCTACACTAGAACAGCAGCTTGAATACGCCAGAGAGAAGTTGCCGAAGAACGAATACACTAAGGTAGCCAACGTCATAGAGCGTGCGGCCAAAGCCAGAACGCCTGCCGAGGTAAGGCGGATACACGCAGCTATACAGCGAATGGCTAACAACATCGAGAAGGCAACAAGGATTGCCGACCTCAAGAAGGCAATGAAAGAAGTCAAGAAGGGGGTGCGCCCCGAGTTCAAGGTGAAGATAGCAGCCCTAATGGACTCGTTCACAACCAGGACGCCGAGAGCCAAGACGCTTGCGCGGTACAATTCCCTTGAGCGTGCAGCCGAACTAGACGAACTCGGCCAGATCCCCCAAAAGATGATAGACAAGGCCAAGTACATCCTCGCTAAATCCGAGGCTACTAACGTCAAGGACATGACCCTCGAAGAGATCAAGGGACTCACCGACGGCATTCATAGCCTAGTCCACCAAAGCAGGGCGAAGAACAGGATGCTGGCTTCCCGCAAGCACAGGACGGCGAAGGAGAACCTGGCTGACTCAGTTGCAGAAATCAACAAGGTCGGTGGGACTAAATACGCAGACAAGGTAGAGCGTAGGAAGCTCCAGAACGTCCTGTTGAAGTTTGCAACCTGGGACCAGTACAATCACCAGCAAAAGATATACACTGTCGCACCTGATGGTGGCGCTACGCATGAGATTTTAGTAAAGAGCCTGAAGGACGCCGACAGCAAGTCTACGGAGATTGCGTTCGAGGCGCAGGATTTCCTGGAAAGCGTCTTGAACGAAGAGGGTATATCGCCCGAGGAAATCGAAACGTGGAGTAGTGCGGTTGGCTATGGTGTGGACACTACATCGACTTTGGGTAGAGCGTGGATGAAGTCCATGCAGGCGATAGGGCTTCGACCGAAAGAGACTAATCTCATTGAGATCGATTTGCCAACAGCTACGACAGAAGGTGGCGCTAAGGCTGGAAGCATTAAGCTGACGCGAGCAGAGATCGCAGAGCTAATCGCCAACACGATTGACCCTAGCACAAGAGAGCAGCTTTTGCGCAACAAAGCCAAGGGGATTACACTCAAAAGAATTACCCACGGCAAAGCAACCAAGCTGATGATTGACGATATAAACCTGTTCCATACAGACCAGCGATTCGAGCAGGAGCGAGCGGTAGCCAGTGCGTTAGTTTCCTACGTCAGCAACAAAGACGGCAAGCTGTGGAACGAATGGAATCAGGCGTGGCTTAACGAGCATGGCGTCGAATTGGAAACTGCCGACGTCTACTGGTCAAGGACAAGGGACTGGGAGGCAAAGGATGTAGAGCCCAGCGTAGCGTTGAGGAATTTTCAGGAAGACACCTATGAGGACTTCGATATATTCAAGAGGCGAAAGGGTAGTATCGAGCCAATCGTTATCGGGGACATCTTCGCTCATTTCTTTAGCCACGCTGGAAAGATCGGAGCCTATACAGCCAAGGCCGCTGTCGTTAAGGACGCATTGCGACTTGTTGGTAGTCAGGACTTCAAGCGAGCAATAGACGCCAACGTGAAGTTCTCGGACGACTTCCTCAACGAGGTACACAAGTACATCAAGGATTACATGGGTCTAGAGAAGTCAGATTCAAGCACATCTGACTCTGGCGTCAAGAAGTTTGTCCGACGTATTCATAGGGCAATCCTTGGTCTCAAGATGCACATTGTGCTGTTTCAGACTACCAGCTTAGTGAACGCGACGAATGAAATGTCCGTGTTCGACTTGTGGTCGTTAACCGCGCTCAGGATACCAGATGCAACAATCAATGGACAAATGAAGCAGTGGTCCCCGAAGATGCGCGCAAGAAACGAGGGGTCGGCGTACCAGATGATGACCCCTGGGGCGGTGACTAATGGACTGCGCTCCAGGCTGGGTCTCAAGGAACACTGGCTGAACAATGCCGCAATGGGGCCGATCCACTGGGCAGACATGAAGGTCATCCGTAGAATATGGGCCGGGATTACTGTCGAGGGCACGAAGAAGGGACTTGAGGGCGATGCACTAATGGAGTACGTGGCTCGCCGGACAGAGGAGGTCGTCGATCTCACTCAGCCAACCTGGGACCCGACTACAATCTCTACCATACAAAGAGAGGCCAAGAAGTCTATATGGAAGAAGCTCCACACGGCTATGTTCTCTTCGCAGCGTGGCAAGAACACGAATATGGCCGGTAGAGCAGTGGTCGAATACGGCCGTAGCGAAAAGACTATTGCTGACAAGAGGAAGTTGTTGCGCAAGGCGGCGGTACCGACAATCATACAAGCCAGCATACTATCATTTATGACAACCGGGACCACCGCTGCGATCCAGACGGCATGGCAGACACTCTTCGGCATAACTCCACCCGATGATAAGGAGGGGTGGAAGTCTAAGACCGCATGGGGTGCGCTTGATAGACTGTTCGGTAACTGGCTGTTCTTCGGCGGCATACTGTCCAGAATGATAAAGGCAATGAGATTCGGCCCATGGGCTGCCGCGCGCGGGGGGCAGCAAGATGTCGTATCGGGCGCAATTAGTGATGGCCTTGAGACTATCGGGCACATAGCGAACGCCATCTCGGAGTCCGCTGGCGACGAATACTACGAAGGTGGACCGCACATATACGAGCCGAAGGCTGGGCATAGTGTGAAGAAGGCGACCAAGACATTTGCCGAGGCTGCCGGTAAGGTGACGGGAGTACCGGTCGGTGGAGTCATCAAAATGATCGACCCGTACCTGAAGTCGGAATAGTGTCCCATAATGACACACATGCGCTGTCGTGCGTTTTAAGGCCCCTAAAATCTGTCCAACCAGTAGGCACCCCTTGTTACGGCAGATCGTCGCTCAGGTGCGCCGCCAGGGGGGTTCATCGAGCGTCCTGGGGCTTCTGTGGCACTACCTAGCCTTCCGGGCGCGAGTGTGGGGGCCGACACCGCACGGCGGATGTTCTGCCGCCTATCTGACCATCTGCATCGTACTCTAGCCAGTAGTTGAGCAGCCCATAAGACTGCCGCGGCGTCACGTAATCCTCGCTGGTTACGCGCCAGAACTCGCCCTCAACCGCTTCATAGAATGAGCGCGTGGCTTGCTGGTATCTGCTTTCGATTGTAGCCAGAATGCCGTCATCACGCTTGCGCCCAGTAGTCTCCAGCTTCCCCGGAAACCTCTTCCGGTACGCATCCGCAGCCTTCAGTAGCTCGTCTTCCGGCGGCTTTCTCCCGAGTAGCCAGTCGATGAAGCTCATGGCTTCTCCTCCAACCCATCAGGGTCTTCGGCCAGTTGGACAATATCCTCGGGCGAGACCTGCGATGCCGCCTCGGGTAGCGCCTCACGAAACGACGCTTGGAAGCTCAGAAGCTCTAGGTACTTCCCCTCTGGGACAAGGCCATAGCGCCCCGGGCCAGGACAATCAGCACCCGGTATCCCGGCAAAATCAAGCCGCATGTTACAGAAAGAGCAGCATACGTTTTCGCCGAGCAGCGGGCAGTCGTTGCCGCAGAACCCAGAAGGCTGGAATGGCGGTATCTCTATGACAATTGGCTCACAATCGCTCATGCCTTCTCCATCCTTTCCATCTCCGTGTACGGCACGAACTCGCCGTCCCTGAAGTCAATGCACTCCTGACCGTCGAAGCGGGCAACTTCGCGCCAATTGCAGACACTATTGCCATCAGCATCCGACTCAAGCCACTCCCGCTCCACAACCCAGTCTGCGGTCTTCTGGTCAGCGCGTATCCTTACCTCGCAGAATATAAGAGGACCGAACAGCTTGTCGATATGCACTACCGTATCAGAACAAACTTCTAACACGACCGTTTTCCCGCCCGTGGTATTTGGACTCACGACGATCTTGGTGCCGTCCTCGGTCTCCTGTATCCGGTAAGAATCATCGACAAAGTGTAGTTTCTCGTCGCCGCTCATGCATCACCCATCCTTTCCATCTCCATCTCGGCAATCTCGGCCTGAGAGTATACCCTCGGCTCAACCTTGCGCTCGTACTCGCCCGGACCAGGGCACCGCTCCGTCGGCTTCATAATGCTCCACCAGTTGCCATCCGATGCGTCAAGCGCACAGGCGTTCATTCGCGTGGCGTCATTCCTATTGAACGGGCAATCCGGGTGGCAATAACCGTTGTGGCACGCTGGAATCACTATCTTAACTTTCATCCCACCTTCTCCATTCTGTCTGCCATCTTGCTGACCGCCTTCGTCCTGATGCGCGAGATGTTGCTCTCAGTGCAGCCAAAAATCCGCCCAAGCTCCCTCATGCTATAGCCGCGCCGGTAATGGTACAGCCGCAGTATGATCCGCTCCTTGCGGCTCAGTGTGAGCAGCATCTCCTCGCGTAGCTCAAGACTGCTGATGTTGAATCTTTCACGCGGTGGTCTTGGCTCGAAGTCGTCATACTCCTGCGGGCCGCGCTTCATGCTGTCTACGATTGCTTTCCTCATGCGTTGCCTCAGCCTCTTGTCTCGGTAGCGGCCGCTTTCGCCATTTGTAATGCCACCCGCCATGCCGATGTAGGCCGCCCCCCAAAACTCCTCCGGGGCGTACTTCCACTCGAAGCGGTCTGCCATGTAGATGCACGTGCGCTCAAGCATGGCCTTGTCGTGGTCTGAGATCTGGGTTTCCAACGCAGCACTCCTAGAAATCATAGAGGGGCCTTCCGACGGCGCACGGTGAGCACAGGCCGCCCTTGTTGTGGCTGTTGAGCCAGCATCCGCACCTCTTGCACTTGCGCGTCGGCCTGATGGCTCCGGGGTCGTGCCACTCGTCGCAGTACTTTGACTTGGGCTTAGGCTTGGTCATTTCGACTCCTCCACAACGCACCGCGAACGCAAGTCGTTCAGGTAGTCGAGCATGGCCTGGGCGTTGGTGTTGTCGAAGTCGTATGGGGTACCAGCACAGCCTGGGCGTCCGGAGTCTGATCTTATAGGGCAACCACTACACGCATTATATGACTTTCGGTTGAATTCTTGGCATAGTGCGCAATCTTCACCATCGTATCTAATCCATGCGCCGCGCTCCGCTCGCCTCACATTCTCCCACCAGTGGTCCCGGGACTCGTCTAGCGCATCGAGAGCGCGCTGCGTGACCTTGATTTGCTTGGGCTTGCACGGATTAGGCGAGAACGGGTAGATATGCTCCATCTCGGGCATCGGTGTTGCGGCGATCCTTTCCGCCCGCTCCTTTTGCTCTATGTCCCACCTATCGCCAGCGAATTTGACGAGACCAAGCAGCGTATCGAGCCGCGCGCCGGGGGGCCAGTATATCATGTAGGCATCGCGCGACCTGTTGTTGCCTGGGCCCCATGCGGCCACAACGCCGGGGCGTATCTCTGGCTCGGTGCTACTGAACAATCCCCAGCCGCCGTATCTTACTATTGCGCAATCGGTCGAAAAGTTTCTCCCCCTCCATCTGTCGGGCCAGCTAATCCACTTGAAGCGGTTGCCCTCCTTGGGGGTGAACCCACAGAACTCGATCTCCGGTCTACCGTCTTTCATGGCTCCTCCTATGCGATCCCGTAATTGCCTTTGCGCCTCGCGGCCAGTTCGCCCAGCTTGCTCTTATTCCAATTACTGACGGCCGAGTAATATCCTACCACGCGGGTCATCAGGTCCAAACATACCGCCGGCCGCTTGCCAGTCAGCACCGCCAGAAGCTCCGGCCACTCGAAGGCCAGCGCCTCATGGTCAACTGCGTAGTACGCCTTGCTCTCCGCGTGCCTAACTATCGCCGCTTCTCCAGAAGTGGCAACCACATCAAGCCCTTGCGTCAACTCGATCTTGTCGAACAGTTCCTCGCCTGTCATTCTGTGCCTTTCTTGAGACGCCGTATCTCGTCTTTGGCGTCAGCCAGTTCTCGCCGCATTCTTTCTGCGGCCCACATAACCCATTCGCACGCCAACCGCCAGTCCGACATTTCGTAGTCCGGCTTCTTATCCGGCGGTCCTCGCCTTGCCGGGTGGTCACTCGCCATCGCCGTCCCTCCTGCCGTAATACCACGCAAAGCTCATTGAAGCTCCCCCCTCGCGTCAGCCTTCAACATTGCTATATCGGTTTTGAGCTGGCGCACATCTTCCTCGGCACGCTCGGCCCTCCGTAAGACGACGAGGCAACAGAGCATCAACACCAAGCACAATACAATCAGGATGTTCATTTGTCGCTCGCCTCCTCTGCCTTGGTCGTCTCGGTTATGGCAACCTCTGGCTCGCAGACAAGCATCAGATAATCGCTCCCATCTGATGCCATAAGGTGATAGAGGGCCCGGGTTGCCTCTTGGACGAAGGCCACGCCAAGGTCATTTGTTTCCGGAGTCCCCTTCGCTGCCGCGTCCCGGAACGCCTTGAGCGCCCGCGCCGCCTTGCGCAACTCAGACGGGAACAGGACGGTGCAGTGGAAATCAGATGTTCCGCTCACGGCTTCGCCTCCTCGTCCATCTCCATGTAGACCGGCACATGGCGCGCGTAGCCGGTGATCGTCATCCGCAGTTCCTTCCCCACCTTCACCGTTCCGGCGTAGACAGCCTCCCGCAAACGTTCCTGCGCATGCTTAGTTGACAACCCCTCGCAGGTATCGGCGTACTCGCGGGCGGTGAGCCCTCGCGTCTCGGGCGCGGTCACGCGAGCACGGCCGACAGCCCGCCTCAAGCTCTCCGAAACATCAGTCTGCATTAGATTCCCTCCGAACGTTTACCGACAGGTGGCCGACGTAGCCATCAACGTCGTCATACAGCCACGCCTCGGCAGCCCGCGGCGAATTGACAAAGCCCTTCTGGTAATGCCACGAGTCAGTCCCCGACAGGCTCGGCAGCGAAACCACCATCACGCCGTCGATGGTGTCATTCGCAGGATAAACCACCTCGCCCTTCTTGTGCCGGTGGCCGATCATCCAGACACGGCAACTCGACTGCGCCCAGAGCTGCGGCTCCTCGCCGGCCATGACGCCAGGCAGCCGCGTTGACTTGATCTCGCAGCCGTGCGTCAGGCCGATCAACGTTGCGCCGTGATGGATGTATTTGCGCGACCGCGGCGACGCATCCACCGTAACGCGCTTCGACCGGCGGTACCATGCCCGCATGAATTCGGTTAGATACCAGCTTGTCTCGGGATCGTGATTGCCCGGCACCCAGCGGACCGAGACGGGCGCGATTGTTGACAGCCGATCAATCGCTCGGACGATAGTCTCGCCGCCCAGAACGAAGACGCGCTGGAAGCGACCATCAACGTCTACCACGGTCCCCTTGGCGGTAGTGCCCAGCCAGTTATTGGCCTGGAAAAAGTCTTGCCCGATGGGTAGCTCGATCCGGCAAATCCGATACGGCTTCAGCGATACGCACAGGTCGTCAATCGCTCCGAGGTACTGCTCGGCTGCGATGTCGGTGTCGTAATCGGTGCCGGTCTCTGCACCCCATGCCAATTTGCCGAAGTGGTGATCGTACATGCCGAAGACCACAACGATGCCATGCTTGCGGCGGGAGCGCTTCTCGCCGGGGCGATCCGGGGCGCGCGCAGTCAGCCGCTCGGCAAGCTCGCGCATGCCGTCAGTCACAGCCTCGGAGGCAATGCGCTCCAGCCACACCTTGACCTGCCAGAGCTCCACCACCAGCGCGCCACCCTCGCGGCGCTTCTGTCCTTGGTCCCACTTGTTGACAACGTAATGCGATACCGTCCAGAGCGCGCTATCGACGTTGGCCTCTTTGAGCGCACCCTCGAGCGTTCGGATGGTAGTTGACCGCATGGTCAGCACGGCCGAGGATCCGTCGACCTCCAAGCCATGGCCCTCGCCCGATGGCGGCAGCTTCCCCTCCGTGCCGTTCGCGGCGTCGACGGCATTGCGCAACCCGGCTAGGTTATTGGCTTTCCCCATCGTCTGCCTTCCTTTCGCCCGCCCCAACTGCGTCAAGCACGGCCTGTATGTCGAAGTCCTCACGCGCCAGCACCACCAAGGCACCGGCGCGCTCCCATTCGTCCATGCGCTGCTGCTGTATCTCGCTCGGCTTGTTGTCGCCGACCTTCGCCTCGATGACGATGCAGCGGCCACGGAGGCAGGCTATCAGGTCGGGCGTCCCACGCTCCATGTAGCGGCCACCCTTGAGGCCGATGATCTTGCCGCCGACGGCCGTTACCTGCTTGCAGATGTGGCGCTTGAGGTCGGCCTCGTTCATACTGGCTCTCCCGTCGCTCCCTCGCCGTCGCTGGGCTTGGCGCGGTCTACGACAACTAGCTTTTCCGTGCTAGTCCTCAAATCCACTATCGCACGTGCGTCTCCCTCTACGGCCGCGCGAATAAGTAGCGCCCCGCTTGGCCCACAGACCTCCCACCGCAGCGGGACAGCCTTCAGCCTCTCGACCTCCCTGAGCAGCGCGGCGTTGTCGGCGCGTTCGTCTCTAATTAGCCCGGCAAGATCAAACGCCTCGTCTTCGGTCGCATGGCCCCTGCACCTGACCTCCGACAGCACCTTCTCAAGCCGCGTCATCGTCTCACTCACCGCCCACCTCCTTCTCCGCAAGCCTTC
>Ga0307928_10004642_pt1 | contig 10408 bp, 4 predicted proteins | sample AceLakmetagen232_FD_201815 | JGI IMG/M metagenome (GOLD analysis project Ga0307928, IMG submission 201815) | Saline water microbial communities from Ace Lake, Antarctica - #232 | ecosystem: Environmental > Aquatic > Non-marine Saline and Alkaline > Saline | place: Antarctica: Ace Lake...
TCATACTGGTAACTGGTACATTTGTTTTATCTGTAGATAGTTACGGTTCTATTGAGGATTTTGGTGCATCTGGTGAAAATTATACTGGTAATGACAGTTTAGGTTATGAATTACTAGACAACGGTACAGTTTTTCATATGTGGAATCAGCATAATGATTACTATTTTAATCGTAGCAATGGTGTTCAGTTTACTAATCATTATGAGGAGTATTGGACTAAGAATGTTTTAATGCTCGGTTACTACAATAACGACCAGTGGAATCTTTTACATCGTACAGATTCTCTCTCTGGATTTACAGAAATCTTGGATTACGTTGCAGATGACTATATTAATGTCACTCTTTGGAAGGATTTATCTTATGGTAGTTATGATTATCGTCTTGCATTACGTTATCACCTTGCTGTAGATGATTCTGATTTAACAATTACCTCTTATATCAAGAATATTGGTGATGAAGATATTTCATTCGACATTGGGTTTGGATGGGAAATGAAAGATTGGAATATTCCATCCACTGAAACCGATGATTATTTGAAAATTAATAATACTGATTATCCTATTAATGGAACTTATAATCTACTATTTAAGAATATGACAAGAACATATACTAATTGGACTATCAACGAAACTACTGGTGAAGAAGTTGATAACGGATTAATAACTGTCCCAATACCAAAATTGAAAGGACATGATTACACTAATTTTTTAGAAATGGATTGGGATGAGAATCTAAATTATGCTGTCAAAATGTTTGGTAACGGAAATCAAGAAGATTTTTATGTTGCTCTTTTGATTAATGCAGGAACATTAAACTCTTTGCAAGAGAAATCAACAACTTTTCATTGGATAGATGCTTCAACAGAAGTTACTACTTGGGCAGAACTACAAGCTATAAATTCTGGTCTTGATGGAGATTATGTTTTAATGAATGATTTGGATTCTGATTCAACTGGTTATGATACTTATGCTTCTTCCAGTGCAAATGCGGGTGCTGGCTGGTTAGCTATTGGAGATAGTTTATCTATAAGCTTTAAAGGAACTTTTGATGGACAAAACCATACAATTTCAGATTTGTATATAAGTAGAAGTGCAACTGATTATCAAGGATTATTTGGTTATACTGGTGCTATTTCAACTGTTTCTAATCTTGGAATTATTGATTGTAATATTACTAGTAATTCTTATGTTGGTGGCTTAGCTGGTCGGAATTATGCACCAATGTCAAATTGTTATTCAACCGGAAGCGTAAGTGGCGATGGTTATGTTGGTGGCTTAGCTGGTCGGAATTATGCAACAATTACAAATTGTTATTCAACTGCAAATGTAAGTGGCGATAATCGTGTTGGCGGTTTAGTTGGTTATAATTATGGTGGAACAATCACAAATTGTTATTCAACCGGAAGCGTAAGTGGCACCGATTATATCGGTGGTTTAATTGGTCATAATTATGGTGGAACATATACTGATGATTTCTGGGATAAAACAACATCAGGACAAGACACAAGTGGTGGAGGAACAGGAAAAACAACAGCACAAATGCAGGATTTTGATACTTTTGACCCAGAATGGGATATTGTAAAAATTGGTGATTATGTTGATGAAATCTGGTATATTGATGATGATACTGATTATCCAAGATTAGGTTGGGAGTATGAAGCACCAGCAAATAATGCACCAACTATGGACAGTTTCAATATAGATACTGAAAGTGGTGCAAATGCTGGTTGGGATTTTGATAATGATGATGCTCAGATGGATTGGACGACAAGTGATACAGATAGCGACTCCGTAACAGTATACATAACATTCAATAAAGGGAGCACTGCAAGATTACCAACTACAGCCGATTATGATTATCATATACAGGATGATGATGCAACCGATAAAGACTGCAACTGGGAAGGGGGAACTTGGTCAGATTATGATGGTGCTGTATATGTGAGGATTCGTGCATACGATGGAACAGATTATAGTTCAACTACAATTAATGATACACTTGTTAATGGTATAGATGGCACGAATCCAACAGGAACAGTTGATACATATGGTACTGAGAATCCCGATAGCATAGAAGGCGATAGTGCCGATTCAACATCAGGAGTTGCCAGTAATGATATAACAATCCATGATACAACTGATGATGATTATTGGACTGGTAGTGCTTGGGGTGCATCTACTTGGCTTGATTGTACTGGAACAACAACGTGGTCTTATGACAGCAGTGGAGTTTCTTGGGATTCTGGTCATGGGGTAACTGTGACTCTCCGTATTTATGATAGTGCTGGTAATGTTGATGCTAGTGCTGATACTGAATTGTTTACAACAGCAACAGCAAACACGGCACCAACAGTCGACTATAAAACCCCCATCAACGGCACAACTGATGTAGCATTTTCTGGTGGCGTCACATGTTATGCTTACACAAATGATACCGATGGGGACACTTTAAACATTACATGGGCGACTAATGAAAGCGGTATCTGGGTAAATAAATATACGAATACTTCCGAAGCTGCAAATGGCACAGAATCTTACAATTTTACTGATTTTGATACTGGTAACACTAAGTATTGGTGGAAAGTCTATGTAAATGATAGTACGGTTAATATCAGTGAGATTTATCATTTTACAACAGTTACCTCTGCTACTATTTATGACACAACTATTCGCACAACCGGTGAGGATTACTTTGTATGGCTTGGAGCAAATGTTTCGGCATATTCTATTAACTCTACAATGACAACCGATGGTTGTAGTTTTCTTGAAGCAAATGAATACATAGCAATATGGAATAGTACAGGTTCTTGGGAATCTGCTTGGTATGTAGATGATTTATGGTATCAATATCACGGAGCAAATGCAACTGGAGATAATTTTACTATTCATACATTTGATATTATAAAAGTTGTATTAACAGATTCTGGGGATGTTACAATCGATATGATTTCAAACACCGATATAAATTATGCAACAGCAAGGAATGTTTCTTTAATTAATACCACAAATGTTGGTGCCAATTATGTTGGTTGGACTGATGATGCATCCACTACTTTAAATGATATCGCAGATACAATGATAACAACTTTACTAGATAATGGAGAATATCTAATTTTATGGAATGAAACTAACTATGATTGGGATATTTTTATAGTAGGATTCTACGAGCCTGCTATTGCTGTTCACGAAGATGATGTTATATTCATTAAAGTAGAAGGACAAGAATATATTGAAATAGGTGGAAAATAATGACTATTGGATTTCCATTTGTTGTATATGGTTATGTATATGATTCTAATAGTGATTTAGTTGGTGAAGGAGTAACAATTACTGCTACTGGTGATTCTGCGACTACTGATGTTACTGATAGTGATAGTAAATATATAATAAATCTTATGAATTATGCTACATCTGGTGGTAATGTTACAATGACTTGTAATTATCTTGGTGAAAAAATATCTTCAACATTTAAGGTAGTAGTATCGGATCCTGGTAAGAATTTAGATATTATACTCCAAGAAGCTGTTGCTTCTAATGATATCTATGTTAACACTCATCATAAGTATGGCAATGAGTTATATGTATTTACACCTTACGATAAAGAATCTTGGTGTAAGACTAGTGATTATTAATGCCAGTAAGTGACGATAAAAATATCTCAAGTCTATTTGGTGAGGCACAGTGGAATTTTTCATACTTTTCGACTATATTTCGTAAGATACTCATAGATGCTATTCTCCAAGGAGTTAGTAAAGGTGAAATACAGGTAGATACCCTCCTCGGTTCTCCAATTAATACTAAACAACAAATGGTGGATACATTATTAGAATCTGATAGAGTATCTCAAGATGTGTTATTTGATATTCTAACTACCGAGTTAGATATTGAGATACAACATCAATTGGATACTATAATATCTAATGAGTATGCTAAATCTGATATGCAGATAGATACATTACTTGAGAAGTTTGGTATTGATAAGCGGCAATATATAGATACATTATTGCAATCTATTATTGAGAAGAAGGATATTTCTATTGATACTATAATAGAAGGGATTAATACTTCTAGTATACAGTTTGATACTCATATCCAAGCAGTTGGTGAAGTAACTCTAAATACTCTAATAGATATTATTTTAGAAGGAGTTAATAACCAAGAATACTCTATAGATACTATTCTATCTGGTGCGGAAGTATCAGTTACTATAATGTTTGATACTCTCATAACACTTATACAAGAGAAGAATATTGATATAGATACTATATTATCTAGCATCGGGGTGAAACAGGAGTTTATAGATACTCTGCTTGAGCAAGTATTATATGAACAGGAGCAATATGATACTCTTTTGAGTATTGCGCCTGAAATCAATATGTTTTATGATACTCTTGCAGAGAAGTTAGGAATACCAGTATCTTATTTTTATGATACTATTACTGAACACCAGAATATGACTTATAGACAACAGATAGATACTATCATCGAATCACTTTCTATTGAAAAGAGTACTATTATAGATACTATTTTATCACTAATCAAGTCAAAGAATCTTCTAATAGATACTGTATTAGGCACTCCAACCGTTACTAAAACTATACTTATAGATGCTTTGATGGAGAAATCTGGTATTACTTCATCATATCTATTTGATACTTACATTACTTTTGGTGTTGAGGAAACTATGTTATTTGATACATTTCTAGTTATTCTTAAATATCTACCTTATTCTTTTGATACTTTATTAAAGAGTTTAGTAGAATCTTCTGGTAGTCTATTTGACGTGTGGCTTTTCAAATATCTCTGGATTGAAACAGTTACTGCTACAACATCTGGGGTAATGACTCTTACACCAACATCAAGTAGTTTGTTTGGTATTACATCTAGTGTTACTGATTTATTTACTATAACTAGTAGTCATTCAGCGGCCGATTAATGTTATTATGTGTATAAGAGGTTAGGAAATGGGATCAGAATCTATTTTTGAACGGAATAATACAATAAAAGCCATGGTCAATTTTAAGGACGCTTCCAGTGTTCTAACAGACCCCTCTGGTAGTAAAGCATTCATTCGGGTAATAAAATCAGATGGTACCAATCTAATAGGTGCTAGTTCTGGTGCTACAGCATCTAGGACTGCAACTGGTACTTTTGAATACTATTTTAATACTTCATCTACAGATCCATTAGGTTTGTACATCATACTCTGGAAAGGTATGCATAATATAGGAAGTGTTGATGGAATAGACTATGGATACAAAGATATATTACAAAGAAATTGTATTAGAATAGTAGATACACAACAAGATTAAATAGTAAGATATTTTAGCATATGCAGTAATGAGGGTACATTTTAGTGAAATACTTGTCAAACATCGAGGATACCCTCAAAACGTGCATGAGGAACGTCAGAAACACCCCTTAAAGGCACGAACTATATGTCCAGATAGTAAGAGTAAGGGGTGGGGGGGTAAAACGCTCAGATTGGCTTATATGCATTCCTCAGGCATTTTAGTGTTTTAGTAATATTTTAGCATATAGCGGTATAGAAAAGTATGTATGAAATGAATAGAATTAATGATTACCCATTACGGGTTTGTATAGATTTATTGATTAATAGGGTTGGATAGAAATGGCAAGTATGTCTTTGGGTCGATTATCGGTAGTCATTACTGCTGATATAACTACATTTATGAAACAAGTTGATATGATGAAGAATTACCTTAATACACAACTTGCGGACTGGAAGGGTATGGCACCGATAATACCTGCCCAGCAGATGAAACAAAATGAGGCATCATTCTCTGCTATAGGGACATCAAGTGATAAGTTAAATCACACATTAATATCCAATGCTAAGGGACAAACTAAAGTAGTCACCAAACAAATGAACAAGATGGCTCAAGGTGGAATAGCATCTATGATTAATCTTCAAAGTTTTGTAGCTAAGATTGTCCATTATATTACATTCTCAATTGGTGTCCAAATGGTGATGGGGATTAGACGTGGTTTCGAGATGCTATTTGCATCTATTAAAGAATTTGAATCATCTACTATTAACGCTGCGACTGTTGCTGGATATTTGTCTGCTTCATTCGATAGTGTGGTTGAGCATTTACAGAATCTATCTAGAGAATTAGGTAAGACAACTCTATTTAGTATTAATGAAGTTGCAAAGGCATTATATTCTCTAGCAAGTGCTGGATTTGATGTTGCAGAAATGACTGAGGAAGATTTAATACCATTAATTAATTATGCTACTGCTACACAAACCGAATTAGATTTTGCATTACAATCTGTTACCAAAACTATGAAGCAATTCAAATTAGAATTTGAGGATGCTACAACTATAGTTGATGCATTTACCACTACCATAACAAGTACATATGCCACAGCAGAGAAGTTAGCTGAGGGTATGAAATATGTTGGTGCAATAGCTGGTGTTTTAGGACAAGATGTAGATACAGTATCTGCATCATTGGGTATATTATATAGTCGAGGATTAGAATCTGGCCAAGCTGGCCAACGTCTAAATATGATATTTACCAAATTACTTAAGCCAACTGAGAAAGCAAAGAAAATGCTAGACGGACTGGGTGTTTCATTAGAAAGTTTAAACCCAAGAACACATGATTTGGTCGAAATCTTATATACATTACAAGCTGCTAATTTTGGTGCGGCTGAAGCAGCATCTATGTTTAGAGCAAGAACGGCTGGTACTGGTGTTATGTTAGTTGAAGCTGCTGATGAAGTGGCTGATTTAACAGCAAAGATTAGGATGTCTGGTGGCATAACTGAACAAGTAGCTAACAAACAGATGGTTTCATTACAGAATCAATTGAAATTACTTACTAATAGAACTGAAGAAGCTGCTATAGATTTCAAAGATGTCCTAATACCAGCATTAACATATGGAGCTGATATTGTAGAGAAAAATGTTATTCCAGCTTTAAGGATGATGGCTAGTGTATTTGGTGGTATGATTGTTTTATTACGACCATTTAAGGGGGTGATAAGTGCTCTTGTACCAGTGTTAATGTCAGTTGGTGTTGCATTGGTTGGATTATTTATATCTGGTAAGTTATTCACTCATTTTCTTACAGAGGCAACACTTAAATCTGTTGCTGCTGCTACTGGTTTTAAAACCTTGGGTATGGCTATCAAGAGTACTACTGCTAGTGCATTTATGATTGCAGCTCCACTTATTCTAATCGCTGAATATGCTGGACCATTAAAAAATATACTGTATGGTATTGCTATCGCATTGATTGCTTTAACATTTGCTCATAAGATATTTAATGCCGAAACTATAATAAGTATTAAACAACAATTATTATTAGCAGTAACTAGTGGTACACTTGGTTCTGCATTACTTGCTGAACAAGCTTCTATATGGGGTTTAATAGGGGCATATGCTAAGTTAAGAATTATACAGTTAAAGGATATTGTGGTAAAGTCGTGGCAAGCTGTAGCATCAGCTTTGCTTGCAGTTAAGAATAAGTTATTGGGTGTTTCAATAGCTGGTTTAATAGCTGGTTATTCTGGACTAGTTTCTTGGATGGCAGCTAAGATAGGAGTTGATATAGTATCTACTACAACAACTGGTGCATTAACAGTTGCACAATGGGCTTGGAATATTGCTCTATATGCTTGTCCTATCTTTCTAATAATAGGTGGTATAGCTGCATTAATTATGTATGGTGGTGATTTACTTAAGTTATTAAGTAACTGGTGGGAAGGTACTGAAGCATTAGTAGTGATTACTGATGAATTAAAGAGTGGTTTAAATGATTATAACGATGCTATGATACATAATATGGACATATCAAAAGAGATAGAATCTACATATGGGGAATTACAAGAATCTGAAAAGGAATTAATTAGATTGAGAGAGGAAGGAAAGGAGGCAACTGAGGAATATACTATTGCACTGGAAAAGTTTAATACAACTTATATTAAGTATAATGAATTATTACAGGAATCTGGGGAATCTAACAAATCATTTATAGAGGCAGGTGCATCAGTTGTATATTATCTCCGTTCTATAAGTGAAGGGATGGATAAAGCAATGGCAGCTACATATTCTCTATTAACTGCTGAAATGGATGAAAGTAGGAATAATGAGAAATATCTTAACACACAAAGTAGAAGAGTCAATTTAATGAACGAGTATTCTAACACAGTTGCTAGATATGGGGCTGAGAGTGAACAAGCTGTTGGAATACGGGATGAACTTGCTTCAGTTGAGAATGATTATTGGGAAATAACAAAGGATCTTGATAGGTCAATATCCGAAAGACTTAGATTGGAAGTTGAGCGACAACAAGCAGTTAATGGTTTAAATGTTGTGGAGAGACAACAATATGAAATTGGTGAGAAGATGTTGAGATTAAATAGAGAAGTATTTGAGTTGGATAACCAGAGAATGAAATTGATGGCTAAACGGAATGTACTACAACAAAGTTTGACTGAACAATCTAAATTATATGAGGAGAAACTTAAGGGAGTTTGGGAGATGCAACTTAAAGTATACGAAGCTGAATTAGCTCTGTATAAGATACAGAAGGAGAAACCGGAAATACTTGATGAATTATTTAATAAGATGGCTGAATATGGTCTTCTAACAGAGGACATTATATTAGCATATAAAGATTTGAAGGAAGCAGAAGCTGATTTATTTGTTGCCAGGATGGAGTATTTTGATGTTATGAAGAATCTAACAGAGGAGGAGAGACAATCAGTTGGTGATGTAATAACTGAATACCAAAGATTGCTTGAAGAAGGAATGGACCCATTAACTGCTTGGGCAAAGGCTCAGGAAAATCTAGGTGTTGATTTATCTGCTATGGGTATACCTGCTGGGGCAATAAGTACCATATGGAATTATGCCGATGCGGAATGGGAAGTAGTACGTGCATCTAAAGCTATGGAGAATATATTAACTCCTGTATTAGAAACTTTAGGTAGTTTAGATTTTGGTGATTTACCAAGTGACTTGAAAGAAATATTTACTCTTCTAGAAACTTGGTTAGGAAGGGAACAAAATGCAGTTGATAAGTTAGATGATACAACTGAAGAATTAACTGGTTCATGGAAAGGATTTGCTGATGTTGCTTCATATGTTTGGAGAGCTTTACAGGATACACCATTTGAAGCCCTAATAACCACATTTGCTGAGATGATTGATGAAAGTGATACTTTGAAAAGTATATTTGGTGATTTAATTGATGATGAAACTGGTGAGATGGTTGAGGATTTAGGTGGTGCATTTAATGCATTAAAGACTTTATTCCCAGATACTGAAGCAACAAATCTAATAGATTTATTAGAGGAGATAGGAGAAGAAGGTATTGTATCTGCTTTTGGTATGTTGGAGTTTGCTAATTCATTAGGTATTCCATTAGGTGATATAACTACTATAGATGGTTTGATGGGTTCAATATCTAGGAAATTAAGTGATGATATATCAATTGGTTTTTCAGAAGTGAGTGGTTATGTAGATACTATGCTTGGTGATGTTGATTCATTATATATTGTATTATCTAGTTTGAATGATACCTTGTTTGATTTGAATATAACTATGCATGGACTAAAAGTAACAACAGAAGCAGTAGCTGCTGGTGGTTATGATAAGTGGAAGAAGAATATTCGTTCAATATATCAAGAATGGGTTGAGGTATCTGGATTGCTTGAAGATGGACAAACCTTCCAAGATTTCTTACAAACTGAGGATGCAGAAGGGAGTGTTGGTAAATTTATTAAATGGTTATTTGAAACTATGCCTGCTGATTTTGCTACAAAGTATTCATTAGATTTTGCTGATGCATATAGCGGTATGGCTGGTTTTGAGGGTAATGTTGATTCTTTAATGGTATGGCTTAATGAACAAGAGTGGACATTCGCTATGCATGAGGTTATATCATCAGGGCAATTTAAGGAAAATTGGATAGGTAATCTAGGTGAGATGAAGACATGGTTAGATGATAATCAATTCCCAGTTGAATTACTATCAACACTAGATGGATTTGAATGGACTAATATAACGGGTTGGGCTGATAATACTGAAACTACCATACAATCTGCAATAGATGCTGCTGAAAACCCAGTTTATACTATAGATGTTAAGTGGAATATAGAAGAGCCACCAACATGGTGGGATAAGACTTGGCCTAAGATTGCTGATTTCTTTTTAGGAAAACAACCAGTGCTACCTGAAGACTATGAAGATCAATTCTTCAAATTTAGACAGAAAGGGATAATGGAAACCAGAGGACCCCAACAAGCGGTGATAGGAGAAGCAGGAGCAGAAGCGGTTGTACCGTTAGAAGGTTCGAATAAGAAATATGGAGAGCGGATACTTCAATATATTCTACCAAAGTACTTCGGTATGGGAATGCAAGCAGGTGGTG
>Ga0307928_10004644_pt1 | contig 10406 bp, 12 predicted proteins | sample AceLakmetagen232_FD_201815 | JGI IMG/M metagenome (GOLD analysis project Ga0307928, IMG submission 201815) | Saline water microbial communities from Ace Lake, Antarctica - #232 | ecosystem: Environmental > Aquatic > Non-marine Saline and Alkaline > Saline | place: Antarctica: Ace Lake...
GAGAGGGGCAACAGGACTACTGAATTTAATCTTACCGATTTTCATGGGTTTCTCCTGTGTGCTTCGCTACTTCGGTTATCTTCAGTGAATTGTTGAAATTACAATCTATCGTGAGCCCCGGTTTTCCCTTTGTTACTTTAAACACCTTGACTACTGCCTTGCTTTGATCTTCGATATCCCGTTGAATACCCATCACCATACCAGCACTGTTTTCGAGTGATCCTGAATCCTTCCCACTGTACAATGAAAGTTGTGGAACTTTATCTTTTGGGGGGCGGGACGGCTGAGATACAATCACAATAATAACCCCGGCAGATTTAGCTAACGTCTTGATTCCTTCTGCCATATCGCTCATACGCTCGTACCGGCTACTGCCTTTGCCCTTTAGAAGCTGGACATAATCAATGATAACCAAAGACGGTTTCTCCCCGATCACGAGTTCGGACTGGCCGATGATCTTTTCCAATGTTTCCAGATCCATCTTTGCCCACGGACAGATATAAATATGATCAGCTTTCTCTAAAAATAGTTCGTTGCCGATCTTGTAATTGTATTCCACCTTGTCACCGACAATATCACGCTCTATGCCTATCTGCCGTTCGTAGAGCAGAGAAGTCGGTAACTCAAGCTCGAATACCAGAGTGTTTAACGGAGCAGCAATACGAGCTATATTCATGGCAACTGCCGTCTTGCCATCCCCGGTAAATCCCATCAGTAATAGCACTTCTCCGGGGATTAACTTGCGGTACTTGCGGAGGGAGGGGAGCCACTTTCCAAGGTCTAAACCGTACTTGTCACCCATCTTAATCGCCTTGATGTACTCATCCCGCGCATCAGCAAGACGCATTACCGGGACATTCAACCCCTTATACAGCTTGGGAGCATCGTCAATCAGCTTATCAATGTCACCACCAGCCTCTATATAATCCCGAATGTCTTTGTGCGGTTCGGGTATCTTGATCTGCTTGATCCACTTGGCATACTTGGCAATGGACTCACGGACTTGCTCTGCATGTTTGCGGCCTGGTTCATCGTTATCGGGACATAGGATTACCTCCTTGTCTTCAAAATACGGGGAGTAAGCATCCAACCAATGACCAGCCCCACCCGATGAAGTGGTAGCAACAAGGTCAAGATCGTGGAGTGCGTCACAATCCCTCTCACCCTCGCAAATGAATACTCGTTCAGCTTTCATTACTTCGGGCAAGTTATATAACACCCTGGTTACACCATCCAGATTCCATATCAGATTACCATCCGATCCCATATGAGCCTGTTTAAAAGTCTTGGGTTCATACCGCATAACCTGAAATACATCTTCACCAACAGCATTGACGTAGTGATGTTCTGCTACCAGTTTTGGTTTAGGCTTGAATGGGTTATCATCAACTTCTGGTTGAACACGTGTTCCGTCAATAGGGGGAGGGGGAGTTTGATTTGGTGCAGTAATGGGATGAAAGGTTTTAATTCCTTCTCCTAACTTCTTCATAGCATCTGGTATATTTAATCCGCTATATTTCATCTCCAAGTCAATGACTGAACCACCTATACCACAAGAGAAACAATTCCATAATCCATTTTTTACATCCACCGACATGCTTGGGTTATTATCATCGTGGAAGGGGCATTTAACCAAAACCTGAGATCCACTCGGTACTTCTACCCCATGATTTCTCAGATACTGGTCAATAGGATGGGCCACTATAATCATTAATCGGCTTATATTTTCATCATGTTTCATTTCCAGTCCTCCAAATGTTTAACAAAGTTTGCGGCATGCAAATATCCAGACCACGAGCAGAATAAATGCCACCGCCGTAACGCTTCAGTCTCTCCCAGTAACACCCATGCTTTCTTCAGTGGTCTGGCATATTGACCCCAATCAAACGGGGGTTGTATCCGGTGAGGGATTTCATAGTATCTTTCAGCGAATGCTTTTAAATTGAATTTTTGTTTAGTCATTCTATTCAGCCATTACTGCGGTAAAACTTTTAAGAAAATTTCGGCTTGCCGAAATAATTTTACCTTTAACTTTAGCTTAACCTTTAACTTAACCTTTATCTTTATCTTCAGAAGAACTTAGTTAAACTAAGTTTGACAATGTATAAACTGAGTTAGTTTCCTGTTCCCATTGTGTTACACATGGTTCTGGTGGAGCAGGATACTCTGATTCGGTACTCATGTTGCCGATTATTTTATTGTGGTTAAGGTGGAAAGGGTCTTGGGCATAAGCAATCCCCGATGTTTTATATACCAATAGTAGCATACTATCCCGGCAGGCATCTCTCATTTCACCAATTTTCTCAGGAGTTATGTCGATTCTGCCGGGGTATAGTTTTCCTAGCAAATAGTAAATACCAGCTTGAGTCCTGCCGATATTATCCATATCCAACTGAATCATCATATAAAACAGCCTAGTCCCATCATCGGGCAATCCCCTAAATCGCTCACTTCTTAGCAACGATTTGCTAAATAATTTACTTCTACTCATCCTACGCCTCCCGGACAAAACAAAAAGCCCCCAATCTCCTTAATGTTCCGGGAGAAACACTCAAGACAATGGCAAGCCATGCTCGATAGGAGAAAGGGGACTTTGTTGTAGTTGAAAAAAAATAACATGTCCTGCCATATTGTCATAATATTTCCCCCGGTTCTACCCATATTATAACACCGTTACCGGGGGCTGGTAAGTTAAAATACAAAAAAAATAATCAGCAGATAAATCAGATTACAATGACCTATGGATATGTCGAAGATAAATTACTCAATAAACTGGGTAAGCAACCCGGCCAAACGACAACACAGACTGGTATGGTCGCGGTGACTATAGTGAAACTCGTATAGACCTTCCGCATCACCGCAACTGAACCTGGTATGCTGTTCTACGTGGAGGATTTCTTTCAGTTCATGGATGAGGATAGCCAAGACGTGTTCTGGGTTCGTCTTGATCGTGCGTATACCGATTATCAACTCGCTCTGAAGCTCATCGGTAGCATACCCGAAGGAGGCACCACTCACATTCTTATCCCACTTGATATACCAAACCACATCACCGATAGTTATTTTCTTGAGTTGTTTGATTTTCATGGGAGTTGTGCTTAATTTGCTTGATTTAAGAAGTGGGGTGGATCTTGCGTTGATTATTACTACCAGTAATGAGCTGATAGTAGCAAGAGGGGTCACTCCCGCATGATTAATTCATGCCGCCACCCCTAGTTCTTATCCCTGTGCAAATGGCGGTGCCTCACTCTCAGGTTCCGGGGCAACGTCCGGGCTGGGAGTAGTATCCTCAACCTTTCTAAACTCCCGCCAGGCCACTAACATCGAGTCCCAATATTCGTCCATCAGCTTATCGGCATGTTCCTGGCTCATGTCGGTGAGGTGTAATGACCCTGAATCAGCCATCTCCTCATACATCGCCTCGCTGAACAAAAACTCTTTGAAAAGACCCCGGTTAGCCGGTCCGATCACTTCGGCGATCATAGACTCAAGTCTACGGTGCTGACCACCGGTAATGCGAGGGGTCTGGTCAAAGACATATCCAATAAAATAATCAATTAAAATTCTGGCCTTACCGATTGTGGGTTTATCCATCAGGACAGCCAGGAGAGGACTCTTGATCACGGCCTGCCTCGCTATAGCCAGATCCTTAGAAGTCGGCACAGAGGTCGTCTGAGGGCTTGCTACGGGGGGCGGAGCGGGTGGTGGTGTGGTTGGTTGCTGGAACGGTTCTGCCGGTGGGCCGGCGGGAGGGGCTGGAGAGGGCGGGATCCAGGGGGGACCAGAAACTTGGCTACCAGTACCAGCGGGAGAGCCACTTGTTATTGGCGGCGGAGTATGTGCGGTTTCGGGTGTACTAGCCGGTAAAGCGGGTAAGTTTCTGCTCTGATCACACAGCACCAGACCACAACCTTGTTTCGAGAAACTACCGGGATGACTTGGAAGTTCCCAAAGCGTGTACCCTACTTGAATCTTGTAATTAGCGTACTGTCCGATGTTCTGCGGGATTTTAGTAAGGTCACGACCACTATAATGGACCTTGGCGGTGTAATCCTGGTTGATGTCTGGCTTGACATGGAGGGTTGTTTTTGGATTCCTCGAACCTGTTTGTCCGGGTTCGACCATTACCAAGGTTCCTTCCATCCACTCTACTCTGTCACTCATCTTTATATCTCCTTATTTTCTACGGTTACGGCCTAACCTTCCGGCTTTACCTTTACGACTGGGTTTTGGATCTCCGGCCTTTCCAATTCGGGGTTTCGCGTTTGGACGACAACTACCTTTTTTAGCTACCATTTTGTGCCTCCTTTAATAAAGCTAATGCTTTATCTAGTTCGGATTTATGTTTGTAACGTAATCGACTAACAGGTTTCATGCTTTGATATAATTGCAAACAACTCAAGAACGCTTGTTCAAGTTCTTCGGTATGTCCGGTAAAATCCAACCACAGGGGATAGCCTGTTTCAGGTTGCAGGGTGAGGATCCCAAGACCATCCCATAACGGCCCGTCCATCTCCTCGTGGGCGATTTTATACCCCGCAGATTGCACCATGTAGCTTAAATATACTGATTTGCTCGATTTATAGTCCACCAACAGTTTGCGTTCTTCTCCCGTCTCAGGCATAGTAATAATTGATCCGAGATCATATATCCCGCAATATTTGTGCTTGAGAGAATAAACCGTCTGCTCGGTATAGATTGCCCGGACCTTGAACTTCTCTACCCATTCTTCAAAAGCATCAAATGATTTCTGGATATCGGGTTGGACTTCGTAAGGTTCGTTAAGGAAGTACTTGTGCAGGATGTCGTGGATACGGGTGCCTCGGTCAGCGGCGGAGTCTTTTTCTCGGGTATGTTCTTTTTTGGCAAAATTATATATTTCCTTGTAATTTTCTTCGTTGACTTCAATATAGGGATTATCTCTATAGATGAGTTCACCTGTTTCGTTGTTCCTAACTGGGGGATAACAAAAGAAAAGTTTTCCATCTTTAAAAGTAGAGTGAGTACTCAAACAATTAATAGCCATTTTCGCTGACCAATACATCAGGGGAGTGGACGAATCCTCGCATAGTTTGGCGATAGTAGACACACCGGGGACACGTTTACCATTCAGGTAATGGATGTGCTTGGCTTCATCAAATCTATAAACAGGGGGAGTTTCCATCATACTATATACCCCATATTAAATGGGGTCAGGAGTTAATTAGATGAGTTGACCAATATGGACGAAGGTTGGATGATTGGCAAAAGTCGCCGGGTCGCATCTCTCCACGTGAGCATCACCACCTGGCCGGGGCAGGCCGAGTGGTTTGAGTTTTTCGTTATACCACTTCATAATTATGGTCATAACCCCGACACTACAGACGAGGTTCTTCTTGCCCATATCGAACCATGAATGCCATGAGTCGGGGGGATAGCCAAGTATCTGTTGGATCATGAAGTCAAGTAATTCGCCTACATCGTAATAGGTTCCGTTTATTTCATCGCAAACCTCCAGCATCAGTTTCAGATCGTCTTTACCAGGTAATGCGTGGGCATAGGCATAGACATTAAACGTGCAATCGCCTTCGAGGATTTCGGATAGCGGGGTGTACTTCGCTCGCGGCAGTGTAACCTCAAACACATGGGGGACCTTGAACTTGCCGTTAGCCTTGCCGACATAATACACAGTGTGGTCGTCTTTCCATTTTTTGCCCCACCGAATGAATTGGTACAGTCGTATGCCATGAACGGGGATATTATACCACGCCACATCGTTTTTAGCGGAGTTGATAATCTGTCCTTCTAAAAGGTCGTCAGGACTGACTTTAACTATTTCTTCCTTTCGGCTTCTAAATAATTTCATTTTTAACTCCTGATATTTGAAATTACATCTTATTCTTGTCCAAGCTATATTCATAATTTATTTGAGCTAATCAAACCACAGCTCGAGATATTCCTGATTGATTTGTGGTTGCCCGTCCCCGCTATCGTAGATAATACCTATTTCCATGTTGTTAATACTCTCGTTCATCCACGCTACCCCGGTCTCGCTATTGACATTCCACCGGCTAGAATACATGACATACGACTGGGTAAGGATTTGAGATTTGCCCCAGTAGTTTGTGCCACCGAGTCTGTACCCCAGTCTTATTGTCGCAGTCGAGGTAGACTCTTCGGTAAAACTATTCCTTACGTGGCCGTGTATCATTATGTGGTCAATAGGCCGAGGTGTCGGGGTTGGGGTCACAGGTACGATAGGAGTCACGGTGGGAGATGGCGTTGGGGTAACACTCGGAGTAGGTGTAATACTCGGACTCGGAGTTGGGGGTGCATCCATCGTCATCATCTCCCGGCCAGTCCTGTATATCCAGCCAGTCCATACCGATCCGAATTGCCCCCTGTACCACCTGTCCTCCCCGGTAACATCATGTAGGTACTGCCAGCTTGTCGTCGTGGTGTAAGGTCCACCAAAATTGCCGAACGCGTCATGCCAGTAGAATGTCCGGTTTGCTCCAGTTAAGTCCCGGTATCTTATGTCTATCGGGGTAGGCGTGGGAGTGATCGGGCTTATTGTCGGGGACGGGGTAGGAGTCATACTCGGGGTTGGGGTGATGCTCGGAGTGGGTGTTGCGGTCGGTGGTGCGCCCGGAGGTGTAATTGGTGGTACGATGGTTGGTGTTACACTCGGAGTCGTACTAGGTGTGGGTGATGGAGTGGGAGTCACACTCGGAATTGGCGTGGCAGTCGGAGTCGGGGTTACTGTAGGAGTCACGGTGGGGGTCACGGTAGGCGTAGGGGTCTGTGGTGTTAGCGTCGGAGTTGCAGATGGAGTTGGCGTAGTGCTTGGCGTAACGGTAGGAGTCACCGTTGGGGCTGGAGTTGGGGTTGGAGTCCCGGCGCCAATTCTATACCCAAGCACCGCACCGCCAAAAGTTGATTTGTCATCGTTACTTAGGGGCCATAAAATATATCCCATATCCGATCCTGAAGTCCATGTAGGTCTGTCGAGAACTTCTTGTATTGGATCTCCTACTCCTGTAAATTCGTGCCAGTCGCTGCTATTCGAAGTTTTTATCCCCTCTGCCGAATCGGAGGTTCTGACCCTGTCTATTATTTCGGAATGCTCGGCAAATGACTCAGAACTATCCACATCATTACCATACATAGTAAACTTAATAGAACGCCAGAAAACACTCCCATTATTCATTAGTAGCTTTATACTTGCATTTTGAATAGTTGTCCCTTGTGTTATTTCAATATCCGTGAATCGAACCATTGATGTTCTCCAATCATTACTAGTAGTAACAGCATTCCACTCTACCCGACCATAGTTAGGTGGGTATATAGTTCCATCTCCGAATTCAGCCCAATACTCACTTGCTGTCTGCCATGTCCAGCCAGCGACTGGTGATGGCATAGGAGATGGCGATGGGATAGGAGTAATGGTTGGGGTTGGGGTTTTATAGTTATTTGGCGTGGGAGTTATAGATGGCGGTGGAGAAGGAGTTGGCGGAACAGACGGGGTTGGTGTTGCGGTTTTATAGCCAACTGGTGTAGGGGTCATAGTCGGGGTAGGAGTCACGATTGGTGTAGGAGTTGGAGTAATATAAACATCAAGGGGAGTTGGTGTGGTACTCGGACTTGGAGTTGGGGTCTGTCCATACGACGGGAACGCCAGATAGCAGAATGCCACACCCAGGACAAGAAATGCCAGTAGCCAAAGAATAACTCCCATTGGTGATTCGGTTCGTTTCATAATCACTCTAATCCCGGTAAGTGTTTATGGTCGGGGTGAAGTTTCTTCATCTGTTTCCGTTTCTTATTCCAGAACGCCAGCTTTGCCGCCTTTGATTTTGCCGCTCGATAACCGGCGATTATATAAGCCCTCTTCATCAAAGTAGCGTCAGAATTTTTCCCTTTGTACCTCTTCCGGCAAGCAATACACATCTGATAAATCCACCACTTCAAGCAGATTTTCGTCATGCTGATTACTGAGCGGTTATCAAATACCAGAAGGACTTTACAGTATTCGCAGCGGACTTTCTCTATCGGGGTTCCGGGAGGGTTGGTCAATTTTCGGTGTATTATGGTCACGGTATAATATTCAACTTGAGGGCAATCTTCTCTATAGTTTTAGCGGTGTACTCCACATCTTTCTTTATGGCTATAATATCGTCGTGGTTCTGGGAGGTGTCCTCTTCCACCTCCTCAACTTTAATGCAAAGAGTCTCATTATCTTCAGCGTTCTCTTTGACTTGTCCACGAAGATCACCAAACCCAAGGATACCACCAACTGATAAAGTAAGAACTGCGAGTGCAATAACGGCCCACTCTTTAATCGTCTTTCCGTTTTTAATTGTGATTTCGTTTCCCATGATTCAATTCTTTTTATTTAGCCAGGTTCCAGAGAACTCCGGTGGATGAACACTTTGGAATATGGAACTGCCCACTATCATCAATCGCCCAGAATACTACTGGACTAAGACTCCCCGTATTGATCTCTTTCTTTGCCGGAGTCGGGGTCGGGGAAGGCGTCGGAGTTGGGGTTATGCTCGGTGTCGGGACCGGTGTTGGAGTCGCCGCTGATACAACCGGAGTAATCCCGGCTGATATGATTCCGAGTAAAAATATAATTAATACGATCTTTTTCATAGTTGCCTCTTTGAGTTAAAGTTTCCGTGTTAGATTAATGGACTGGAAGGAGTCGAACCTTCCAAGCCCGATATGCCAATCCTGAGCAGTTGATTAATTCTCGCTTTGTGAAGTCTCTTGAACTACTGGAGCCTCTTGAACTACCATCGGCTGTTGTTGTTGACGTAGCTGACCCAGGTGATAGTTAAGTATTGCTATTGTGTTATCCCTTATAGTGAGTTGTCTCATCGCCCAACTTCCGACAATAAGACCTGCCATGACAACACACAGTATGACTATTATCAAACTCTTGCGGTCCATAAAACCTCCTGTTTAGGCATCGGTCTCCCTGATTTCAAGATAGATATAAACGCTCCATTTTTTTCCTGTCGGGACTTTCTCATTAAAAATTTCTTCTCCATCGGGAGAGGTTTTAATTTTGAGCCTTTTTTCTGCGGCAATCTCAACAGTTTGTTGTCCTGTTTTGAGATCCCTCGCCGGTTGGCTTTTGTCAGTTAACTCCATATCTTACCCCTCTTGGGGGGATTCAATAGGCTCCCCCCACCGCCTTTGATTTTTAATCGTTATAGAACGGAATCTGATACGATTCACCAGTTCCTTCAACCTTGATTGTAATGAATCCCGCTTCGTCTCCAGTATGAGGCTCTGCGGCCATACCATCTGCTGAAACAGTTACCCCGGCAGCTCCACTCGACTTGACTTCTAAAAAGTTAGTCATTGTGCCACTAACCCCTAACAATGAAGATATCTTACTGGTAGGAGCTAAGCAATACCACCCATAATCAATGGCATCCGAAGCATCACTATAGAGATGAGACTGAATTAAGGAAACCTCAGCCGCTACATTCTCAGAGTCCGGCTGATACTTTAAATTAATATAAAGACCGGAAACCAAACCTGTCCCATCTACGGCACCACCTGTAATGTAATTCTTGATGAGGGCACCTGAATGAGTACCACCGATAGCACCGGCAGAACGATTCATCTTAATCATGTTTCCACAGGCAGTAGTATTGTCACCAGTCATGGCTGTAATACTATTCATGTTGATAGGATAAGCCAGGCCAGTTGCCGCCCCACTAATAGTCACATCCGTAACAGATGCCGCAGCAGGAGTAGTTCCACCAAGTACAGCGTCAACCGTACCGGCATTTATATCGGCAGTCGTGACAGCACCGAGATCGGCAATACCAGAAAAGGTTCCGCCCGTGACAGAAGCAATCCCATCCGTGAGAGTGGTCCCGGTAATCGTTGAGCCGGTTATGGCAACTGCACTTGCAGCACCTATAATCGCACCATCAATGCTTCCACCGTTAACATCAACGGTAGTAACAATACCAAGGTCTGCAATGGTGTTTCCTGCATTGGTGAAGTCATCACTGATGGCAAAAGATGAACCATCGTCAGCACTGATCGTATCCAGTGCGATATCTGCTACGTTAGTAAAGTTATCATCACTGTTAGAAGTATTGTAGGTTCCAGAGTTGAATGTTACCGCCCCGGTTGCGTCACCGACCGTTATCGCCCCGGTGAACGTAGCACCATCCTCAACCTCGACTCCACCAGTGATAACTAGTAGGCCAGATGTAGTATTATAAGTAAAAGATACATCCTGATCGTCCCCGAAGCTCAAAACCCCAGCGTCAGGAACATTAGACTCCATCCCGGAATACCGGATCGGAACACTTACCGCTCTTCCTGTGAAGTCCGCCCCCGGTCCGGGAGTTGCCAGCACCGCCATAAAGACAAGCAGTCCAGCAATAGTTAATAGC
>Ga0307928_10004645_pt1 | contig 10406 bp, 9 predicted proteins | sample AceLakmetagen232_FD_201815 | JGI IMG/M metagenome (GOLD analysis project Ga0307928, IMG submission 201815) | Saline water microbial communities from Ace Lake, Antarctica - #232 | ecosystem: Environmental > Aquatic > Non-marine Saline and Alkaline > Saline | place: Antarctica: Ace Lake...
AGCCGAACAGGTTTCCGATGTGGTAGCTGTGGCTCCCGAAGTTTCTACCAGAAAACAAGTTATAGTAAAAGGTGAAAATACAAATACTAGTATTTACGGTGTTACCAATAGTTATACCGAAGTTAAGAATATTGAGATTGAAACAGGTAGTTTTATTTCCGATCAAAATATAGCAAAAAGTTCGAAAATCGCAGTATTGGGACCTGATACGAAAGATGATTTGTTTGGTGAAAATGTAAATCCTATCGGGCAGACAGTAAAAATTGAAAATATGAATTTTACAGTTGTCGGAGTTACAAAATCAAAAGGGGGTACGGGGTTTGGGAGTTCTGATGACTTGATTTATATACCGCTTAGTACCGCTCAGCATTATTTTACAGGGAGCAATTCAGTAAGTAATATTAACATCCAAGTCAAAGAAGAGGAATTAATGGTTTCTGCGGAAGAACAAATTACAAATCTGCTATTAACAAGGCATAGTATCACTGATCCTATAAATGCTGATTTTAGTATTATGAACCAGGCGGATATTTTAGATACAATGTCAGATGTATCGGGGACCCTTACTTTGCTTTTAGGAGCTATCGCTGGGATATCTCTTATTGTTGGAGGTATCGGTATTATGAATATGATGCTTACGACAGTAACAGAAAGAACAAGAGAAATAGGTTTGCGCAAATCACTGGGTGCGAAGAATAAAAATATAGCTCTTCAATTTTTGATGGAATCTGTAACTCTTACTTTTATTGGTGGTATAATTGGGATTATGTTGGGTTGGCTTGCTTCTATGTTGGTAACAAAATTTAGCGGGACAACAACTGTTGTTTCTGCCTGGTCTATATTTTTAGCTTTTGGAGTGTCTGCTGCTATTGGGATTATTTTTGGTTATTATCCGGCCAAACGCGCTGCATCGCTTAACCCAATAGAGGCATTAAGGTATGAGTAAGATTGGTTGAAACCAGGTGTCAACCGACTAGCGGGGTTTGACCCTGATTGAACTATTTCAAAAATCGCCTCCGCCAGATGACGGAAAGGCGTTTTTTTGGTAGAATGGAAAAATGAATAAGAAAATTTTATTAATATCAATAATAATTACTGTGGTTATCACATTAGGTGTTGTTTTTTATTTCTTACCTCAACCGGACACAGAAGAAAACCAACAATCTGATGAATTATTAGAAGAATCTCTGGCTAGTGATTTTGGCAATAATCAAATCGAAAAGGCCATTACCAATTATCTTTTAACTCAGAAAAATTTAAGCTGGAAAACAAAAGATGATAGCCATAATTTCTGTGCGGTTGAAAATCTTAGGCCAGAGGATGAACTATTTCCTTTGTATGTCTGGGCTTATTGCGGAGAATATGTTATCCAAGAAGGAGAACTAAAAGCATTAAGCGGGTCATCTGGTCCAGTTAAAATAGATTATCCAAATGAGTTATCTTTTTACGATCTGAATAAGTTTTCTTATGAAATCCCAGGTAATGGTTCTTATTACGCTGAAGATGTTAGGAGAATATTTCCTAAAGATATACATCAGAAAATATTTGATTTTGGCAGAGAAAATATTATCAAGAGAATTGAGAAGATGGCTTTTGCCAATATTTCAACTTGGGAATTAATAAAACAAGCCATTGATAACTGCGAGGTAGAAGCTATTTGGCAGATGCATGACAGAACGATTAAAGTAGAGCTCAAAAACGGAGAAGAATTAACTGCTGTTGAACCGGAAATTGACAATATAATAAATATAGCCAAAGTTGCTGAATCAAAATGCGGTAAAATCTTAATGGGGACGGAATAAGTAAAAAGTTATAAGTAATTAAGATCAGTTGAAACCAGGTTTCAACCAACTATCAGGGTTTGACCCTGATTTAAACTATGCAGGGTTTGACCCTGATTGGACTATTTCAAAAGTCGCCTCCGTCAGATGACGGAAAGGCGATTTTTTAATTGTAATTTTTTATCAATTGAAATTTAATTTTAATTCTGTACAATATAAGTATGTTTGATAAATTAAAACAATTAAAAGAACTCAAAGAGTTAAGAGATTCTCTTGCGGGAGAAAAAGAAGAAGTTGAAAAAGAAGGGATCAGGGTAGTTATCAACGGTAAAATGGAAATTGAAGAAATTAATCTTAATCCTGACCTAGAAAAAGAAGAGCAAGAAAAAATTATTAAAGAATGCATTAACGATGCTATGAAAAAAATTCAAATGGTTGTCGCTAAAAAAATGTCTCAAATGCCAGGCTTTGGCATGTAAAAAATATTAATAACATAATCTATGAAAATATTAATTTGTTCACTGACTTATCCTTTACTTAATGGCGTAACTGTTTCAATAGACGCAACTGTTGATGGCCTTGTCGCAAAAGGCGATGAAGTTATTGTTGTTGCTCCAAGATATGAGAAAGGAAAACATAGGCCTGAACATTATCCAGTACCATCTTCTTATATGACTAAAACCCTTGGCTCTTTAATTGGCAAGGACGAAAGAACCTTTGGCGCTACAGCTTTTTTTCATATCCAAAAAATTATAAAAAAGTTTAATCCAGACGTATGTTGGCTTCATACTTTAACTTGGGCTCCCAATGCCTTTGAATTGAATATGCTTAAATCAAAAGCATCAAAAGTACTCACTTATCATACTTTAGTTGAGGCATACGGAAGAATATATGGAGGAGAGATTGGGGCCAATCTAATGAAGAGAAGATCAAGATCCGTATGTAATAAGATGGATGTTGTTATTACTCCAAGTAAGATTATTGAAAAGAAATTAAGGAGTTACAATGTTACAAAACCAATATATGCTATTCCAACAGGCATAGAAGAAATTGGCAAGTATTTTACTAAAAAAGAATTACATAAAGAATTTAATATTCCTCTAGGTTCTAAAATCTTAATTTCTGTTGGGAGAGTATGTAAAGAAAAGAATATAGATGCACTTCTAAAGATAATGAAGAAGGTTAAAGATAAAAGTAAAGATTTATACCTATTGCTTATAGGGCCAGGAGAGGTAGATCAATTTAAATCTTTGGCTGAAAAATTAAAAATATCAGATAGAGTTATTTTTGCAGGACCTATCTCTAAAGAAAAAGTTGAAAAATCATATGGGGGAGCTGATGCTTTTGTCTTTGCTTCTAAGACAGATACGCAGGGACTCGTTATTGGGGAAGCGATGATGGCAGAAATACCTGTCATTGCTTTAGAATCTCAAATCATACCAGACGTTTATCCTAGAAAAACACTTGCATCAGTCAAAAATCAATCTGATTTCTTAGATGCAGTTTTTGATATTCTCAAGAACACCAAGAGAAGAGAAAAATTGGTGAAAAATGCTAAGAAATTTATCTTAGAAAATTTTTCGAGAGAAGCTATGACAAGAAACCAAAGAGAATTATTTTCAAAAATACATAATAATAAAAGTTAATCCTAAAAATAAAATAAACAAACCATAAAGAAAACTGTTAATCTTAATGATCAGTTTTCTTTTTACAAAAATGGTTTTTTTGACGAAGCTTAAAAGATAAAATATCAATATGGAAATATTAAAGGCAGAATTTGCCAAAGGAGTTATTGGTGACGATTATAGTTTAAAAGACAATTTGCCGCATGTCGCTTTTTTTGGTCGCTCTAATGTCGGGAAATCAAGCGTGATTAATTCTTTAGTTGACAGAAAGCAACTTGTAAAAGTTAGCAAAACTCCAGGAAAAACCCGTCAGGCAAATTTTTTTCGTATCAATAACTTGTTTTACTTTGTGGATTTTCCAGGATACGGATACGCTAAACGTTCAATCAAAGAACGAAACAAAATGATTAAGAGAATCTTTTGGTACGTGAGGCATTCCAATGCTAAACCTGAGGCAGTTTTCTTAATTATTGACTCTAAGGTCGGATTGACTGTTCTTGATCGTGATATGTTAAAGATTCTCATAGAAAATGAACATCATGTTGTTATTATCGCGAATAAAATTGACAAGTTGGGAAAAATCGTTAGAGAGAAGAAGATTTTATCCATTAAGGAAGAATTACCAGATATAACTATTTTGCCATATTCTGCAAGGAAAAAAGAGGGTAGAGATGAATTAGTTAAAAAGATTATGAGTTTTGTTAGTTAGCGATTGGAATATAACTCATTTGACAAACATCAAATAATGGTTTAGAATAGGAGAAAAGAATAGTTCTTAATATTTTAATATGGAGGTTAAAAATGAAGAATCTGCCAAAGAGAAAAGGATTAGCTTTTGATATGAAGGAATTGGGAAAAGGGGATATCGTTGAGTTTACGTTTGGTACTGAGAAGTTACTTGGTATACATGGTATTTATAAGATCGAGGTAATCTATAGTTCTAATATGATTTTTGTGAGAAGACAGGATGGCAACGAAACGGTTGAAGTCAGACAGACAAAAGATGGAAGCTTTTTTCACATAAAATCAACGTATTACGAGTTTAGAAAAACCATTCCTTGGAGAATTAAATTTATTTTTATTAAAGAAGAAGATGAATAACAAAAATTATTTTCTTTTAGTCCAGTATTTATTTCTATAAGAAATAAAGGGTACCTATTTTTATGGGTACCCATTTTTTTAATCTAAAAATTATAAGAGGATTTCTTTTTTACAAAGTGAATTTCTGATAGAATTAAATAAAATGGTTTCTTGGTTAAAAGAATTAAATATATTTGAAAGAATTATTTTATCTCTGATAATTATCGGTTTTTTGTTATATGCAAATAGCTTTGCCAATGAGATGTTTTGGGATGACGATGACGGTATTATCAATAATCAATATATAAAAAACTGGGAATATTTTCCAAAATATTTTTCTGAGAACCTTATTGCAGGCGCAGGGCTTTTAAGTAATTATTGGAGGCCGATGATTCTAACTGTTTTTTCAGTAGAATGGCATTTATGGCAAGATTGGATTTTGGGATATCATCTTATTAATACATTGTTCCACATTGTTGATGCTATTCTTTTGTTTTTGGTCCTCTTATATCTTTTCAAGAGCTACTATCTATCTTTTTTAACCTCTTTGTTTTTTTTAGTTCATCCTTTGCAAACAGAAGCTGTTACTTATGTTTCAGGGATTGGGGATTCACTCTCTGTCTTTTTTATTCTTTTAGGAATATTATTTTATTTAAAATTTAGAAAATCAGGAAAAATATATTTTAAAAATAAATTCTACTTTTTGGCTTTTCTAATGTATATCTTTGCATTAATGTCTAAGGAGACAGCATTCGTAATGCCGGGATTCATTTTCCTCGTTGATTTCTTCTTCTTGCAGAGAGTTAGAAAGACTTCTTTGAGGGAAAGATTGGGGGAGATTTTGAAAGCAATTTGGCCGTTTATTGTTTTGGCAGGGAGTTATCTTTTATTAAGAGCAACATCTCTTAATTTTATTAATACTTTTAATCTTTATAATGAGCAAAACATTTTTACTTCTAATGTATATTTCAGGATACTTACTTTTTTTAAAGTTTTGACTGTTTATTTTAAACTTCTTTTCTTTCCCTTCAATCTTCATATGGAAAGAAGTATTGGAATTGCAACTTCTTTTAATTCTTTTCCTGTTATTTCGGGAGCAGTTTTATTTCTCGGGTTGCTGATCTTAGCATTCTTAAATTTAAAAAAATTACCTATTGTAAGTTTTGGAATATTTTGGTTTTTTACAGGTCTTTTTTTAACCTCAAACATCCTTGTCCCAATCAACGGACTTCTTTACGAACATTGGCTTTATCTTCCAATGGTAGGGATATTTCTTTCGTTAATATGGATAGGAAAAGAATTTGTTAAGAATAAAGATTGTCTAAAAAAAGTTTTTTTAATAATAATAATTATTTTTTTAATCTTTTTAGGATCTTTGACAATGAGAAGAAACAGAGAATGGAAAGATCCAATAACTTTTTATAATCAAACCTTATCTTTTTCACCGGATAATTATAGAATCATCAATAATCTTTGTATGGAGTATAATAAAATAGGAGAATACGAAAAAGCGGAAGAAGTATGCAAAAAAGCAATTGATGTTGATATTTCAGCACCGGTTGCTTATCATAATTTGGCTAACGCTTATAAGAATATGGGAGAGATTGAATTAGCTGAAGAAAATTTTCTAAAGGCTATTGAGATTGACCCTGGATTTATCTTCTCATATAATGCTTTAGTAAATATTTATCTTGAGAGAGAAGATTATAAAGAAACAATAGAAATTTTAAGAAGAATCGAAGAGATTAGGCCTGGAGATGAAAGTGTCAAAGAATTAATTAAAAATATCAACAATCTAATTGAATTTAAAAAATGAAATTAAGTATAATAATTCCAGCTTATAATGAGGAGAGGACAATAGAAGAGTTATTAAAAAAAGTTTCTGATGTTCAAATTAAAGGGTACGAAAAAGAAATTATTGTAATTGACGATGGTTCAGAGGATAAGACAAGAGATATTCTTGATGGTTTAAAAAATAAGATTGGTTTTACTTTTTTGAAGCATCCAAAAAATATAGGGAAAGGGGGAGCTATTAAGACAGGTCTTAAAAAAGTGACAGGTGATTTTGTAATAATCCAAGATGCCGACTTAGAATATGAGCCTAAAGATTATTCTTTACTTCTGGAGTCAATTGATAAAGATTATCAAGTTATCTATGGTTCTCGTAATTTAGGGAAAACGCAAAGAGGATATTTTTTATTTTTCTTAGCAGGGAAGACCTTAACCTTTCTTTTTAATTTTTTATACGGAGCGAAAATTACTGATATCAATACTTGCTATAAACTTTTCAGGACAGACATTATCAAAAACATTGGTCTCGAGGAAGATGGTTTTGAATTTTGCGAAGAAGTAACGGCTAGGATTTTAAGAAAAGGATATAAGATAAAAGAGGTTCCTATCAATTATTATCCAAGAAGTTTTAACGAAGGGAAAAAAATAAAATTTAAGGATGGCCTGATGGCTATCTGGACTATCCTAAGATACAAATTCAAGAAATTACCTTTTTAATAAAGAGAACCTTTTACCCTAATCTTACAAACGGTTCTCTTTTTTTATTGAATGCATTTCGAGAATGCTTTATAATGATAAATATAAGAAAAATTGATTTTTTTATTTTATGATTAAAAAGATTTATGATATTATCCCTCCAGAAGAAGAGGGGGAATTATTCAAAAAGGAAGAAAAAAAAGAAAAAAATACCTTTTTTTTAAAGAAAGCTTTTGTCATCCCTTTCATTTTTTTATTAGCATTAGGAGGGATTTTTTATTTTTCTACAGAGCCTAAAGCTTCAGTTAATGTCTGGCTTGAAACGGATATTCTTACACTTAAGGCAAATATAAATATTGACGCAGATATAAATAATTTAAATTTCACAGAGAAAATTATTCCAGGAGAAATTGTTGAAGTTGATAAAGTCGTTTCTCAAGAATTTTATTCTTCGGGAAGTTCTTTTGAAAAAGCCGAAGGAACCATTCGTCTATTTAATCAGTTTGCTACTTGGCCAGAAACTTGGGCCGAAGGAACTCGTTTTGTTTCTGGAGATGGAAAACTTTTCAAGTCAAAATCAAAAATATTTGTTCCTGCAGCTAAAAAGGAAGGCTCAAAAACGGTTGCTAGTTATGTTGACGTAGAAGTAATTGCAGCTGAGTCTGGTACAGAATATGATGTTAAGCCAACTCATTTCTCAATTTATGTTTATAGGGGAACTGCAAAATATTCCTATTATTGGGGAGAATCTTATGAAAGTATGAGTGGTGGTGGGGAAAGTTTAAAAGTTTCTCAAGGTGATTTAGATGACGCGGAGAGTGTTCTTTCTAAAAAAGCTCTTTTGGAAAGTAAATCTTATCTTATTTCTACTGTAGAAAAATCCTTTAATGATAGTTTAATTGTGGATGAATTAATCGAATCTGAAATTACTGAGTTTTCTCCTTTAGCTGAACCAAACCAAGAAATAGAATCTTTTATGGCTCAGATAAAGGCAAAAAGTAAAGCTATAATTTTTAAAAAGAAAGACATAGAAGAATTTGCTCGTTTATATATTTTAAGTGAAACAGAAGAAGGAAAAGAAATTTTTCCAGATAGTTTAGAAATTAAATATTTTCCTTCATTTCTGTCTGAAAACGGGGGCGAAAAGATAAAAGACGATACCATTTTTCTGAATTTAGATTTATCTGTTGAGACATATAAGAAAATTGATTTTAATTTCTTTAAAAGAAAAATATTAGGGAAAAGTGTTCCTGAGGTTAAATCAATTATTTTAAATAATTTTTCTGGGGTCAAAGAGGTAGAAGTTGAAATTTGGCCTTTTTGGGCGAAAAATACTCCAATAAATATAGAACAAATTGAAATTAATTTAAATAAATAAAATTTATAAGTTAAAATAAGATAAAATTAATAATTTTTTAAAAATATGAAAAATAATAATAAAAAAAGAATTGGAATTCTTACGGGTGGGGGAGATTGCCCAGGTTTAAATGCTGTAATTAGATCTGTAGTGAAAAAGGCTGAACAGGTTGGGTTTGAAGTTGTGGGAATCGAAGATGGATGGCAGGGCTTAGTAGGTAAAGTTCAAGCAAGAGAACTGAAAGAAAAGAATGTCAGAGGAATAATGGATAAAGGGGGGACGATGCTTGGTTCAAGTATTATTAATCCTTTAAAAATAAAGGATGGGAAAAAACAGATAGTTAGTAATTTTAAAAAGCTCAATCTTTCTGTTTTGATTGTTGTGGGGGGAGACGGAACTTTTGCGATAGGAAAAAGTTTACCTAAAACTTTTCCTATTATTGCTATACCAAAAACAATTGATAATGATGTTTTTGGGACTGATTTTTGTATCGGCTTTTGGAGTGCTGTTGAAACAGCAACTCAAGCTCTTGATCATCTTCGTACAACTGCTAGTTCTCATCATAGAGCGATGGTTTTAGAAGTGATGGGGAGAGATTTTGGATGGATTGCTTCTTATGCTGGGTTAGCTGGAGGAGCTGACTATATCTTTGTTCCAGAATTTGAAATTGACGTTGATAAAGTTTGCAAGACGATTGAAAAGAGAACAAAAAAGGGAAAAAGATTTAGTTTGGTTGTTGTTTCCGAAGGAGCTAAATTAAATAAAAAGGTATCAGGGATTAAAATTAAAGATAATGCAAGTGTTGGAGAAAAACTTTCTAAATTAATTAAAGCTAAGGCTGGGATTGAAACAAGATCGGTTAATTTAGGTCATATAGTTAGAGGAGGAGTGCCATCGGCTTTTGATAGGGTCCTAGGGGCTAGAATGGGGGCTGAGGCTGTAAAGGAGGCTTCTAAGGGTCATTCTCAGGTAGGGATTGGTCTTAAAGGGGATAAAATCATAGTTGTGCCTTTTTCTAGGATGAAGGGAGGGAAAAAGGTGAATAGTGAAGTCTATAAAACGGCTTCAGTATTTTTCAATTAAAATGAATGGATCTATTGAAAATTTAATAAAAAAATCAGTTTTTGAGGGGAGTATTAAAGCAAGAGAAGAAATAAGGAAAAGGGCAAAAGAACAAGGAATAAAACTAAACTCAACTCAGAAGCTTTACGAGGAAAGGTCAAAGAATCATTGGTCGGGATTTACTGTTCCTGCTATAAATATTAGGACTTTAACCTTTGATGTAGCAAGATCTGTTTTTCGCCAAGTTGGAAAAAAAAGAATAGGAGCTTTTATTTTTGAATTAGCTCGTTCTGAAATAGGATATACGAAGCAAGAAATGTCTGAATATGTTTCCACGATTTTGGCAGCAGGTATAAAGGAAAATTTTAAGGGCCATCTTTTTTTTCAAGGAGATCATTTTCAGGTTAGGTCAGATGTTTTTTTCTCAAAAAAAAGAGAAGGAGAGATTGACGCATTAAAAACATTGATTAAGGAATCAATTAGAGCCGGAGTTTATAATATTGATATTGATAGTTCTACTCTCGTAATGCTAGAAGAAAAGAAATTAGACCTTCAACAGAAGTATAATTATAAGTTGACAGCAGAGCTAGCCTCTTGTATAAGAGATATGGAGTCAGAGTTTTTTCAAAAAAATTATTCAGGCAAAGATCCAATTGAAATTTCTGTTGGAGGTGAAATAGGAGAAATTGGGGGTAATAATAGTAATACAAAAGAATTAGGGTCTTTTATGGAAGGATTTAACGAGGAGATGAATAAGTTGGGTAAAAAGAAAAAACTCAGTAAGATTTCAGTTCAAACGGGAGCTTCACATGGAGGGATAATTGATTCTTCTGGAAAGATTGTAAAAGCAAATATAGATTTTAAAACTCTAAAAAGTCTTTCTTCTCAAGCAAGAAAATATGGTATGGGTGGAGCAGTTCAGCATGGTTCCTCGACCTTACCAGAAGAGTATTTTGATAAGTTTCCAGAGACGGGAGCAGTGGAAATTCATTTAGCCACTGCTTTTCAAAATAT
>Ga0307928_10004647_pt1 | contig 10404 bp, 10 predicted proteins | sample AceLakmetagen232_FD_201815 | JGI IMG/M metagenome (GOLD analysis project Ga0307928, IMG submission 201815) | Saline water microbial communities from Ace Lake, Antarctica - #232 | ecosystem: Environmental > Aquatic > Non-marine Saline and Alkaline > Saline | place: Antarctica: Ace Lake...
GTGCTCTTGACAGTATTGATATGAATGAAGCTGGAGGTTATTTATTTTCTGGTAGCTATTTAATTCCAGTGGACGCCTGGAGTGGTATAAATAAAAAATCCATAATTGCAGATGATAGAGTACGTCATATAGGATTTATGGATGGAAGATATGATCCACAAGTTACCACTGAAGTAGAAGCAGCAAGGCAGAAGTGGGAAGAATTATTAATATCCTATGGTGATGTACCTGGTATTCTTGATGTATTACAGCAATTCATAAGGAATAAAGAAGCACAACGCATAGTTAAAACTGTTAGAGAAGAAGATGTTGAGGTTGTATCTGATGAAGAATTGATGACAGAAGTTAAGGACACTATGGATTTATATACCGTAGGTGATTATGAAGAATCAAAAAGTACAATTGAAGCATTAGTAGAAACTAAAAAAGAGGCAGATGCTACTTCCAATGCATTGCAAAATTCTATACAGCCTTTACAAGATAGACTTAAAGCTATGAGTAATCTGGGAATAGCAGCAGGGTTACTAACAGTAGGGGCAATCTCACTTATCTCTACTAAGGCAAGAAGTTTATCTGATGACCATTATTGTAAAGGTGTAACAACTTCAGAGGAAAAAGAGAATAGCCCAGGATCTGGAGAGGGTGAGGGAGATAACCCAAAAAGTCCATTGGAAGAATATTTAGACAGTCTTGATAAAGCGGTAGAGGGTAGAGATTTATTTCTTAAAGAAAATCTTCCTATATATAAAAATATAGCAGTGTTTGCTCAAGCTGATAGCTTTAGTGATAAAGGATATGGTCAACAATTAAAAATATTGTTCACTCAAGATAATAAAGGTGAATCTTTAAAAGTATACAAGAAATTTTTGAAACGTGAAGCTGAAAAAGAAGGATTAGAATTTATACGTAAAGAAAAAGAAAGTAAGATTAAGGATGCTACTGATAAAGTTAGTAGTGAATTAATATGGCCTATAATGCCAGATGAAATGAAAGATCATGCACGAAGGGTAGATTCAGCAGAAGAAAAAGCCAAACGTCAAGACAGACGTAATAAAAATAAAGAGGAAAGAATAAAGGCTGGAGAAAAGAAGCAAAAAGAAAAAGATGCACGTGAGGAAGCACGTGATAAGAAAAGAGGTGAAAGAAAAGAAGATAAAGAATTAAGACAGACTGAACGTGATGCACGTAGAGATTCAGAGGATGATATAAAAAGATTGACGGATTTAGGTTTAACTGAAAATGAGGCAATAGTTCAAGCTGATGTTAATATTCTTCTTGCAGGTTACCCCCCGAAAGATGCAGCTTGGGATAAAAGGTTCACTGAATATTTACTAGGTGGATTTTCAAGTAAAGACATAATAATAGCTAATTTTGGGGAAGGTGCCCATGATAATGGTCGCAATAAAGCATGGATGGAAAAACAACCTGATAGTGATTTACTGTTAGCTATACTAAAAACAGATTTTATATACCCAAGTAAAATGCCAATAAGACTAACACCAAAAAATGGACCTGGTGGTTCACGTGAGAAAGAACACGAAGGAGTAAAAAAAGCATTTAAAAAACTTGGTGGTAGCTTTAAGAAGGGCGGAAAAAACCTTAGGGGTAAAGTTAATGGTGCAAAAGAAGATTTGAAAAAGAGTATTGCCAATGCTAAAAAACGAATAACTGATTGCAAAAAGGCTGCTAAACAATTAGCTAATGGCGTAAAAAAATGATTTCAACTGTAGTATTACTAATACACTTTTTAAAGGAGGCATGTATGCCTAACGGAAATGGTACTGGACCTAACGGTCGTGGAGCAAGAACTGGTAGAGGATTTGGTACTTGTCCACCCACTCAAGGGGGAGCAAGTGCTTCCAACCCACCTACTGGCTATGGTAGGGGTATGGGTAGAGGTATGGGTAGAGGTAGAGGCCCTGGTAGTGGTAGAGATATGAGTAGTCGTGTAGGTAGAGGTAACTAGAAGATGGGGTGAGTAGCGCAAGTGAAAGCCCCTTTATAGTTACATGAAACTTCAAGAGAGAGTGCATCTGAGGATTAATAAAGGATATTATTATGGAAGATTTTGACAATAAAGAATATGGTCAGCTTATTCAACAGTTAGCAGACTTGGTAAAAGGAATGGATGGTGTAACAACAGACGTAAAAGAAATCTTTAGAGAATTAAAATCAACAACTAAAAAGATTTTTTCCATAGATGGAGAATTAAAGAATCACCTTAATATATCAACATTAAGAGTAGAAGAATTCAATCGAAGGATTGAAGAAGACAATCAAAGATTAAATGAGATAAAAAGAACTACTGAAAATATGATAGGTACAATAGATGAATATTATGACGCACTTGATACTAAAATAGAAAAGGTTGATAAAAATCTTACATCAGAAAAATCTGAAAGGGAAAAATTACAAACATCAGTAGATACTACGTTAAGAACTGAAAATAGGGGAAGAAATAACTTATTCGCATTTCTTACAGTAGTAGGTATACTTGGTGCTCTTTTAGTTTCACTTTTTAGTCTCTTACACACTCTAGGGATTATAAAATAAGGAGACCATATGTCAGTTAAAATTGCTGTTATAGAAAATAGTAATGATTACGTTTTAATTCTGAAAAAAGTATTTAGAAGACATAAGTGGGTAGTTAAATTTTTTAGTAATGCAGAATCATTTGGAAAGGCAAATTTATTAGATTTTGATATAATAGCAGTAGACTTTCTACTACCAACTATGAAAGGTCCAGACTTAATAAATACCCTATCCAAAAAAACTGATGCTGAAATGATGTTATTAGCTGTAGCCTCAGAAATGTTTACCAGTCCAGATGTTCATAATGAAAATATAGGACATGTAATTGATAAAGAACATCCTGAAGAATTAGTAGGTAAAATAAAATTTGCTATTGTAGAGAAAAGACTTAATGGGTATTGTGAGAGTGAATCTAAATTGATGAGGGACTTTAACAACAACGTATCAGAAAAATTAGGAGGAGTTAAATGAAGCGTGTATTATTTTTATTATTATTAGCATTAACTCTAAATTGTACCTCAATATCTCTTACCACAAAATGTGACGAAGGTGGTCTTGGTTATAGCCACATGGTAAACTTCAATGAAGTAGATAGATACGCTGAAAGGTGCTTATATTCATACGCTTCAAATGATTCCATTAAGGAACGCTACCAAAATGTATATATAAAGACTCTTAAGGAAACTGACATAAAGTATTTCATTGATACTGATGATATGTTTAAGACACAATGGATAACTATAAGAGGTACTGCCAACTTTAAGAATTTTATAGAGGATATGCAATATAGAAAAGTATTTAATGAAAAGTTAGGCATCTGGGTTCATAAAGGTTTTAATGAGTCTGGTATGGGTGTATATAATGATATAATAAAGAATAAATTGATAGAGCCTGGTTATACAATAAAAGTGAATGGACATTCTCTTGGGGGAGGGGCTTCTTTAATTTTATATTTAAGTTTATTATCAGACAGTGCTAACCTTGGGATGTTATATACTTTCGGTCAGCCAATGATTACAAATAAAGAGGGACTCAATAAGTATCGCTGTATAAATTTGTTGAGATTTGTTAATGAGGATGACTTAGTTCCTCATGTACCACCAACTGATTTTGCAATAGGTCCAATTTCTACTATGGTATTGAGGCGGCGGGGAAGATACAGACACGTGGGTGACCAATGTTTACTTTTAAAAGATTCAAATTATGTATACTTAGAATACACACAAGCTGAAAGAAAAAAGATATCTTCATTTTGGAGAAGTTTACATAGGGGTGATTTAAGTTTGGCAGATCATAAAATGCCGATGTACATAAAACACATCAGAGGGAAAAAAGATGTTATAACAGAACGCAAGTGGAAAGATAGAAATAAATATGAGGATTAAATGAAATGGTAAAGGTTAGATCACAATAAGGAGTTAATATGGAAATTCAAATGCTCAATGATAATAAAACTGGTAAGACCTCAATGATGCGAATAGCTGTATTAATAATGGTATTTCCTATAATTTTAATTTTCATAATCCATAATATTGTAGCTATGTTTGGTGATAACAATTTTATTTCAATGGGATGGCCTGAAATATCAGCATTGGGTTTAGTATTTAGTGCTAAGGCTGCTCAAAAATTCGGAGAAAAAAATGTTGATAATAAGTAAACCATCTCCTCACTATCGATGGGAAAGAGAAGCACCAATAGATACCCTTGTTATTCACTATATCAGTGCTGTGAATATTCTACCAGACGACCCCTTCAACATAGATGAAATAATAAAACTACTCACTGAACCTATACCAATAGGCAATGATAAATCGGTAAAAGTATCTGCCCATTATCTAATAGGCAGAGATGGTATCGTGTATAAGATTGTTGATGAGGAAAGAGTTGCTTGGCATGCTGGAAAAAGTTCTCTACGGGGTAGAAGTATAAGGAATAGTGTGAATGACTTCTCAATTGGTATTGAAATGGTAGGTGGTAAATGGATTGGGTTCACTAATAAACAGTATGATTCCTTATCTAATCTTACCAAAAATGCTATACTAATGAGGAATGAAATACCAAAAGAAAATATAGTTGGACATGAAGATGTTTCTCCTGGTAGAAAATTTGATCCAGGCAAACACTTTGACTGGGATCGTTATCTCAATACTGTATTTGAGGAACATGAAAAGAATGAAGAAAAACTTACCCGCAATAAGGAAAAGATAGTTGACCAAATTATTACTGAAGGGGGTGAAGAAGAAGTGAAAATTGAGAACAACATTACAGAAGGTAAAGAAGATTCAGTTCTAATGACAATAATAAATGCTATATTAAGTTTATTCAAAGGAAAGAAATAGTGCGTATATTAATTATAATAGCTTTACTATTTGTATCTTGCTATCAAACAGTTTTTGTTGACTCAAAGTTTGATGTTGGAATGTATAAGAGAAATTTTAAAGTAAAAAAGGTAATAGAAATACAAAAAAATGGACAGACATTTTACGAGATAATATATAAATGTAGTAGACAATGACAATAAAAATAACATTGCAGTAATGTTTATTATTGATACCGTATAAAAAGATATTAATAGGAAAGTAAAATGGATTATATCAATATAGCTAGTATCAGTTTTAAGGAAATTGATAATAAATATTCTACTATTCCTGATGGGATAGTAGAATTACTCTTTATAACCAGTGGAATTAAGTTTAAAAGAATATCTGTACCTTTTGAATTTGCCCAAATCCATGTAAAGGACATTAGGGTAGAGATAGTAGTGTTAAATAAGAACCCACGTATATATGATGTGGAAGATGATTTACGTCCTGATGCTTTGCTTCGTTACTTTAAAAGAATAGGTTTTAAAGAGGTAACAATTCAGATACTTAAAAGTGAAAATGATATACTTAAATATGCAGAAATGCAGAAAAAATTATCTTCATTATAGTATTAATTAACAGGAGAATTACAATGAATCGTAGTGAAGAACTTAAAGAAGTATTACTCAAAGCAGGACGCCCAGACTTAGCAAAAGAAATTGAACCGATGATAACAAATTGCAAGGAATGTAATGCAAAATGTTGTCGATACGTAATGTTAGAACTTCCGCCCTCTCCAAATGAATTTTCTTATTATGAGTATTTAATCTATCAAGGAATTACTCTCTTAGTAGATGAAGAAGAAAAATCAATTGATGCTTTAGTTACAACTAATTGTGTACATATAGGTGAAAATAATACATGTAAAATTTATGATACTAGACCAGAAATATGTAGGGGTCACGCTAATCTTATTTGCTTTGAACAAAATAATGACCTTGATTATATAGTTATTAAAACTATTGATGACTTGCATAAAAATAAAAAGTTAATAGAAGGAATGTATGAAGAAGAAAAAACTGAATGAGATAGCAGGGGCTTTAGTGACAGCTGGACGTACAGACTTGGCTGAACTTATTATAATCTCAAAGTATTATGAGTATAAAGAAGCTACCGATTTTATTCATAAGCATTTAAGTAAGTATAGAGACACACAAAATTCTGATTTGATAAAGGGTCTACTAATAAGTCATGGAAGAGGTGTAGCAAAAAAAGACCTTGATAGAAATCCAAAACGACTTGCTTATTATGTATCATACCTACTACAGTTAATAACAAGAGAGGCTGTTGGGGATGAACAAATAGGTAAATATTTACAGCTGCTTCATAGAGTATTTAAGAGTGTAAATTTGAGATAGTATTACAAGGAGATAAAGATGCCAGAATGGGTAAAAGATGAATCCACTTGGAAGCAAGCCAAAGAGGCTGCTAAAAAAAGCTATAAAGAAAGTGATGAAGGATTTTGGGGGACAGTAACTAATATCTATAAAAATATGGGTGGTAAAATTGCTTCCAGTTACTTTACACTCTTGGAATCCTGTGTATCTTCTGGTATGTATGATAGCATTGATCAAGCAAGAAAATATGCCTTATCAATGTGGATTACTAATGCGAAAAGCGGCAAAAATAAACCAATCCTAGCTATAGACTTTGATAATACTGTGGCTGAATATGATAAATTTGAGTATGATAAATTTGGTGATCCACTCTTAGGTGCAGTAGAAGCATTAAAGGAATTAAAAAAACGTGGTTATGTCTTAATACTTTTTACTTGCCGACAAGATACCCCTAACTTACGTGAGTATATAAAGAAATGGGATTTGCCTTTTGATGGGGTGAATACTACCAAGTATAATCATGATCATACCAGTGACAAACCTGAAGCTTATAGATATATTGATGATAAGAATGTAAAGTTTACCAATTGGAATAATGTTCTTGATGAACTACCACCTACTTCTGAAATTGAGTCTAATTATATATCAATTGGAGTTCCAATTCCTCACATTCCAATAATAGAAGATATAGCTATATGGAATAAGGCTTATGAAATTGCTAAAAATACATCTCAACATGAACCAGATAGTAAGGATTTCATTCTTGAGATGCTAAAAATGTTTGAAGGTATGGGTGGATTAGAATCAGCAGTTAATTATGGTAGACCACCTACAGAATTGGCCAAGAAATACCAAATAATTGGTGAACTAATTAAAAAGAAAAGGTATGATTTAGCCAAAGAATTTATTGTAGCTATGGGAGAAAATAATTTAACTATTGAAGTTATGGAGGAAGTTGAAGCTGAATATAGTGATGGATGTTTAACAGTAGATATTTCTCCTTCTCTTGATAAAAAAGTATTATCCATAGGAGAACGTATAAATCCTTCTCTACTTGTAAATGATGGTCTTGAAAAGAATACTCATGTTACTTTATTATTTGGGATAGACGATAATTTAGATGATAAACTTAAAAATCTTAAATTCGGAAACATAGACCTTAAGAATAGACCAGTGATTGAATATTTTGATAACGAAAAGGATAATAACTCGGTTGCTATGGTAAGAATTGAATCAGAAGGACTACATAAGATTCATAATATATTGAGAAAAAAGTATCCGAATAAACAATTCCCAGGACCGTACAAACCACATGTTACTATTGCTTATATAAAATTAGGAGCACGTCTCTCAATTAAGTCCATACCTGTATACAATTGGACTGTAGACAGAATAAATATGAGCCATAAAGATGAAAGTAAGAGTTCAATTGCCCTTGCTTACATGGATACAAATAATAAAGTTAATCCAGACAAAAATTCTTTTAGGTCAGAAGAAACTGGAAAACAGTTTACGGATATTATTAAAAGAACCACAGGTATAGATATTGAAGCTCTATTTGAAGGCTCAGATACGTCTGGTTCTTGGAGCATAGGCAAAAAAGATATGAGTGGTGATTTTATTAAAGTAGAATTAACTATGCTAGCAGGAATTAAAAATCGTATTATGTCTAGAGTTACATTGATAAAAAATGGATGGGAAGCAGAATGGATAGGAGAAGATAAACAAGAATATATTGATTATGCACTAGAAAGTTTATCCAAACTTCTGAATAGTGTGAAAACATTTATAGCACAAAAGGGTCTTGAAATAACTAAAGAAGGGAACGTAAGGTCTAAAGTAAGATTATTAACTGAAGAAAATATTATGTCAAAATAGATAGATTCAATAGATCACCTATTGAAAGTTCATAAGTAAAATATTACTATAGAGAAATACGTTTAACGTTTTTAACTGAAGGAGCAGAATTATGAGCAGAATTACTAAGAAACCTAAGAAGAAAGTAGCTGTAAAATCAACAAAGAAGGAAGTACTAAAACCAAAAAAGAAAGTAGCAAAGAAGATTCCTACCAAAAAGTCCACTAAAAAGCCTGCAAAAAGAAAGATAGTATTCAAGCATAAAAGAGCAGTAGGGGATGCTATAATGCAAACTTCTGGAATTAGGGATTTTAAAACTCTATTTCCAGATATAGAGCTAAATATTCAATCTCCTTTCAAATGGCTATTCGATAATAATCCTCATATAAATCCAGATCTCAAAGAAAGTGATGAAGGAGTGGAAATGTATGAAGTTGGTTACCCTGCAATACAACACGCCAATGGATCTATAAATCATTTTTCTACTCTTTTTCTTAAGGACATGATTGCTCAAGCTGATGCACATAAGTCACTAGGTATGACTGTTGGGGAATTCTGTGCTACATTCAGTGGAGGTAGAATTGGGGATAAAAGTTTACATGAAAAACAAGAGCCTTTTAAAAGCTACAGAAAAAGATTTGAAAATGTAACGAAGCAAGCTTTCTTTTGTAAAGGAGAAGTTTTTCTGTCTGCCAAAGAAAAGAATTTCAATATGATAAAGGAGCAATATGGGGTTGATAAGTACTGGGTTATTGCCCCAGGGGGTAAGAGTGATTGTACTTGTAAAATATGGGATTGGAGAAAATTTCAAGATGTGGTAGACCACTATGAAGGAATAATAAAATTTGTTAGTATAGGTATCTCAAAACATATAGTAGAAAAATTTGATAATATTATTGACCTAACAGACAAATTGAGTCTTAGAGAAATTGTACCACTAACGTATCATGCTGAAGGATGTATTAGTGGGGTTAGCTTTCTGATGCATCTCGCTGCAGCAGTTCCCTCAAAACCAATTAAAGGTAATGAACGATATAGAAAACCATGTGTCGCTATATATGGAGGACGAGAACCTGCTTCTTTTACTGGATACCCAGGTCACCAGATACTTCACACTGAAGGTAGTTTAAATTGTTGTGACTATGGCGGTTGTTGGCATTCAAGAACAGTTCCCTTGGCTAAAAAACCAGAGGGTAATAAACGTTTATGTACACATACTGTTTCTAGGGATGGCAGAACAATACAAGAGTGCATGAATGTAATAACAGCTGAGGATGTCATACGTTCCGTAGATAAGTATTATGAAGGCAATTTAAGAAGCTATTCAAAGCCAATACAAAGAAAAGAAATAGTAAAAAAGAAAACAAAAAAGAAAAGTATTACTAGTAAAAAAGGAAAAGAAATTAATGTACTTGCTTCTTTAAGAAGTAAAGGTGGTGGTGAACAGTCAGCATGTAAGATAGTAGAGATATTGAGAGAAGCAGGATGGAAAGTTAATTTTTATCCTTGGGAAAATGTGCATGATAAATATAAAAAAGTAAAGAAGGAAAAGCACAATTTTAAAAATGGTAGTATGGTCAAGAATATGAAGGAGGGATTACCCTTACTGTTCTATGCTAATGATCAGATAGGAGATTTCTGTATTCAAAAGAAAACAGGAAAGCTTATTGAAAAATCTTCTGGTGTAATAGTCAGTATAAATTATGTTAATGATAAACTTCCTAAAACGTTATGGCTGTCTAAAACTAAAAAACTTAAAGCAGTTATATTCCAAAATGAAGAAAAGAAAAATGATTTCATAAGGGATGAAATCGGATTTGAAGATACTCAGCTGGTAAGCCTCTTCGGTGCTATTGATTTAAATAATTTAATTGAAGTGCAACCAGCCACTAGAGAGGGCAGTAATGAATTAGTTATATTAAAACATTGTACAGCCGATGGTAGAAAATATACTACTGAAAGCAGTGAAGGTAAAGGTGAGAAAGTACACGTATGGCAACAGAAAATACATAAGTATCAGGATAAACGTTTTTATGGTAGACTTTTAAAAGATACAAAGAATACACGTTTTGAATTCATGGAGGCTCCTAAAGAACTTGTTGAAGCTTTCAAAGATGAGTCAAGAATGGTATTCCATAAATTTGATTCTATGCCTGTTATTGATTTTCTGAAACGTGGCCATATTTATCTATACCGTTCCTCTAATGAGTGGCGTGACCAATACCCAAGATGTGTAGCTGAGGCATTGGCTATTGGTATGCCAGTATTATCAGAGCCAAGAGACGGAACTAAGGATAGAATAGAATATGGCGATA
>Ga0307928_10004648_pt1 | contig 10403 bp, 21 predicted proteins | sample AceLakmetagen232_FD_201815 | JGI IMG/M metagenome (GOLD analysis project Ga0307928, IMG submission 201815) | Saline water microbial communities from Ace Lake, Antarctica - #232 | ecosystem: Environmental > Aquatic > Non-marine Saline and Alkaline > Saline | place: Antarctica: Ace Lake...
GCATATTCAATGGTACGTTTTTGCTTCTCATTTTTAGGCTTGAATTGGTCTAATTGTTTTAGTGCGTTTTTCATTTAATCTTTTTAAAATCTTCAAGCTCCAACTTTAATCGTTTAATACCTCTTTCAATATCTCTAATATCTTTTTGTTCTTTAGTTATTTTTTTACGAATTTCTTTTAATTTATTCTTATCAGGGTTAATTGAGTGCATTTCATCATAAATCATATTAAGGTATTTGTGATGATTTTTTAATTGTGTTTTAACTGTTTTTGATTCTAATAAATTTTGACCCTGAATAGACCATTTATCTGAATGTTTGCTCGCTGTTATATTAAAAATAATCTTACCTTTCTGTTTTATTTCTATTGTTAAATAACTCCTTTCATCATTAGCATATGTTTGATATTGCTCATCCAAATTAGTAAATTCCAGCCAGCCACTATGTCTTGAAGGAATTAAAAAGCTATTTTGCATAAATGCTTCTAGAAATTTTATAATTTCTGTTTTCATAATATTTTAAATTAATAAATAAACTCATAAGCTCCCCCCATAAGGAGGAAGCCTAGAGGTTGTTAATTAAAATTCATCATGTAATTTTTCTACTATATCTTTAAATTTACCTACTAATTTAATAGCTTCTTGTAACTTAATAAGGTCTTCACCCTCTATCCATTGTTCGGGTTTTAAATAACCACCCTCATATAAAGCATATCCGAATGATTCGCCACCCATACAACAAGCTAATTCATCCGCTCCTTGTGTACGTTCAGCATTTTCTTCTACGTTCAAACGTAGTTCTTCTGCATATTTTGTAAGTTTCATAATATTTTAAATTAATAAATAAACTTCACAGGACGGGCAGAACCCGCCCAAGAAACTTATTTATTATCCTTATCCAACTTTGCTTTTGCATCAACTCTCATCCAAAATCGATGAGTTGTAAGACGCTTTTTATCAACAGCCTTGCGGATATACCACATAGAAGATCCCATTGAAAGGCATCGGCTTGCGTCACCCATAAGACTTACATCTTTGCTATAAACAAGTCGATGGTTCTCATTGAAATAAAGACAGCCTTGTGGACTTTCACCATAAGACAAGTCTTCAGCAATGGTTTGCTCGATCTCTGCCGGTGTGACATTTTCGATGTCATCAGCAAGGACAAATGATGCCCCTGTAAGTACGAAGGTTAATGATAAAATAAGTGTAAGTAACTTTTTCATGATAGTGAAAAGTTAAGAAATAAATTAAGTAGTTTTAGATTTGGTTTTAGATTGTTCTTTACATCTGTTACAAGTACGTTGGACATCTGTACTTAATTGGGTAAATGGTTGTTTGCATTCTTTGCAAGTTTTTATATAATGTTGTTTCATAATAAAATTTTGTTATATTATTTAGCCACGCTTCGGATCGGTCTTTTTCTATGTAATAAAATATGACACCTTGAGTATAATTCTATAAATTCAAATGGCTTGCTGTAATCATCTTTCCAATAAGGAGTTTCCTCTACCTGTTCCATAACATCTTTAAACATTGGGGGTTTGGCTAATGCTTCAGCACTATCTTTTAGCCTTTTTCTGTCAGCCCAAGTATAAGTAATACAATCCAAGATATATTGGTGCATGGACTTCTCCGCTTCAATAGCCTTGAGTTTTATTTCTTTGTGGAGTTTATCATCAAGTGTTAGTAAAAACTTCTTCATACTTTAAATGGCTTAGGATTTAATATCTGTTCGCTATACCATTTCAAAGCATTGTGTTTTGCTTTAGATTTAGTTTCACCTTTACCTATGATCGGCTCTGACTTCCAATTACTTGGTGTATACATAGCCCACCACTTACCCCCGAAATCTACTTTGGAATATTCAAACATAATATATTTATTAGTTTTCCTTTTTTTGCTTTTCTCCACTTATAACATCTTTCTAATTCTTTTTCCTTATGCTTTATATAATTTTCATGTGCATTTTGCGCTTTACATATTTTACAATAATAATGATAACCATCTTTTTGTCTTTTGTTTCTATGGAAACAACTAATATTTTTTTTAATTCTGCATTTTGAACATTGTTTTTTCATAGATTAAAGTATTTAATTTCTTTATGTCGTTGATAATATCCATAGAATGCAGTCGGTCTTTCTTGGTATACTTGCCAGCAATAGTCTGCTTGCTTTTTCCAGTCCTGAAAATCTTTGCTATCTATGAAATCTGAATGATATTGCCTGTTAAGCTGACAAAGACCTTGATCCCTATATCCGTTCTTACCTATTAATATTGATTGTCTGAATGGGTCAAGTATTCCGTTTTCAGCTCTAACAGTATAAAGAAAATCTTTGTCGTGGGATATTTGCCATAAATATTGCACTATCGGTTCTTGGTCGGGAGCGTGGTAAGTTAATAATTTTCTGAATATTGTTAGCGGTTCATTATAAGGAGGGAATCTATATATTATTTGCTCGATAAGGTTCTGTCCGAAGTGTAAGCCTTTTACTAGTTCATTCTCTTGCATGAGCTGATCGTAACATTCGGGAGAGTTATCACACCAAGCATTCATTTCGTCTTCTGTATCGTCTGCTTTAGTTATTTTGAATACTGGATTAATTTCTGTGTGTTTTAGGTCACATGATCCTAGTAATCCTAAAATTGCTATTATACAAATTATTATTACGATTTTGTCTAATGTTTTCATTTTTATTTTTATTATAAAGTATATTTATTGCAGTCATTAATACTGTTGGTATTGCAAGTACAAATAATGCAAGGACTAGGTTTTCCATATTTTTGTTTTGGTTAGTTAATCTCTCATTAAGTAGGTTGTAAGGAGCGCCTCACACATACAACCTACATTTGAAAGATTAACGAAATATTTGTTTTAGTTTTTAAAGTGTTGTTTCTTCAAATGTGGATTGCATTAGCGCCCTTCTTCTTTTCTTCAGTTGCCAACCGCTAAGCTGGAAGATAGAAAAGGAATGTTTTAGTACAACCCACATTTGAAGAAACAATGAAATAAATTAATTAAAAATCTGTTGGGCTACATTTAAGACCAAGCTTTATAGCTGTTGTATATGCCAAGGCTTTTTTAGCAACTTCAACATCATCGTCTATCCCATCTTTCTTATAGTCACCAAGTATCATAGCAATATAATCTCCCCTTAACGTACCTTTCATTCTAGTGTCATGTGGATTAAAAAGGGTTGGTGATTTTATTACTCGAAAATCTTTTGACATTTCTTCTGCTATTTCTTTTATTTGTTCAATAGTAATTTTCATATTTAAAGATTAATGATTAAGATTCTGTTCGATCTAACGTCTTAATTATCTATCAATAAAGAACAAGAGTCAACAAAAAAGAACAACTCTATTGTGTTAATTTCTCAACAGACTTTTTTGTAATTCTCCATGTAGGTTTTTTTCCTTCAGGATTTATATTTCTCCATTCTATTGTTTTTGCGCGACACATTTTCTTAATTGTTTCTGTAGAAACACCAATGAGTTTTGCCGCTTCCCTGATTGTGTAAAACATAATTGTTTTAGGTTAATTGTTAATATTGTTTTGGTATTGACCATCGTATTCTGAGGCAGGGTCTGCTTCAAAGAATACCATTTGACCTATTCTTTCGCCTCTCTCAATCTCTACTAGTCCTCCACTTAGATTGTAGATTGCACATCCAACCTGGCCAACAAATCCAAGTTGCACCAATCTATTCATTTTCATTTCAATTAGATTGGCTACTGATTGAATCGTGAGCTTTTTCCAACTGTCGCCATATTTCTCATTGCGCTCACACATCAATGCAAAGCATTTATTAAAAAGCTTTTTAGCTTTTTTCATATCCTCATTCATTGTTTTTGAAATTATCTAATATAAATCCTCCTCCATTTTCACCATCTTCTGATATGCAACATTCAATACATCCCTTATAAGCTTTAACAATTTCCTCTGCAATCATCTCGCACGACTTTTCAAAGCACTTGCCCTCATATTGAGTGCGAACAAAATCAGAAATTTTTCGCTGCTGAATAAAGAATTCAAGATCGCGATCATTGTGATCAGCTATGAATTTTGCTTCAACGTAGAATACGTGTCGATGAAAATTTCTAAGAAATTTCACCTCTTCTGGCGCATCTCTCCATCTATGAAAGCCTATAAACTGAGTTTTAACAACTATGTAATACATACTATTTTGAATTAACAAATGATAAAAATTCTTGACGAGTTGTTTCCCATTCTTTAAATATTCCTCTTAAATCAGAGGTTACCATCATACCATTAACTTTTTTTACACCCCTAGACTCCTTGCATAAATGCCTTCCTTTCATCACCAATGCGCATCCTAATGGTTCCAATTCTTTTTCAATGTGATTTAAAATTTCTGCAACTAAGCGTTCTTGAATTTGAGCTTTGGCGGAAAAGTGGTCAACAATTCTTGCAACCTTTGACAATCCAATGATTTTCTTATTTGGTACATATGCAAAATAATATTGTCCAAAGAATGGCACTAAGTGATGTTCACATTGACTAAAGTAGTAACCAGTATCAATTACCATTTCATCAACCCTGACTCCATCTTGACCATTTTCAAAAACTGCCATTCGTGGAATTTGCCTATCATCATATCCTCGATAAATTTCTTTCCACATCCTTACAACTCTTTCGGGAGTTCCTTTAAGTCCTTCTCTGTTAGGATCCTCACCAATGTGTTGAAGCATTCTAACCACAATGTCTTCGGCATCTTTATCTTTGGATTCTTCCCACGGGAATATTATCCAATTATCAGCTTCATTGATTGAGTAAGTGGGAATATCATTTTTAGCAAACAATACAGCAGTATCATAATTTCTAAATTTTTCCAAAGTTCTACCACTATCGCAAATATCATCAACAACTAGGGTGTGTGAATCAATATTATCTATATTGGTAATAAAGGCTAATTCTAGCTTTTGGGCAAGATCTTTTGCTAATATGAGTCCTCCGCGAAGGATTCCATATATTGTATTATATTTTATTTTACTAGCTTTGATCTTGTCGGTTAGAACAATAACGTCGTTGTTATATTCCTCCCATGTATAATTAATCATAATTTTAATAAAATTAAACACCCCTTTTAGATCCCCATAAATCAATATGGGCTCTGGGGCTAAATAAAAATTGATGCTTTGCACACATTTTAACCACTCTATCAGAAGTGATAGCAAGTTCCCTTTGCGTTTTACCAAGAGCCATCAAATAAACTCTATGAGATGGAATATTGTAGAAATTCACTAAATCTAATACCTCGCTCATGTCTTCATCATTGCAAACTACAAATTTAAAATAACAATCTCTAATATCGGCAAATCTTCTTAGAGCATCATCTACTATTGCTTGAGTATTGCCACTATGTTTTAATTTTGGCGAACAATTGAATTGCTCTACAAGTCGACAAAGTTCTATACTAGGTTCTAGTGTACCATTGGTTTCTATCTCAATTGTGTAGCCATTTTCTCTTAAAATGGTAAGTAGTGGAATCATTGCCATTTGCTGTAATAGTGGCTCTCCACCTGTAATAACAATATGTTTTACATATGGCGCCAATTCGTATAGCTCTTGATAGATCTGAGTTGCAGTCATGTCTTTAATTTCCTTTTTAGGATCATATGGAGAATCTTTAGAAAAATCCCAAGCATATTTTGAATCACACCAAGTACATTGCAGATTGCAACCTGCAGTCCTAATAAACATGCAAGGTTTTCCTATATTTTTTCCTTCTCCTTGAATCGTTGGTCCAAATATTTCGTTGATTTTTAACATATTATTATTGTTTTAATGAATGAGTAAATTCTGCATAACTCGTAGCCGTTTCCCACAACCTACAAGTCACCGATGCTACATTTGGTAAATCAATATTTTTCCCAATCAGCCTTGCGATTTGTTCTACCATAATCTCTGCAGTTGGTAGGTTGAAGAATTCATTAAGGTTGTTGTGATCATATATATCAATACAATATTTTTTCATTAAAGCCTTTAAATCTTTGAAATTCATTATCCAACCCCTATCAGTTATAGATCCCTCAACAATTGTTTCCAATTTATATGAATGCCCATGAAGATTTTGGCATACACCATAACACTCTTCTGCAGGTAGCTTGTGACACGCTTCAAATGTCATTGTTTTAGATATTTTCATTTAATTAAAGTGAGTTTATAAAATTTTCAAGTTGATCTTTTGGTACTGGTTCTTGTTTTGCAATCAAAGGAGAAAGATATTTCTTAGCTTGTTTGGCACCTCTACATACAGTGGCATGAGTATCACCATGTACAGAATCAGCAAGTTCTATGAAATGCTTTTGTTCCTTGCTTACAATTCCACCTTTTTGACGTTTCATTTCTATGAATATAAGTTGTGTTTTACCTGTTGTGCTTCTATGTTTAGGAATTAATATAATTAGATCCGGTACACCTTTTTGCACACCTAGTGCTTTATTTTTATTAATCTGATTCCATCCACCCTCGACATGACCACACTTATAACACCTTCTCCCTATATAAGTATCTTGAGCAGTAGCGTAAGGCTCTATGCCTTCTTCTTTGCACCAGCGTACAACCTCTGCTTGCTCTTTGATTTCCAGTGGTGTATTGTTTTTAGCCATTAACTGTATCCATAAAAGATTTTAAATCAGAATCGTTATCTATTTTCTCCTTTGTTGTTTTATAGGCTGGGTGTTGACTAACTTTTGGTGCAATAGCTTTGCCAATCTTTGAAGCCTTTTGACGTTCTATTGCTTTTTCTTGAGGTGTTAAATTAACAGTAAGTTTGTTTTTCTTGATCTGTTGAGCATGTTTGCATTTTTTGTGCGTTGCCCATCCCTGACATGTACAATGTTTAATTTTATTGCCTTCTACGGCAACTTCATAAATTTTATTTTTTACCGTTTGAGATTGAACGGTATAAACAATTTCCCGATCAATCTCAAACACATCTTTTATGTCATCTATTTGTTTTTGGCAGCTTTTTTTTTAGGTTCTTCTACCTTCAATATATTAGCAAAGGTTTTTCCTTCATGTTTTCCTTTGCCTATAGTGTGTTTTATAGTAATAACACATTCTAAACCTACAAAATCTTGAGGGTCAAAATCTCCACTTTCAGGCAATGTATCATCATCGCTAATCATGACTAATAAATCAGCAAAAACTCGGAATCCATCACCTTCCATAATTTGAGGATTTACGAATTCCACATGCTCTGCCTGGTCTTCTAGTATAAATTTGACCATTAGTTTATTTGGCCCTTTAGGATTAGACCATTCTTCAACGCTAATAATTACAGCATTGTGCTCTCCTTCGGCCGTAGGCTCATAAGATGGAGCTTCTTGTGTTGTATATTCCATATTGTTTTATTGGGTTAAATTATAAAATATGGTTATTTCTTAATTGGTAATTTTTTAATAATATCAAATACTCTTGCAGCAATATTATTTGTCACTGGAAACTTCATACAAGGTTTGCCTATTGCTCTTGCTATCATTCCACATTTATCTACATCTAATTTAGCACCTCTTTTTTCTAATTCCTTATGTAGTAGTGCTTTATAATCTACTATGTCATTTGATTCATTAGATTTTTCTTTTACTTCCACTTCTTCAATATTTTGTTTTTTTATTTTAATACCTTTAATTCTTTTTTCCCATTCTTTAAAATCAAAAGCACAATCATCACCAATGCAACCTGAACGATCTTTAGTAACTAAATTAATTTTGTTATTAGTTCTCATTTGAGAATTACCCTTAACGTCAACTTTAACATAACCTACAATATCCATAAAATACGGTAATGCTGATGTAGCACCTTTACCATCTAATGACGGTACTATCTTCTTTATTTTATCCTCATCTGTTATGTATCCCTCTTGAGCCAACAAGATAACATTCATAGGTAAATCTCTGAAATTTCTGAATATTGATATAAGTTTATTTTTAATTTCACCCCAATCTTGAATTTGCATTGTGCGTCCTTCACGCTTTTCAATGTCTAATTTAAGTGTATTGCTAATCTCAGTAATTGAATCCAATATAACTGTTTCAAAATTATGATCTTCATTTTTGAGATAATTATATGCCTCAAGTAAATCATTCATTGTTTTAATTTCTACATACTTTGGCTTTTTATCTTTAATCGATAATAAGCCTCCTTCAGCAGATAAAAATAATGTTTTTGTATTGTCTTTATCGATTGCAGTTCCTGCAAATCGAGTTTTACCGGAACCTGATGCTCCATATATCAATGCTTTGATATAATGGTTTTCTGGCGTATAAGTTTTAATTTTCATGAGAAATATTTAGTTAATTATTAAATTATTGATTTACGTTTTTTCCAATATGATTTACAAGATTCAGATATCTTCTTCTTTGCTTGATCAGTATGTTTATATCCTAAAAGATTTTTATTACCTAAGTGGGCTTTACTCATTTTATCCTTAGTCTTTTCAGTATGTTTATGTCCTAATAAATTTGTATTCCCTAGTTGAGCTTTACTCATATTTTTCCTTACCTCATCAGTACGTTTTTTACCCTTGAAATGATGAATCGAATGGCACTTAGAACATAATATTTGTAAATTATTTCTGTCATTATTTAATCTATTCTCATCTTTATGATGGACATTAATATTCTTAGTAGATTTACATTTACTACATATCCTTTTCATTTTATATATCTCATAAGCTATGACTCTATAGTTATTTTTCATTTTTAAATAGGGGTTAAGAAGTTGAACCACTTTGACAAGTCATAGCGACTTCTTAACCTTTACTTAAAAATGACTTATTTGTGGTTCGTTATTATTATATACCCTATTTATTTAAAAGAACAATGTTTTTAGTTATATAGCTATCTACTAACCTCTATCATACGTTTAATTTTCTCATCAATTACTCCTTCCATTTTATCTAATATATAATGGAATAATTGTTCGAGAACAATTACATCTCCCATAGCATCATGGGCTTTAGCACCTTCCGGAATCTCTAGCTTAAATTCTTCTTTAAGATTTTGCAATTTATTATTTCCTTTTGTATTAGCTCTTTTGAGAATATGTAAGCAACATTGATAAGTACAAATTGATTTTGGTGCTTGCACTCCCTCTATCCCCAATATATTTAGATCAAATTTAATATTGTGAGCTACTAAAATATGTTTATTTAATAGCAATTGCAATATTGATTGATCTACTGATAATGGAAATTCTTCTTTATCTTTTACCATCTCATCTGTAATTCCGTGCACTTCTATCGCACCCTCGTCAATTTCTTTTGTAGGGTTGTATAGAGATTCAAATGTATATTTACCTGTCTTATAAGCTAATTGAATCATTCGAGGGTCAGAAAATCCAGTGGTTTCACAATCTAGTAGTATAATATTATCCATTGATTAGTTTTTTTAATTTGTTTATAAAACTTATTTTTACTACTTTACAATTAGCTAAATTATTTTGAACCTTATATTTATTCCATTCAATTAAAAAATCATCAACTAATTGTTCAACTTTGTTTACATCTTCTTTTCTTTGTAAACGAATTTCCTTTTTTGTTTCTTTTTTAATTTCTTCTACTTCTTTTACTTTATCAATTTTCTCTTGTTCTTCATTTAATTTTGCTTCCTTAGCTTCTAAAAATTCTAATTTTTTCCCATTACGAAATTCCCTATATTGCTCTGGACTCATTAATAATAATTCTTTATCTTCTAATTCAATACCGATCTCTTTTAGTTCTTCTTTTCTTGATGGCAATAATATCTTTCTTTCTCTTATTGTTCTTTCGTCATCTATTTTAGACTTCTTGCCTTTCAAGTCTTCTTCAATTTCTCCAGTTATTAAAAGCAATTCTTTTTCCCTTGCTATGACTTTTTTACTAAAGGCATTTGATTCATCTCTTAATGCCTTACCGTCCTTATTAATTGATGTTCTATGCTTAGTTAAAATCTTGATTGCTTCGTGTACATTGTCGTATCCATTTTCATCGTCAATGTCCTTAATTTCAAGATTTATATATTGATCAGCTAATATTGTTGATTTTTCTTCCCATGGTTTGAGAATATCTAAATTTAATTCTGTCATAATATTTTAATTATGTTATAGTGAGAGGCCATATGAATTGAACGGCACAGGATCTAATTAATTGAGTCTTGAAATCTTTTCTTCTGATCTCTCATTATAGCATAAAACTTTTTTACAGCCTTTTTGTATTCTGCTGGAGTTGTATACCCCATCTCCATCGCTATTTTAGGCTTTGTCTTAACTCCCTCAGCAAGCATTATTGAACCTGCTTCCGTTTTAAATGTTACCGCTGTTGACGATACTTCCATAACTTCGACATCATTCATGATGACAGTAGTAATGTAATGTTGACCATGTTTAGAGCTTAAGCGG
>Ga0307928_10004649_pt1 | contig 10403 bp, 8 predicted proteins | sample AceLakmetagen232_FD_201815 | JGI IMG/M metagenome (GOLD analysis project Ga0307928, IMG submission 201815) | Saline water microbial communities from Ace Lake, Antarctica - #232 | ecosystem: Environmental > Aquatic > Non-marine Saline and Alkaline > Saline | place: Antarctica: Ace Lake...
AAAAAAGGAGGATAAGGTATGAAGAAAAAAGAAATGACCGATGAAGAAATGTGCGCCATGTTGCAAGAGTTCGCCAACTCGCAATCGGTGGCCATTGGTGGAAATATCAAAGTGGACGTTCAGCTGGGCAGCATAGGCTTTACTCCACAAGACGGACATGTCGGGTTTAAGTATGAGGATTCGCAATATTTAAGGGAGATACTCAGAGGGGCGCAGTCGTTCCTGTTTTGGATGCTACGCAATAAAAAGGCTGTTCGGTAAATTAGAAACAACAAAAAAAGGAGGTAGTTATGTCACGAGTGCTTAAAGATTCCCTGCGGATCACGAAGATGATTAACCCCGATGAGATCATTGAGAGCCACTATGGCAACATCAGCGGTGGTAACTGGATCGCTAAAGAGTGCCGACGCTTGAATAGCGAGGGCATAGGCACTACAGTTGGTAGCAACGCGCAAGGTGAACTCGCAATCTGGAGGACCAAATGAGCAAGAAGAAAAAGGAAATAACTAGGAAGTTTCGCGTGTATATTGCCGGGCCGATGCGCGGAAAGGAGCTATATAACTTCCCGGCGTTTAATGCTGCGGCAAAGGATCTTCGGGGGCGCGGTCTTGAGGTATTCAATCCCGCCGAAGACGACGTTAAACTGGACGGATTTGATCCTGCGAAGGACGAGCCAAAGTCTATGTCGTTCTATATGGCACGAGACCTTCCGCACATCTGCGAATGCGATGCTGTGGTTGTTCTAGACGGTTGGGAGCATTCTAAAGGAGCGAGCATTGAGGTTGGTGTGGCGCGGAGTTTGCGTAAGCCTATCTATAATGCTATGTTATTAACTGTTCACCCACCATTGCCGAGTATTCTTCAGGAAGCTGATATGCTAATCAATGGTGATCGTCAAGCGTCATACGGTCCTCCCGATCAGGACTTCAAGAGGACGGCTGATATGTGGACAGGGCTTCTGCAATACAAGATGAAAGACGGCGAACATATAAGGACGCAGGATGTGGCGAGCATGATGATATGCCTGAAGCTGTCCCGCACTCAGCATAGCGACAAGCGCGATAACTGGGTGGACGTTGCCGGATACTCCGGTTGTGCGTGGAAGTGTATTGAAGCAAAACAAAAGAGAGCCGAGGCGAAATAATGGTAACATACAAAAATATGCTATGGGTGGTAGGCAAGCTGGTAGATGGAAAGCTGTCCTTTTGGAATGGGCAGCTCTTTGAAGAAGAGGCTGACGCCTTGATTGTCCAAGCCAACCTGCCAGAGACGGATGGGTATAAGGCGTACCGCTGTGATATAGAATTGCCAGACTTCTCAATTAGGCCCCCAAAGGATGGCTTAAGAAAGGCGCGTAAAAATGGATAATACAAGTAAAATAGAACATCGCCTTGACCAGCTGTGGTCAGCGATTGTGGCACATAACTTCGATCAGCGTTGCGCCGTGTGCGGCAAGCCGGGGTGCGACCCTCACCATTGGGTGTTCTCGCGCTCTATCCATAAGTATCGGTGGTGCCCTACAAATGGGATATACCTCTGCCGCCTGTGCCACAACGAGACTCATGCTGATAATGGAGATAACCTGTTGAGCGTCATAGAGCAACACTACCCCGCCATGTGGCGGTGGTTCAATGAGTTGCACCAGTTGGACGTACAACCGATCACCATAACAGGCTTGCTGTTCCTGCTTGAGAGTCTTGAGACAACCGTAAAGGCGCTGGGGATCAATGTTAAATAAAAGGAGTATTGATTATGGGAAGATATAAGCACGTTGCAATCGTTCCAAAGCGGCGTAAGCCGTTGCCTGATAATTATGTAACACTATCGAACGTTATGTTTATTCTAATGCTTCTAATTATTATCCAGACAGTCATACTGCATTGGGTCGGGTATTATTAAGGGGCCGACCACTGCGTACTGGGCTTGCGCTTTCCCTTAAAAATAGTCTTGAACCCATTATACAATTTCATAAACTCAATCTCACGGTTAATAGGCTCGGTGTCAAACGCCGCATGTAAAAATGCTTCCGGTACGTCCCTCACCTTTAACTTCCCGCCCTTGATCTCTCCCGCCACAATGGAATGAATCACATCCAAGTTCTTCATACCCTGCCTATTGCCCTTCGCCTCCATAATCGGCACCAAGGCAGGCACAAGAGCAGAGTAGTATAATATTGCGTTTTCCATATCTTCCCATGTCTTCATGGCGGTTTTAGAATCGTCCTCCCACAAAGACTTCACTAGCTTTGATGCATTTTCTGACATCTCAAGCAAGTCCGTTGAGCCGGGTCCAAGAAATCCATAGGAAGCAATGGAGTTCGCAAGACCATAAGCGGCCTTCGTTACCCTCCTGCCAGCCTTCTTTATCATTTCCTCTTTTTCTCCAATCACTGTTCCTGCAATATAGCTGGCTATTGCGCGTCCGACTATTTGTGATGTCAGGTTTCCTATTGCAGTACCAGCTTTTTTGGAATCAAAATGGTTAGACTTGAATCCGCTTTCTTGATATTTAGACCATACCTCGGCAATCGGCCTTGCTATAGTTTCGTTAAGCACCTCTACGGTGCCGCGAGGATAAACAGGTATACCAAAGAACCACCGCAGGTTTGGATTTTGTTCTAATGCACTACGCTCATTGATCCTGTATGAGTAATTAGCAAACAAGGTTTTAAGCTCGCTGGTCTGAGCCATAAAGTCATGGAAGTTTTCCTTGCGGACTACCGGCTTTCCAGAAGCGTCTTGTTCAGAAAACAATCCACGATTAAACAGGTCGGTCAAGTATCTACGGTGCCCCTCGGGGAGTGCGTCTAACTTCAATCCGTGAAAAAGTTTGGACTGACCAATCCTTCCAGATACAAACTTATCCATGTATCCTTCTATGATAACATCTCCGGTGAATGTGGAATATCTGCGATTCCAGTTATCAGATAACGCAAATGCCCCACCCACCCATTCCTGTAACTTGCTGACTACCTCGTTCGGAACGCGGGTTCTTTCATTGTGGGCAAATTGCAGGAATCCCTCAAGATAAACTGCTTTTTGCAGGGCTATCTGGTCTTTGAAGTCATCGCGCAGATGCGTCATGGCAAATGAGTTCTTATCACGATATGCCGAAAGAGACAAAACAGACGCCTTCGCTATGTCGGCAGCACGGTATTGTCCAGCTATAGCCCCCCAAGGTGTTCCCTGATATAGTATATTACGGGCAGTATAATACGCCATCTTCGACGGGATCACACCATAGGCCATCCACCAAGAGCGCTGAATGGCGTAAATGGTTTTCGCCGGAAAAGCGTGTATTTTTTCTGTTACTTTACCCCACTCCGACTTGATTGAATTGTTTAATTCTGTCGCCGCCCACCGTGAGATATATCCCTGATTGGCAGCATCGTCGGTAGCAGATGCAACATAACGAGCTGTATCTAGGGTGTATGACTGACTATACAGATTCTCTATGTGATGGCGTATTGATACCCAAGGGCTACCTTCGCGAAACTCTGGGATGCCAAGGCGCTGTTCCATCCTTCCACTAGTAGTAAGCGGAGTGTCTAATTCGCTTTTTTCAAACGAAGGTCTGGCTACTACATCTGGACGCAGCATTGAGTCAAGCGATAGGTCTCGCGTGGACATGTAATAGTAATCGCGTGTACCCCAATCCTGACGGCTCATGTAAGCGCGGGTAGCCTTTTCGTTTCTTGCGCGATATACATTCCACGCATTCTTCATCTTAGCTACAGACACCTGTTCGCCTTTTCCAGTTTTCGTATTAAAGCGCCACGGTAAAATGGTCTTAAGCGTTTTGGTTATTTCGGCTAATTTGCGTTTTTGTTTAGGGGTACGCTTTGCTACTGGTATGTCAATTATTTGCTTGCGTATATTCTTAACTAAATCCCACTTCATTCCGAAGCGGTCAGTTTGCAGGATGCGTGTATTGATAGCCGGATCGCCATTCATCAGCTTGCGCATTCCCTCGGCGGCTTTTAGTATTTCAGAACCACGACTATCCCTTCCTATTAACTCGGCAGCGTTCTGCCTTGCCACTCGCAACTTAGTGCTATGAGAATGAGGGTCAACGCCGATAACAAGTTTAATCGCGCTCTCTATTTCTGGCTTACTCGATGTATATGACACGATGTTGGGATGCACCCCAACTTTTTTGAACACCCCACTGAAGTCCCTTCCTGCATCTCCCCTTCCGCGATTCTGCCCTTCCAGCCTATCCTTTTCTGCTGATAATATCTTTGGGTTTCCAGTTTCTCGCGCAAGTTTATCCATCATCATAAAGCGACTAGCAAAATTATGCATCACGTTGGAGATTTTCTGCATGGTCAGCTTAGAACTGGGATCAGCCAAGTGATTCTTGGCCTTGATATGCGTTCTTAGCTGCCCCTGATAATCCAGTAAAGCCTTAGCTCGATCAACTGGATCACGAGGAAGAGGATATTCAATATTTTCTATAAAGTTCTGGCGGAGGTATCCGTCTGGATCACTTTTCTTTATCCACCCTCCTTCTGATAAATAACCATTCAGCACTTCCCTGTCCTGCGGAGTAGTGCCGGGGCCGTGCGGTATGGCTCGCGCCCCTTGAATGTCAAGAATGGTGTCCTGCAATGCCCTAGTAAGACCTTCGTTAATCTTAAACTCTTCGACTGTATCCACCCTTGGTAGCCTATCTTTGAAGCGAGCTATACCATACTCGGCTAGGCGTATCCTATCCTCCCTCGACAGCCCTCTGCTTATCATCTTGCCATCTTTGTCAAAATGGTCAGACAATCCCTGCCCTTCCAGCCCCAGCTTCTTCATATCTGCCAGATACGTTCCACGCCGGGCTGTAGCTCCGGCGGGGGTGCGCTTGCCTTTATACAATACCCCGGCGATGTAACTGTTGAGTTCCTTGTTATCCATCTCCCTCAGCTCTTCTGCCGTCTTCAGCGGACGCTCTCGCCGAACAGCACGAATAGCCTTGCCCAAATCAGCAGCGGTCATGCTTCCAATGCTACCGTCGTACTTGTCTATTGCCTTTGCAAGCATGGTTCGATTTATAGGGGTCAGAGCTTGTACTTCTGGAAGACCGCTCAGTCTTTCCTTTAGCAGGCTCTTGTCTTGGCGTTCACCGGAAATATAGCGGGACTTTGGGACAGGCTGTGGTGCAGGCATGGGCTTGACTGCTTTTACAGGGAGCGGCTTGACCACTGGCGGCATAACCACTTCTGACTCGCTCAGCCTAGCCTGTTGCTCGGCATACGCAAGACCTTCTTTTGTGGCAAGCTGCTGCGTGTTAAGCGCTTCCCAATCAGTAGCAGCCTTATCTGCCTCTGCCACAAGGGAACGCTTAACACCCGGATCGGTTTCTTTGGACACTCGATCTTCCAATACTCGCACCTCGGCCCACTTGGCTTTGGCCGATTGCGCCTCAATCGTGTTCTCTAGAGCGGTGCTTTTGGCTCGCATATCGGCGACTAGCGATTCGGCATTTACTTTCTTGGCAGGAGGCTTGACGGCAGGAGCTTCTGATATAGGCGGTCCAGTAAGTCCTGCCTCTTTATTCTGTGCCGCCATCTCCGCCTCGCGAACCGAGGTATCTCTCTCCACTACTTGCGTAACCATTTCGTTCCGTGCCGCCACATCCATTTCCAGCGCTGTGACGCTTAGTATCTTCGAGGTGTTGGCCGCTATCTGTTCCTCCGACATGCCGGCCTTGAGGCCAGCTGTATGCAGGTCGCGAAGGGCGCGAGCACCTCCGAACGTCAAGGAGTATGCCTGAAAGGCAGTGGCGGTAGCAGACGAAACATTTTTGAGCATCGCTCGGTCTAGTTTGCCGATACCCGGTCTGGATACTCCGGCAAGTGTAACGTCTATTAACAGAGCGGGAATCCAAGAACGCGGGTCTTTCCAATTATAGAATCCGTAAAGGTTCGAGAGACCAACGTTAAGAGCGGCATCCGCAAGAATACCTATTGCCCTAGAGGGAATAGCTCCAGAAATAACTGGCGTGGCCATCAGGGTAGCGATACGCAGACCAGCCATGGCGCGTTCTTTGACATCACCCGGTGTCGTGGCGGCAGTTATCAATCCCATCTGAGCAGAGTTTACGATTATACTCTGGCTTCCTGCCAGACCAGCACCCTTAAGCAGGGCGAGCCTAATTGCCATAGTTAAGTATTGCTCCCCTATGGTCTGCGCTACCTGTGCCGGGATACCGCCCTGCTTCCCTATCTCCTCCGTGATATTCGCAGACTGCTCGGAAAGAGAACGGGCGTTATCTTTTAACCATTCTTGTGTCCACTTGGGAATAACCGGAGTAAACGGGGCTACCCCTTGAACAAAGGCGTTGCCCATAGCCATTATCGCCGTTCCTGCTCCACCGAAAGTCCTGAGAACATCCCCTGCAAATGATTCTTGAGTGGCCGCAGTCTCTCGTATGCTTGGAAGAGCCTCGCCTTCTTTTTCTATCAGCTCGCTTGCCGAGAATGCCATACGTACAGCACCCTCTTGCATCTTGGCTAATTGCTCAGCTTTATCCGCGTCGGACATAGACTCGTCTTGCCAGACACCGGCCATTTGAGATACAATCTCATTTACCGTATGGTCTTTGAATGCGGGGGGAGTATCAAGCCACGCGAATTTGGCGCTCATCTGGTCGCTAGATAGTGCTGGCGGGGGCGGAGATCCGCCAATGTCAAGATCATCTGGGTATTCCTTCTTGAAGAAATCCACCGGGGGAGCCTCCTTCATATCTCTGACAGTATCCTTATATTCAGTATTGGCCCCAACTTCAGGCGAGGTGGAGGCTCTAGGATCATGCACCTCTTCTCCTAAACCCTTATAGGGGTCTTTGGCAACTGAAGGCGGTCTAGTCTTTGGCTCAACCTCTTTGCCTAGACCCTCGTAGGGATCGGCTTTTTTCGCTACATCCTTGATGGGCTTTACTGGTTTGACATCCTGCTTAATAGCATCGGGGACAGAGGCCGTAGAGGGCGCAGTCGGCGGCAGAGCATCTGGAGTACCGCCCAATACTTTTGCGTTTTTATTTTCTAGTAAAGATATAGCGCTCATTATTATCTCCTGAATATTCTACCATCCGTGGTTTCATACGCGGTGCCGGGAGGTAGCCTGCTGGCTTCTTCCGGAGAAAGAACCGGAATAGACTCGTCATCGCGCACCTGTTTTTTATCCAGCAATATCTGCGTAAGCGGAATATTAGGGTCAGTTACTAGCGGTAGCTTTGAAATGTAGTCTTCTGCGAGTGCGTCTTTAGCTTTCTCGTCCGGAAGGGACTGCTCTAATTTTGCCCATAAATCTTTGGCTTCGGCAGAATCCACCCTCACGTAAGCAGGCTTTTCTATGTTAAGTTTTCTAATTATTTCAACTATTACTTTAGAACTTCTCGGGAGCTGTTCTAGGGTATAACCAACAGAACGAGCTATTTGATCATCGTTCCACTTATTGCGAGCCTCGCTAATGCTTTGAACCATGGTGTCTCGCAGGTCGGAATACATGCCGTATTCGCTGGATGCCTTTTCTAATACCTCCTGCCAATCTTCATCCGATTCTGGAACAAATGGCTTGTGGACAAACAGCCCTTTGTATTCACCTGTGCTCTCCCCGTCAATGGTTACTTCAGCGGAAACCAATTCACGCTTAGTGATACGCCCGTTTTTGAGATTGCTCAACTCCTGCTCGGCTTGGGCTACTGTCGAGTCATACTTGGCTAGTCGTTTTTTGCCGTTAGATAATACCTGCTTGCGCTCGGCATCAGTCGAGGCGCTGTCGTATTGACGCTTTTCAAGACGCCCGGCATCATCATTTCGGAAGGTACCAGCCACGGTAGACTCAAGAGGGTTGTCAACAAAAGCAGTCAGCAAGCCCTTCTTGGTGTTTTCGCTATTTATTACCTCGCGCTCTTTTTCCTTTTCTGCTGGCAATAGTTCCTTGACCGCTTTCTCTCGCTCACGCTTGAGCTGGTATGCCTCTTCTTCTTTGGCTTCTGCCAAGGCCCTATTCGTCCACTCCGCCTTCACTTGCGAACCCATAGACAAAAGAGCCTGTCGCAATTTATTTACTTGCGGAACATCGTAAAGCGAGCCGTCGTCTCCAGATAAAATAGTGCGGAAGAGTGCGTCATACTCATTGCCGAATTTCTTCTTACCTGACGCCAGCGCAAATTCTTCTAGGCTTGGCTCTGGGTTCTGATCCATTGAGTTTTCGAGATTAAAAGAACCGTCTTTCAACATGGGGGTAAATATATTCATATCACCCTTGGCGTCTATTTTATCTGGCGCGCTTGCTTGCTCTATCTTGCCCAAGAGTCCAGCGTTTTGTTTGCGTATTCTTTCTGTATTCCTGCCAGTGATTTCGCCAAATCTTGTGTCAATCTCGGCTGACACCGCTTTCGCCAAATCTGTCACAACGCTTGCTCCAGCGTTTTTGCCAAAGGCGGTGACGTTTTCTCCTGCCTGGCTGCTTAATACAAACGTGATGGCCTCTTCGAGGGGTATTGCTTTACCATCTGCCGAACCAGACTGCATGTAAGATAAAACATCACCAGCCATTTGGTCCATAGTTACCCCGAGCCTTACCATTTCCTCGCCATCGGATTCAGCTGTAGATTCCACCAACCCCGGTACTCCCTTAGCAATCCTCGCGGCTGCTTCATCGTCTGGAATGTCTTGGGATTTGGCTATAATAACTGCTCCATCAGCGGGGCCATATTTTTTTAGGATGCGCTTGTCCTCGGCCTTAATGTCACCGCTAACGCTTCTCTGCATCGCATCATCATTGGGACCGCCGATCTTATCAATGCGATCTAGGTTCTTGGTATTCTCCATGGCGGCATTGAGAAGGGGCTGAATGACAGCATCGTATTTAGCCTTGGCTGTTTCGCGAGACCTACGAGCAGCTTCCATCTTGACAGGATCGGAACGAAACCTAGCCGGAATGGGAGCGTTGACGGCAGGAAGCAATGATTTGGCCCTAGCTAACTCATCGTCAAAGGTCACGCTTAGCCCATCCTTGTCTCTATAGACCATGCCGCCAAGTGCTGAATCAAAACTATCAGGAAGGTTTGACCCGGCGATAGTCGTAGGAGTGGGTTCACCCGGAATGCGAAAGTATTCGCTCAGCTCGGGGTCTCCCTTGGCTGATATATTAGCCAGATATGCTTTCGGAGCTTCGATAATATACTCCTGCCATAAATCGGGATCGTTGGTTTCAAAATCTTGCAGGCTGGTAAACGATCCGGACTTCCCTTGTCCTGCAAGCCATGACTGAGCCTGCGACCAGTTTGTTGCCGCTGCTGTTTTTAAGGCCGTCTTGGTTGCCAATCCAATCTTTTCGTCTAGCACCTGATCCAAGAGCATGTCTGCGTATAACTTGGGATTTGATTTCTTCAGTTCCTCGGCGGCCTTTTGAGACTGAGCACCGGCGAGGGTCTCGCTGAAACTCGACTGAGCCTTGATTAAAGCAGCCATTTCATCTTTGTTAGCCGGAGGAGTCTCTAGCAAGGCATCGCGAATCTCTCGCCCGAAGTTGTTTACTGTAGGCATATTGGTAGGGGCGACTTCCACTTGAGGGATACTGCCCAATATCTGCAACGGCTCAATCGCTGGCGCGGTAATGGCTGGGTCTTTATCTTTAGATACTAGCCTGAACTTTGGCCCGTTCCTTCCGGAAGCCAATTCATACCGCTTGCCGGGTGGAGCCATCAGCTGTTTAGTCTCAGCCGCCTGCTCAAGGAAATTTTTATTCTTTAGAAATTCAGCCTGAACAGATGCGGTAGCTTTAGCTTTGACAATACCATAACGATTGATTTGTTTCAGCTTTTCAGCTTGGACACTTTCCATCAGCTTTGCGGCATTGGTCTTATCTATCATATCCTTTTCTGCGGGGCCAATCTGCTCCTGCTTGCCAGTAGCAGGTGTATAAACATCCCGCGCAGTAGGGAAATTGGTCATAGTCCCGCCGGGCTGAATGGTCAAGTCGCGATTGCCAGATTGAATAAACTGGCTTGCATCTGACCCAAACTGACGACTGATGCTCGGGGCGGTAGCTTGTGGGGACACGAACGTCTCTCCGGGAGACACCTGCACATTAGGAGTTTCCGGCTTGGGACGGTAAGGAGTATCTGCTGAAGGCGCAGGAGCGGTAGCACCTTGAATTGCCGCTGTTCCTAAAGCGTTTAACCTGTCGTGTTCGGCTTCAAGTCTCGCCTTATTATCTTCCAGTTCGCTTAAAAGTGTCATTAGAACTCCTCTCTATTGTTTGCTATTATAAACCGGCATCCTGCTTTTATATTCAATCCCAAAAATTGTTCGTACAGTAAAGGAAAATCCACTCCGTAACTGACTTCGGATTCGGAACCACATAGAACCCGGAATACTTGTCACGCTCCACCGGGTCAACGTT
>Ga0307928_10004651_pt1 | contig 10401 bp, 4 predicted proteins | sample AceLakmetagen232_FD_201815 | JGI IMG/M metagenome (GOLD analysis project Ga0307928, IMG submission 201815) | Saline water microbial communities from Ace Lake, Antarctica - #232 | ecosystem: Environmental > Aquatic > Non-marine Saline and Alkaline > Saline | place: Antarctica: Ace Lake...
ACCGCCGGATCAAAAAAAGCTACAACTGCCACAAAAAAACTCGGTGATTCTGTTAATTTCATGGGTAAGCAGATTGGGTCTTTGAGTGGTGGGTATGCCCGGCTTATGGGGGCGTTTAAAGTTACTGCGTCTTATGGCATTGCGTCCACGGCCATTTATTCGGTTGTGACCGCCATGAAGACTGGTTTCCAAGCGATAGTTGATTATGACCAAGGGTTGAAGAATCTTCAAGCCATTACAAGCGCCACGGATTACGAAGTCTCTGCAATGGGCGAAACCATTAAGCAGGTGGCCCGTGACACCAAGTTCTCCACCACGGAAGTCGCTGATGGAATGACCCTTCTTGGTCAGGCTGGTTTGAACGCCGGTGAATCCATTGCCGCCATGCGAGACACTGCCCTTCTTGCTACCGGAACTCTGTCTGACATGCAGACCTCTACAGACCTCGTTTCTACTACCATCAGGGCGTTTGGCATGTCCGCCACAGAGTCAGGACGTATTGTGGACGTGATGGCAAACGCTGTCAATAAATCAAAGCTCACCATCGATAAACTCCGAACAGCTTTTAATTATGTTGCCGCCACAGCGTCTCAGGCAGGATTGTCCCTCGAAGATACTGCTGGGACCATGATGACGCTCGCTAATAATGGGCTTAGAGCATCTACAATCGGCACGGGGTTACGGCAAGTTTTGAGCCGGGCCATTAAGCCCAGCGAGAAGATGGCGTCGGCTCTTGCTTCCGTTGGCCTTAAACTCGCAGATATCAATCCGGCCATGGTCGGGTGGCAAGGAACGTTAAAGGCTCTTACATCGGTGTTGTTCGATTCAGAGAGTAAGACTGTTGACATGGCTAAGGCGTTCAGCCTCTTTGGGCTAAGAGGCGCACAGGCCGCTGCGGTTGTTGTGAAATCGTATGTGTCTGGTGATTACGCTAAGGCTATGGCGAACGTGTATGAGATCGGTACTGCTGAAGAAATGGCCGCTATCCAGGCCGAGGGCCTTGGCGTTAAGCTCAAAAATATGGTGGATAGGGCGAAGAATGTCGCGGTGGCGTTCGGGGAAGCGGGTGCTGCTGGTGGGATAAAGATGTTCTTGGATGCTGTCCGTAGTGTCCTTGCGTCCCTTGAAACATTTGTCAGCTCAACTACAGGCACGGTGATTATTCAACTCGCGGCCATAGCGGGAGGGTTTAAACTTGTCACAGTTGCGGCGACTGGGTTTTATTCTCTTTTAATGAAGACTACTATTGTATCTACGGTGATTACTGGCTTTAAAGCATTGTCCAATATGCTGAAGATGCAAGTCGCGGTCGCTTTCGCAACTGCCAGAACAGCTGCTCTTTCTTTCATGACAAGTTTGGGACCAATCGGGCTTGTGCTGGGGGCGATCACTGCCGCTATTATTGCCTATCGCACTGCATCTGCTAATGCTGTAAAAACAGCTGAAGAGTTGGCTGTTAAAAATATGGGGGTCGTTGATTCACTGAACGCTTATAAAGGGGCTTTGGAATCCAGTGTTGAGAAACTATCCAAGGCCAAAGAAGGCACTGATCTCGCGACGTCTGCCAGTGACGCCTACTTGTCTATGCTTAAACGGCTCATTAAAGACCACCCTGAACTCGCTGACAAAATTGACCTTACAACAGATGCCATAGAAGCAAATAATCGAGCTTTAGAAGAATTTGCAAGCGCGGCTCAAACTGAGAAAGTGAAAGCGTTGGTTGATTTATATAATCAGTATGGAGACGCTGCGGATAAGGCCCAACTGTGGAGCGGTCTTTTGGCAGATATGAGTCGTTTGTGGGGAGAGATTAAGGTAGTTGCCGGACACGCCGTTGATATCATTGTCATGGGTCTTGGGGGCATTGCGGAAGGTTTTGGTCTAATATTTGAATTGATTGCGGAGGGGTTACGGTTAATACCAGGTTTTGGCGATACCATGGCAGACGCGGTTGATGGTGTAGCTAAAAGACTGATCGATACTAAGGGCTTCCTTAACGACTATTTCATGGATCTGGGTAAGGGGTCTAAGGAAGCTGTTGAGTTACATAAAAAAGAAGCTGAGGTGATTGACGCTATAGCTCAAGCATATGCTGGTTTGGGTGAAGGCGCGTCTTTATCGTTTGATGATATACGGGTTGCGCTCATTGAAGCTGGCGGGATGTCAGATAAGGTTATAGAACAAATTGTATCTAAAGTAGAAGAATTAAGAGCCAAAGCCGAACGAACGGCAAATTCAATTGCCACTCAGGTGGCAAAGACCACTACTGAAATGAGTGCTTCTTGGCAAAAATATCATGACAAACAAGACATAAATGGTCAGTACGCTGTTGAAAAGGCGTGGGAAAGATTGCAGAAACAAGCTGCTGATTATTCTGATTTTTTAATGAAGAAGCTCGATGCGTCTGAAATCTCCGAAGCCAAGGTACTGGAGCTAATGAACGGATGGTGGGACAAACAGCTCCAGGGTTATATCGCCAAACAAGACAAAGAAGAAGCCGCCCTTACGAAATCATTAGAGAAACAGCAATCTGAATATCAGAAGTTTGCTGACAAAGTGAAGTCCATAGAAGAAAAGCTGGCCGAAGATAAAAAGAAGATTCGTCAAGCCGACATGACTGACGAAGCGATAAGAAGCGAGACCATGCTCGCCGCAAAGACTGCGTTGGCCGCTGCATTAAAGGCCGTGTCTGAAGCAGAGACGGAACAGGATCGAGACGCGGCATTAAAGAAGATAGAGATTGCGAGAGCATTGTACAGCGCCATTGCATCTGAAGCCTTGTCAAACGCCGAAAATATTAAGACTGCTGAAACGAGAGCCGCGACAGAGTCGGTCACGTCAGTTCAAACGACGGAGGCAGAAAAAACTGTTGCGCGCCAAACGGCATACCAGAAGCACATGGAGGCTCTTACCCGTGTAACTAGCACAGCAGGACAAGAGATCCAACGCCAACAAGATGCCGAGAAAACCCACCTTGATTGGCTGCAAGCTGAGAATGATAAGGCTATCCAAAAAGAGGTTGCAGCCTTAGTGAAGAAGTATGGGGCTGAGAGCGAACAGGTAAAGAATTACGCAAGATATTACGTCAATACCTACGGGGCGGCAGAGGCAGCAGTAAAACTTGGGTTGGATCAGAGTGTCCTTGATAACCAACAAGCCAATGATAAGAAAAAGACTGCTGATGCAGCAACATATAAGAATATGAAAGACGTTGCCACGTCTGCCATTCAAGCGATTAGTGACGCGCTTGTCAGTCTCCGTGACAAGTTTAGGGACCCCGCAAAACTGAAAGTCGAGGTTGAGAAACCGAAACAGGACCTCGACGATGTGAAGAAAAAGAGTGATGAAATAAAGACTTCCGTAGAGGCACCTAAAAAACTTGAGATCGACGGTTCTGAAGCCGACACAACTCTGAATGAGATCAAGGCTAAAGATAAAGAAGTAAAGGATCAGATCGAGAACTCTGTTAATTACGTCATAGATGACAAAGGTGTGAAGACTTTTTTCAATAATACCACTGGGGAGCTGCAGAAGATTCAAACTGAAATAGAGAAAAAGAAAGAATTCAATGTTGATTTCACTGGCAGCGGGTCAGATACGTTGCCATTGTCTGAAAAAATAACAGCCATTTCATTAGATTTCGATGGTTTTGAGAAGAGCGCCCAGGTTAATCTTGAACATATTGGCGCGGCTGCATCTGATTTAGGTCCCAAGTTAATACGGTCGTTTGGTACAAATTTGAGAATAGCTGCTGATTTATTTTACGATTTTTCGACTAAAGTCTCTTACTATTTCGATAACTTACTCATAAGGTCGAACGTTGTTTTCAGCAAAATGTCTACACGGGCCAGCTCCGCAGCGGGAAGCATGGAGCGTTCGTTTAAGACTGCCATTGATGCAATTATTAGAAAATTAGATACGCTGGATGGACGAACCATAACGATAAATGTGAAAGCGACAGGCTCTACTGCTAAACCTATCAGTGAAAAGGTTAAGGAAATCGAAGGCCAGTTGGATGGCCTCAAAAAGAAGGCCGAAGATTCCGGAGCAGAGATCGTTTATTCGTTCATGGGCAAGGGATCAGCTGAGCTGCCGTTATCCGCGAAGATCGCGGAAATCGGGAGTGGCCTGGAGGCGCTGTCCGCCATTGCTGGGGACGGAACCACGTACATGGTTGATTTCCAATCTGGGACGGGTTCTCTTTTAGACACAATATCTACTTTGTCCGATGAGTTCTCTGACTTTGCTGAGGGCTACCATGACAAGGTAGAGGATATTTCTAATGCAACGGTGCTATTGTTTGATTCTGTTGCCAGGGCGATGGAGGAGGTGCATTGGGGTTCGTGGTTCAAGCGAAATATCGAGTTGACTTCGGATGCTTCTGAGGCTTTATCAAAGTTTGTGGACCTGCTGGGGAGCATGAACGACGTATCGGTTGTTACAGAGGATAAAATAGACGCAGTGGTAAGCTCTATTTCCTATTTCATAAAAGCTGTTATGAAATTGTCCGAAGAACTGGCCACGACCTTCTCAGAAACAAACGCCACAGTTCAGTGGTTTAATACTGTCATTGATTTAATATCTGTAACGAGTGATGCTGTAGGCAAATTTGCAGGTGTTGTGGGTGATACATATCAAGCCTCGCTTGATGATATGGAAACATCAACTGATGAAACGGCGTCTAACATAAAAGAGTCCTTCGATGTTATTTCAAGTGCCGCAGATAGCGTGTTCGGTGGGACGGGAGGTGGCGGGGGATCGTTGCAGGCTATTGCGGATAAGGTGGCAGAATCCATAGCGGTCCAGTACGAAGTCCTTCAGAAAACGCTTGAGCTGGATGGGGGACGGATTGATCAGAAGGAAGCATTTATCGATGATACGAAAGAGGCCAATGATAGCCAGTTAGAGATGCTATCAGCTGCCATAGATGCAGAGGCTGACAAGAGATCTGAGATGCTCGATAAAATTCAAGCTGTAGAAGACGAAAGATACTCTCGCGAGCTTGAAAAATTAGATAGAATCGAAAAAGCTGGACAGGATACAATCGATGGCATTCGAAAAGCGGCTGAAGAGGAATACGAAGCGAGGAGCACTGGGACCGAAGAGGTAAAAGCCCTGGCAAAGAGAGAGTACGATGCCAAGATCAAGGAGGCCGATGAAAGGGAGGCAATCCTTAAAAAGAACATTAAGATAGAAAAAGAACGGGCGGAGAAAGAAAGCAAAAGCCGCGCGAAAGATGCGGATAGGCGGGCCAAGCTTGCTGAGTTCGCAACGAAACAGAGCGAAGCTGACTTATCCCGGCTATCGCGTATAATGGACGCAGAGGGGGTTGTCAGGGACAGCATGATTACAATGTTGAGGGCAAAAGCGGCAGCCACAAGCGCTGCTCTTAGTGCCTTCATAAGCTCCCTAAGTGCCGTGTCGGTGCCACGGGGGCATGCCACCGGTGGTGCAATCCCAGGCTTCGGCGGTGGCGACACCATCCCGGCCATGCTGGAGTCAGGCGAGTTTATAATCCGGAAAGAAGCGGTTAAGAAGTACGGGGCCGGTATTTTTGAGAACCTGAACAGCATGGTGGCCGGCATGAAGATCGGTGGAGCAGTACAAAGTGTTCCGCGTCCGGTCATTGCGAAACAGGAAGTCCAGAGATTTAGTTCGGGCGGGTCGGTGCAAAGACCAGCCTCAACCCTTCCAAATATTAGCATTACCCTATCTCCCACATTCATGACCGGCGACAAAAACAGCATGAAGCAGGCAGCGAATATGCTCAGAAGTGAATTGAAAAACATTGATCATCGTTATGGAGTAAACTGATGGCAAAAATAAAACTCTATACACGGAACATATTAGAGGATGGAACATTAACCGTTACTGGAACGGCGGACACAGGATATCCGGAATCACGCCTTTACGATCGGGCCATATCTCTTTACTGGAAAGACACGATTACTGAGGCTAAAGTCTTTCATGTAGATCAGGGCGCGACCGGCAACGAATCGGTTGACGGTCTTTTTATTCCAAAGCATAATTTTAACGGTGAGGATATTACGTGGGAGTATTCCACGGATGATGCTGCATGGACTGCCGCTGTTACAGGATGGACGCAAGGCGACAACCTGCCCATTGTTAAAGCAATCGCATCGGCTTTGACTAAGCGGTACTGGAGGGTGACAGTCACGTCCATGGCGAACCCCCAATGTTCTGAAATATTCATGAGTTACGGGTACGAGTTTCAGGTAGATTTTGCGAATGAACCGTCCCTTGGGGAAGTCCCGAATGTCCAGTGGAACGTATCGGTTGGTGGCCTCGAACGATCCACCAAGTTCGGGGATGAACGCAGGCAAAGGTCTTACTTATTATTCCTGGATGTCGCTAATCTTGCGTTATTCAGGGCCGCCATGGATGACCTTGACCATTATTCGAAACCGTTTTATTTGAAGGATCATGAAGGAAGTTATTTTATGGCACGGCTCATGGATGTCCCGCAGGAGGGTTTCATGACCGAGGGTCACGTGACCATGACCGTTAATTTTATTGAGATGTTGTAGGAGAGTTGCCATGATAAAAGCAAGAGCTTTAGTGACTTCAATATGGGACTGGGAACACTGGAAAAAGGCTTCGGTTAAGAGCGGTGCGTACATATTGCACGACGCTTGGACAGAACACAACATGGTGGTTGACGAGGGCTTAACGCATCTTATGGAGACGGTGTTCTCAGGTGGCGCTCAGAAAACGGCATGGTATATTGCACTATTTAACGATGACTACACCGTATTGGCTGCAAACACGTACCAGTCTCCAGGCTACACGGAAAGCACGAATTACGCTGGGTCTCGCAAGACTTGGGTCGAAGCGGGGGTGTCAGCTAAGAGCATTTCCAATGCCGCTAGCGTGGCGTTGTTCACTATGAGCGCGTCAGAGACGATCTACGGAGCGTCTTTATTGAGCGCCAATACCCCAGGGGACGCAGTGTCCGGAGAGATACTTTATTGTTCAAGCAAATTCACCACCGGCAGGGGGGTTGAAGTTACGGATGTTTTGAAAGTAACGGCGACATTGACCGCTGAGGATGTGGTGTAGCGATGGCGAGGATATTTATAGACGGTTTTGAATCAGCCCCAGACGCCGGGACTCAATTATGGGAAGGGTGGTCAGGAAACAACGAATCATTGCCTGATGCTGCTGCTGGTGGGTTTACTGGGAGTTACTATATGCACTTCCCAGAAAGCGCTGGCGCAGCTAAATATATACCTGAATGTTCAAGTATATATATCGGAGTTTTACAGGCTCCAAGACCTTCAACTATAATTAGGTTTTTTGGTGGAAGTTCCCATGCTGTATTGCAGGGATGGGTTTCAATTACCATCGGAGCTGATCAAATCGGTGTCCACAACAATCAAACGGGTGGCGGCTTTGACCATGTTTACAATTATACAGCGGGTTCAAAAGACCATATCCAGGTCTATTTTGAAAACATAGATGATACTGACAAAAATGTAAAAGTGAAATTAAATGATGTCGAGATAATTGATTATAACTTGACAAATCCAGTTGCGGATAAAGATAAGACCACCGCGATTAGCATAAGTGCTGGGTCTGGAGTGGGTGAATACCATGCCTATGTTGATGATGTCGTAATTGACGACGCTGAATGGCCCGGAATAAGCGAGATTTATGGGATGTCTCCATCTGCAAACGGGACTACAACCGATTGGGTGGCGTCCAGTGGAGAAAATTACCAGGCAGTTGATGAAGTACCCGCGACGGAAGTTGATTGGGTTTCAAGCGCAACACCTGCCGCAGTTGACATTTATGAATCAGACACGCCATTGCAGGGAGATGAGGATGTCAAATCTGTCCAAGCTCAATATTATGTAGAAGGCAACAGCTATTTTCAACCATGTATATCTTCAGGTGAAACAACACATTACGGTCCACAGATATCCGGTGAGTCGTTAATTGTTCCTCACTGTACATCCCAAATATGGGAGAATAATCCAATAAGCTCAGGAGAATGGAGTGTATTAGATATCGATAGAATGAAAACTGGGATGAGGCTTGTATGAAAGTATATCAACATTTTGTTCAAATCGAAGTTTTTCCACCCAAGCGCATCACTGAAGCCGCTGGCCTGGACGATGCTTTCAGCGTAACGAAAGAGACATCCAGGGATTTCACTGACCAGGCTGGTCTTGCAGACGCCTTCACCGGCTTCCGCTACACCAACTACCAGAATACCATCGACAACCCGCACGTAGGCCCAATCCGGATTGCGAAGATCGAGCTGCCGGGCAAGACGCTTTATTTGTGTGACAGAATATGGGGAAGCTCCGGAGAAGAATGTTCATACGAAGATCAGCTTTATGAGCCTCTTGTTCTGAATTGGAATGAGATTGCAGTCGGGGAAGTGAACCCAGTTGATCTGACAGTATCTCCGGCAACCGTCACGTTCTTTGTTGATAATAACGCCCCTGTAGGTGGGGCAGGTACGTTTGGGGAATTGTTCAACACTTATGATCCATACTACGCCAAGGTCACAATCACTGAGTTTTTTGACGCTGATCCACCCACGGACGGCGTTGAGATTTTTGTCGGTCACATAGAAAACACGGATTCCATAAGTGGAGGATCTGTTCAGGTGGCCTGTTCGGGGTTTGAATTATCAATCAGCAATAAGTTCTCCCATGGAATAATCGATACGGATACTTACCCGAACGCTGACCCGAATGATGTTGGAAAAATGCTTCCGCAGGTTTACGGGTCTGCGGAACGAGTGCCGTTCCGAGCGGTTGATATTGGGGCGTACTCAACTCTCATAGCGGACATTACGGATATTGCAACAACGATTGAGGTCACGAACGTAGATGATTTTGCTACAACCGGGACGGTTCAGATAGGCAGTGAAGAGATAACCTATACAGGGGTAAGCAGTAATCAGCTTACAGGATGTACAAGAGCAGCGAACGGCACAACGGCGGTTACGCACAATGCCGGGGATTTTGTCGTCAAGGCCATCTTGGTGGAGGCGGACTATTTTTATTACATTATTGGCCATGCGGTGAAATCAATCACGACCGTTTACATGGATAACGTGCGGCAGGACCCTACAAATTATACAGCATACACAGGGAAGTCTGGAAATTACCACGCTGACTATAATGGTTATGCCTGCATTGTCTTGAAGAATTTGTCTTCCACTCAGACAATGGGGGAGGTGTCAGCCGATATCGAGGGCTGGCAGGATGACGCTTCTGGGCAATATACCGGCACAGCGAACGCTTTGATTGAAAGCCCGGAAGCGATAATAAAACACATTCTTTTGAGTCGATGTGGATTGACTGCAGGTGCGATTAACCCGGTTACTTATGCGGCGGCAAGGGCTGCGTACAAAAGCGTAGAGTGGGCGGTGTGATATGACATATTATTCTGAAATAGCGGCAGCGGCAGGTTTGAAATTGGAACCTGATGTAGCTCCGTACACAGGGACAACTCTTGGGGCGGCGGCATCTGTTATTGACGGAGAGTGGAATAATACTGCGAATGTTGCTGACTGGCAACCTGCCTTCTCTTATGGTGTCGATCTTGGATCATCGACAGCTGTTGACAGGTTGTTCCTTTTCGTTGATCAAAAAGGCTCTTGGCGCGGAAGTAGTTACTCGACGTTTGGCGTTTACAAGTCAGATGATAATGCCACTTGGATCTTTGTCCAGACGTTTATTTCCCCATCTTGGGATTTTCAATGCGGGAGCGGGAGTGGTTTCAACCTTGGCTTCACGGCCACTCAAACAGCTAGATATTTTAAGGTGGTAAACACGGGATCTGGTGGCATTAACACGTCTGACGGTGGTTATTATTATTGTGAAGCTGGGCAGATAATAGCTTACTTGGAAAATGCCGGTGCTGATCCCAGTATAAGGCTTGGTGTCGAAACTTCTGTCAGCTTTGATGAAGATAACGCCGGTCCCAATATTGTATTGTCCAATAGTGATTTAACCGCTAAATCTCCCACGGATGCAAACGAGACTGTCCTTGGTCCTAAGTTACCTTCAGCTGGAAAATGGTATTGGGAAGTGACCTGTAATACGGCGAAACGATTCGGAACGGAGTCATACAGGTATTCGATAGGTGTTTGTACAGATGCGGCTACCAACTTAAATCACACTCCAGGATGTGACAATTCCACTGGATGGGGTGTCGGATCGGGGGGGTATCTTTGGTATAATGCCGCTAATCATGAAACCGTTCTATTTAATTTTCTGTACTATATATCAACATACCAGAATGTGTTGGCAGTCGCCTTTGATGCCGACACTGGAAAGATGTGGTTTAAATTCCATACCTGGGGGGCGAGTGGATATTTGGGCGATCCTGCCGCTGGAACAGGTGCACATCTTTCGGGGT
>Ga0307928_10004652_pt1 | contig 10400 bp, 26 predicted proteins | sample AceLakmetagen232_FD_201815 | JGI IMG/M metagenome (GOLD analysis project Ga0307928, IMG submission 201815) | Saline water microbial communities from Ace Lake, Antarctica - #232 | ecosystem: Environmental > Aquatic > Non-marine Saline and Alkaline > Saline | place: Antarctica: Ace Lake...
TCTAAGACTGTTAACTTTTTCCCATATTGATTTTAGTTGTTTAATTTTATCCATAATTTCTTTCCTCGCTTTCAATACAAGTATACCATATTCAACCCTACCACGACAACCTTTCTAAAAATTCTTTTGGTATGTCATGAACAAAACCTAGAAGTTCATTACAAATTAAACAATGCACTCCATTTCCTATTTTAAGTAAGTCAATTAACTCAAGCCATTCTTGGCAAATTTGGCAATATACATATAAGGTATTTTCTTCAACTTTGATTTTCATTTTATATGCCTTGAATTTTGTACACTATAACTCTCTCCAATTTTTACAACCTCAATTGTATTACTCGGCATGCAATAAGTACCATCTAAAACATAGTTGCTTCCGTTTTCAAATGTAATTACTGTTTTAGAGCTTACAAAATAACTTCCCTGTAAATAATTGACACTAGCAACTTTACCTTGAGCAATTATTAATGGTTTTGATTTCTCTGTTTCACTATTAATAGCTATTATCATTGAAAGAGAAAATACTATAACAATTATAACACCTATAATTTTTTCGCCTTTAGTTCAGTTTCTTTGTTCGCATGGTGCATCAAATCTTTCCATACCCATCTTATTTACCCCCATTTAAATTTCATTTACTGTTGTTTCAGTATTTCCCATTCCCTCACTAAATAATTCTTCGGCTCTGGTTCTTGCTTCATCTTCGCTTATAGCTTCTAAAGTTACGCTTGATAAATCTTTCTACAACATATTCCATAATTATTTCCTCATCCTTGCTAAAGCAAGTTTTTGATTGCGTGGTTGATGGTGTAAATAGTTTTTAATCCTAACTGCTCTATTTAAACATTCATCAACAGTAAAATTTTTTCCCTCTCTTGCAAGTTGCATTTCCCCTAATTGTAAAATATTAATTTTACCCTCATTTTTAAATTTAAAATTCATAGCCAATTTTAAAATCTTCATTTCTTTCTCCTTTTTTAATACGAAACTATTTTAACAAATTCATAACTATCTTCAACATATTCTTTTGGTAATTCCACATTTTCAATAAAATCGACAATTTCTTCTTCTGTTGTTACCCCTTTTGGCAATAAATATTTTAAATTGACATTAACTATAGCTATTCTTTCCATAATATCATACCTCCAATGTTATTTGTTTCTTTTATGTAACTGGTTTAATTTCATAATCACTTAGTAATTTGTGTTTAGGATTTAATTCTAATTCATTATACACTTTTTCTAATTCTTCATTATTTAAATCTTGTTCTAAATATAAAGTAACCTCAACAACTAATCTTCCTTGTTTTTCTCCAAATTTAAACATATTATTTTCTCCCCTTTTTATCATTGCACATTAAACATTTCCAAGTTTTAATTACTTCCTCTGTGTACACTTCAATTTTATTTACTGTTATTTCAAAAACTCTTTTACATAAACAGCAAGTCAATTTTAAAACATCATGCCCTATTTCTTTTGCTTGAGCTTTTTTCTTTCTGCTAACTTTTCGGATTTTTCTTTTTTTCATATTAACCTCTTTTTATTCTCCAAATATTATATCGTCATGTAAATTATTTGGACAACGATTATCAAACCAATGCCAAATTTCATATCTATCTGTACCTTTTTTCCATTCCATATAATTCATATTGTTTAATTTAATTATAAAATCAGCTTCAATTTCTTCATCATCATTAATTGGAATATCTCCAAGTTCTAACCAAAATTCTCGTAATTGTTTTATACTAAATTTGTACATAATCACTTGCTCCTTTTTAATTCTGCATATTCATAATAAGCATTTAGTAAACTTTCTCTAAGTTTAACTGTTGCAATGCCTTGTATAGTTTGTAAAGTTCCCCTCTAATCCTAAAGAGTTTACTGCTTTTTGTATATTTTGTTTTAATATTTCTTTTATAAAATCTTCCATATTAGTAATTTACCATTTTTCCATCTTTTAAAAAGTTATATTCATTAGCTTCACAATGCTCTTGAAATTCATCAAAACTCATTCTATATTCAATTACTCTGTAACCCTCTTTTTCTATTTTTCTACAAATAGAATAATATAATTTTTTAAATTTATCTTGAGATTGATATTTTACTTCATTACCATATTTAGTCAAAAGAGATATATCAGTTGAGCGTTCATGATAATAATGGGAATTATGAATAATATCAACATAATATTTTTTCCATTTAAAGCTCCCAACGAAACAAGCTCCATCACCTTGACTACAACTTAAAGAATAATGTAATTTAAAATCGTGTCTTATATGGATTTTGTGTTGTGCTAATAATGCTTTTAAACTTTCTGTTAAATCATTTTCCATAAAAGGGTAGTGTTCATGTTCATACCATTTATTAATAACATCTTCTTTGACTTCTTTTGTCAATTCTTTAAAATCATATACCTTATATTTTTTTGTTATTACTTTCATAATATTTTTTACTCCTTATTTAATAATTCCTAAAATAATATCCGTTACTTTCTGAATAATCTTGCATTACACAATTTGCAGTTCTTTCCCAATCAATGTAAATATAATGAGGTAAATCACTGGGAATATCTCCACAATCTTCTAGCAATTGTTCAACAAAACCCTCATCAGAAGTATGATTGCCTTGATAACATTCATCAAAATGGTTTAAGTCTATATCACAATCAAAACAAGCCTTGATAACATCAATATCATGTTGCTTTAAAACTTCTTTTAATTTATCAATATCTTGGCAATAATAATCTACTATTTCATTTCCAAGTGTATCTAATAATTCTCTAAAATCCTCTTTACCAATATCTTCAATACATTTTTTTGCGTCTGAATATCTCATTTTTTCCTCCTATACTCCATTTATAACATATTAAAACTTATTTGTCAAGTTTATGATAAAATTACTTATCAATATAATGTATTTCAATAACTTTTAAATCTCCTTCAATATCTTGATTTTCTTCTCTAACTCTATCAAGTGCATTGATAGCATCATCAGCATTTAAAAAACCATCTTCAATAATTCCGTTGTTATCCATTATGGCTATATTCATCTTCAAACCTCCAATTTTTTAGTATATATATTTTCTCTTAAAGTTTCATGTTTATCACTTGCACTATTTAAATATATAGTGATTATATTTTTAGTGTTCGATAAAACCAAAATTAAATCCATTGTGCTATTATAAGGTATTCTATAACATACCTTTTCAATAACTTTATCTTTGTAATATTCAAAGATATTTTCTTTTGTCAATTTTAATTGTTTTATATAAAGTAATAATCTGTTTAAATCTAAAGTTCGATAATAAATATTATCTAAACAATGCCTTGAGCAATCAAAGTCCATATTGTTTAAAACATTATTTAATTGCTCTAGTTCGTCAATATCAGGGAAATATATTTTTTTATGATATCTTTGCATTATAAATCATCAACTCCTTTTACTGCCCATCTAAGAAAAGAAAAGCATTTGTTACAAACTATATAATATTGCTTGTTAATTTCACTATATAAAGTTGTTTCATTTTCTGCTTGACAATCTGGTTTACATTTTACATTTATCATTTTTAACTCCGTTTTTGTTTACGCTTCAAACATAACATTTAATTTTTTGTTTGTCAAGTTTTAGGGGAAAAAATAAACTCCATATAGGCATTTTTGGGGGAAATTTATACTCTATATAGAGCAATTCTTCACAGAACCATAGTGTCGGATTTTTTGACACTAAATGTCGAGATTCTTTACACTTGTCAATGAACAAATAGAAAATCTATCAATGCAAATTTAACATAAAAACTCAATAAAATCAAGGGCAAAGCGTGAAAAACTTTTTTAATTTATTTTCAATCTGCCCTTGTTTTTTTCTCTCAATATGTTATAAATGAGTTGAGATGAGAAACAAACCAACAATTAAAATAGAAATAAGAAAATCAGAAAGAAAAGGATATAATTTTGATTACCTATTTACAGACACACACAACAAAACATTTATTGAATTAGAGCCTAAAAGGTATATTAGAGTATTGGCAAAAATAGGAGGGCAATTATAATGGGTATTATTATTTGTTTAGCTTTAATTCCTGCGTTAACTTTGTGTTTGATTGGTTTTGGTTATTGGTATGTAAATAATTGTTTATAAAATATGGAGGTAAATAATATGTTACTAGAATGGGCAAAAACAAAAAAAGGTCAAACAGAAGCAGAAAAACTTTTACCACAAATTAAAACATCAGGAAATAAAATGGTAAATGTTGATAATTTTTTACAGTTAAATTATACTTATGCCCGATTCAAAATTGCAAAAAAATATTTCAAAGGGTTTTATAGTGAAACTCAAATTGACAATATTTTCAAAGTTTTAGATTATTTTGAAGGCAAAATTTTCTGTTTAAATGGATAAAATTGGAGGGTTTAAACCATGACACAAAATTATCATTACCTTATTAAACTAAGCACGAAAAAATTAAACAAGATAAAAAAGAAAACTGCAATTTCAAAAGGTTTAAAAATTAATTTTAAAATTGACTTAGAACTAAACAAAATCGGAGGTTAGCAAGATGCAAAATTTAGATAAATTTTATAATCAAAAAAGTTGGAATCAGCCTCACAACTTAGAGGCTAAAATAAAAAATTATAATGATACTTTTTCAATTGAATTGGTTGGAAATAATCAAAAGCCCGATTGCTGTATTGGTCATTTTGGTTATAATTTTTATTTTCGCACACCTTACGGAATGAAAGAAAAAAAATATAAAAATCTAAATACTTTATTTAAAGCAATTAAAGAAACTGCAAAAAATCAGGGCTTAGTTGTTGAAAGTATAGGTATTAAAAAATATTATAAATATAGACCAATAAATTTGGAGGGCAAATAATTATGGAAAGTTATTTAAAACCAATTTTTGACTCAAGGCAATCATTTTATCTTAAGGCTACTATAATACAGGAAAACAATATTATAAAATTAAAAAGTTATAATACCATTGTAGCAACTATTAAAGATGATAAAGCAACAATTTCTGGTATTTATTCAGCCACCACAACAAGACACCAAAAAGAATTTTTAAAACAAAATAATTTTAAAGTAACATCTACAGAGCAATTAATAAAAGACTATTTAAAAAAAGAGGAGGTTTAACAATGCAACAAAAAGACATTGAAATTTTAAAAAGTTTATACAATGGTAACCACTTAAGCGAAATTGAAAAACAAAGGGCAGAACAACTTATAAAATTATTAAGTATTGATTTAAAAAATAGAGTATAGGAGGCTTAAAGATGAAAATTACACAAAAACAACTAAATGGATACAAAAAAGCCAAAAAAAATTGGCTTAGTGCAAATGAAGAATATAACAAAAGCGTTTATGGTATTACTACAGAATTGTACCATAAAATTAAAAGTGCAGAAAATTCTCTAAATGGAATTTGTGGAGTGCAAACAATTAATTTAAAAAATATTAATAAACAACTATAAAAATGGAGGCTTAAACCTATGAAAATTAAAACAATTGATATCATAGCAAAAGAATGGTTCGATAAAATAAATGGAAATAGTTATTTTTCAGGCACTATAACATTAAATTTTGGAATGAAAGACGTTGAAACTATGATAATGCCCTTTCAATATGGTTATGGTTCTCACTATGTAGACTCGGCAAAGGCACAATTAACAGAGCATAACAAAATAAGCCCGAACCATATGGAAAGCCTTTGGTGTTATTGCAGAGATAATAAAATAATTTTAAGAACAACAAAAAATGAAAATTGCAAGAAAAGAGAATTGACTTGCTAAAAATAACTATTGACTTGCTTGGAGTAATTATTTTGTGTTATGTAGCAAAATATTTATGTTTGCTTATTGATTGGATTATAGGACAAATGGAGGTTACACAATGAAAACATATCAAATGTATAACGGATTTAATTCTAATATTTTGAGTGACTACCCAATAATAGAGGCTACGAGTGGTGCTAATGCTTGCAAAATATTGTTAAAACAAATAGGTATACAATTTACTAAAGTAAAAAGAAGTGCTAGCAGGTATGTGAGAATAAAAGCAGAACCTTTTGTGGAAAAAAATGGTTATAAATATAAAGATGGTGTGTCTAGTTGGTTTGAGGTATGGAATAATGATAATTTAATTACATAAAAGAATAACTAGTGGTAACTAGAATAAGGAGGTTACATAATGAAAGTTAGAGAGGCAAGAAAGATATTAAAAAATACTTATGGTTGGAAAAATGGAGGTGTGAAAATGAGTAAAACAAGCTATGAAATTTTTATAGATGATAATATCAAAGATAAAAAGTTTACCTTAGTTATACATCAAGTCGAAAGCGATATGATAATACAATATAAAAATACTGATAAATTATCAGTTGATAGAATACTCAAAACATTAGAATTTCGACTTAAAAACTTTTTATCAAGAAAAACAAACACTTTTAAAACTTCTGATGTTTTGGGTATAAAGTATAATATCAAGTATAAACAAAAAGGAGTCTAAACAATATGAAAATTCAAGTTGATAATGTTAAAAAAGACAATAGAAAACACTTTAAAAATAAAATACTCAATGCTATTGATAATAAAGGCAATGTTTATTTTACATTAGACAAGGCAATCATTGAGTTAAAAATGGGTTATTTAGTAACAGAGCAAACTTTAATTGAAAAAAGCAAACACAAAAAAGCAATTCACAATGCTATAAATAAATTTAGGTTATATCAATTTAATATTGACAATAATATGAATTGTTTGAATTGTAAACACTCACAAAAAGAAGAAATAAATAATATATCAAAAACTTTTTGCATAAGAGCTAAAATGGTAGTAGGAAAAACACAACCAAAATACTCATGTTATAGGGAGGCTTAATTTATGAAAAGAATAGTATTAAATAAAAACAATATTCAAGTTGTTTACAATGGTAAAATATACCTTGCAAAGAATTTAAATATATCAACGCAATACTTAGGAAGTGGAGCAAGTGCGTTTATAGCTATTGACTCAATGAATGAAACTATAAAAAGATTGAATCTTAAAAAATTAGAGGTATCACACAATGAAACTTAAAAAACCAGATAAAGAGCAAGTTTACCTTCTTAGGCAAGAAGCAGAATTATATCCAACTGCCAAACAATTTATAAAAGCAATAGGTAAAATTAATAATTTAACCGATAAACAACTCAAAGATATATTTAATTCTACAATAAAACTATAACCCAATTAAATAAAAGAATACAATAGCCCAGACTTAAAACATCTGGGCTTTCTTTTTGTCTAAAAAATAGGCTATAAACAATCAACGATACCCACTCATATATCTAATAAATAAGAGAATAACCAACTAATAACCCAAGTATAATACATTAAATGCTTAATTTATTTAAACCTTTGTGCCTCAAGCACTTATCAATTAATCATTAAATAAATAGGATAAACACTACAGAGAGTCACAGTATTAAATTTAATTAATTAAAGGATAAAAAAATAATTATTTAATTAATGAATATATACCTCTAAACCTCATAAATGAATCAATCTATTCAAGATTATCGTACACTCAAACACTCAACGCCAATGACTTATATAAAATAAGGGTATGGGGTTCTATTTAGCAAACCCCTTTAAACCCCATTTTACCCCTACCACAGTTAGGTAAACACGTACTTTTATGTACCAAAATGTACTAAAACCCCTATTTAACCCCTTAAAACTAGCCATTAATTATCACAAATAATAATTAATAGGCTATAAACAGCAAATATAAGCAATAATGGTCAAAAATCCCTCTATATAATGCTTAAAACAGCGTTAATCAGCGTGTTTATTGGGTTTATTAACTGGCCTTTTAGGGTTTTAAATACCTATTTAATTCATAAGTGTCTATATTACAGTATTTTATCGACATTTAATTAGAAATTGTCGATTTTTTAACACTTTTGCACACCACAAGATATAGTGGTGGCCGAATTTAATTTAATTAAAATGTACAACATATTGTACCTATAAGTACAATTCTATGTAGGAATAGATACAACACCTTAAATATGTTAAAATAATAGTGACACATAAGTGACATTGTCACCTATTAAGGGTAGGGTGAAATTTAGCAATTTTAATTTCCGAACCATGTATTTTGGTTCGCAAATTTTCAACTACTAAATTAGTAGGTTTTAGGATTTAATAATAGTTGGTTAACTTAGGTTAACTACGTTTCATCAGGTTAACCATTGTTAACTATTTTTTAATTAATGGTTCGCAAAGTTCGGAAATGAAACATTTAGAGCACTTAATCGCCTCATCATTTTATACCCTTTAGGGTACGATTTAGCTGTTTTGTGTCATATTTTAACGAATATGACCTCAATTTTAGTGATTATGGTGATATTGACACCGATAGGGTATAGTTCCCATTTTGGGAACATTAGGCCGAGCAGTGTTCGAGCCTTTAAGCGAGAACCTGCGTGGCGGAGCGGAGCGAGGCGAAAAAGGTTCGGTTTTTATTGAGTCTTTTTGGCTAACGTGGGCATTAAGCGGAGATAATTCTGTAACGGAATCAACCTTGTTAAATGTTAAAATCACAGATGTTAGATAATGTCTTCAAAAAAGAAAGAGTAAACCCTTGCTGTAGAGTAGTTTATAGCATATAATGTTAAATGTTGTCTTGGTTTTTGTCCGATATTCTGTCACACAAAATGCAGGTTTTCTGTGACAAAATGTCACAGAATCAGCCTTTTTATGGGTGTTTTGAGGTGAATTAATTTTTAAAAATGAAAATAATTTTAGACTTTACATAAGTACTATAAGGCCGAAGCACTTACAGAACCAACTATTTTCACTTTGCCCTTGACAAACCCTGGGTCTATATGGTATACTTGAATAGAAGAGATAAGTCAGAAGATATAACCATGTCCGCAGTAGAAATTTTTAATAGACAGGCAGAAAGACAGGAGACAGAGATGATATTGAAGGTAAAGAACAATGATGGTTGGTCATTTTTTGAATTTGAAGTAATGCATTATAGATATGAACAACTTAAAAAGTTGTTGAAATCTGGAGTCCAAGATTCACTTCGATTGTATGATGATAGGGAAGATGCTGGTATCGGTGATTTACATGAGGTTAAAGTAATCAGTTTGGAAAAAACCGAAGGACATCTCAGAACTATTTGGACAGATAGAAAAGGTTATATAGTTAATGACCAAGGCAAAACAATAGACAGGATATAATGATTAATATTGTAATTAATTTTGATAAATTTCATAAAGATTTAAAAAAATTGGAGATTAAAACGTATAGTATGAGCGGAATTTTAAAGTCAGTTATAGAAGGCGAGGCCTTAATCATAACATCAGTAGAAGCTTATTTAGGTGGACACGCTGGATTGGACAGAATGGAGGAATCAAGATGAGTGATACACCTTATATATTAATGCTTGATGAAATGAGGGATATGAGATGAAACCAACAGATATTGTACTTTTATTAGAGGCAAGGATTAATAATTATTAAGGAGTTTAATGAAATATTTTAGTTTATTTTCAGGAATAGGAGGGTTTGAACTTGGAATACAAAGAAGTTTATATAATAAAAGCATCCGATTTGAGGTTGAGGGGAAAATTGACTTACCACAGGATATGTCCAACATTAACGAGTCAGGGATTAGGAGACCAAAAGCCACTTGTGTTGGTTTCTCCGAGATTGATAAATACGCAACCCAAATCTATAAAAAACACTTTAACCATAAGGAGTATGGAGATGTATCAAAAATTAAATGGGGAGATATTGGAAGCTTTGATTTACTTGTGGGAGGGTTTCCTTGTCAGGCTTTCTCCATCGCTGGAAAGCGGCACGGATTCAGCGATACAAGAGGCACGCTATTTTTTGAAATTGCTAGGTGTCTTAAAGAAAAACTTCCACGCCTTTTACTCCTTGAAAACGTTAAAGGGCTATTATCTCACGACAAAGGGCGAACTTTCGGAGTTATCCTCAATACGTTGGATGAACTTGGGTATGACCTCCAATGGCAAGTGCTTAACTCTAAAAACTTCGGTGTCCCCCAGAATAGGGAAAGAGTGTTCATTGTCGGACATCTTAGAGGAACAAGTAGACCAGAAGTATTTCCTATCTGGCAGTCGACTCAAAACAACACTATCAAGGATGGGAAAATATGCAAATCTCTCCTTGCCAACTATCCTCAAAACTCAAATGGAACATATATAGATGACATTAAAATTAGACAATTAACCCCAACAGAATGTGAAAGACTCCAAGGATTTCCAGATGGATGGACAGAAGGAATAAGCGACACACAAAGATATAAATGCTTAGGTAATGCAGTCACAGTAAATGTGATAGAAGCGATAACAGAGAGATTGGTTTGAGAAAATACTTTC
>Ga0307928_10004655_pt1 | contig 10398 bp, 10 predicted proteins | sample AceLakmetagen232_FD_201815 | JGI IMG/M metagenome (GOLD analysis project Ga0307928, IMG submission 201815) | Saline water microbial communities from Ace Lake, Antarctica - #232 | ecosystem: Environmental > Aquatic > Non-marine Saline and Alkaline > Saline | place: Antarctica: Ace Lake...
TTGCTCATTGTGGCATCCTCTTGATCACATCATCCACATCTGCAAATCTTGTGTCTTTGTTTATGTCACCCAAAACATCTCCTCCTGCTTGGCCTAATGCACTGAAAACAGTGTTTGTGGATTGCCTCAATGCTTTTGCAGTCTTTTTGACTTTCTCTTTGAAAGATCCCTTGTTCTTGATTTTCTCAAGATCTTTGATCTCTTTCTTCAACTTTAGAATTTTATTATTGATTTCTTTTCCCATCTTATTATTAGTCACCTAAAACTTACATATTCATTAAATCTTTCAGTTTATCTTTCTCATTGCCTCTTGGCCGAAAAAAATCTCCTGCTTTCTTAATCCCTGCTTTGACTTTGCTTGGGGTTTTTGTTTCCTTAATTTGTGCTTTCAGTTTTGCAATCTCTTTGCCTCTCTGTGCATCCTTAAGTTCTTGTTTTAATTTTGTTAATTCATCCATCTTAAATGACCTCCCTTATCCTGTTTTGATCATCTTCTTGATGTCCAATTTTAATTCTCTTTTCAAGAGATCTCCATAGGTTTCTCTTGGATACATCTTCCTTTTCTTCAGTGCCTCTCTGATCTCTTTCTCAATTTGAATTGTCGTTCTATCTTCCATACATAAGGGATACATAAGAACTATTTAAATGCATGGATACATGGGGAAAAGAAAAAGTTGGGAGATCCTTTCAGACCTCCCTTGAAAAAAAAAGAAAAAAACTTGGTTAGTTGGTTAATTAAGCCGAACCTCCACCCTCCATCATTCCACTGTTACGAATTGCAACAATTATGATAACTGTTAATAAAATTAACACCACCATAGATCCGATCACGATGAACAGATCAAAGAAGTCAGTTGAAGAGGACAGTGCCTGTGTTGTATCGTTAATTATTCCGATTGCAACTGTGTCATCAGTGCTGCTTTGCAGAGCACCTCCCATCAGAGCAAAAATCATAACTAAAAGACCGATAACGAACAGAGAAACAATAAGTCCTAAAAGGACAGTTGTTCCTGCGACACCTTTGTCTTGCTTAAGATTGTTAAATCTCACTTTAATATAAACCTCCTTTCAACAATATAGTTTCAAAAGATTTTTCACATCTTTCCATAAATAACACACACAAAACTTGTTTATAATTGTGTGGATACACTGTATCCAACTTATTTGTTGTCAATGAGAACTGCTGCTGCACCGACTATTGCCAACCCAACACAGATTGCGAATGTCGGCCATGTCACCCATCCACCAACCCACATGATCAATCCAATCAGAGTTGTTGTGAAACCTGCAATTGCCAATCCACTCACAATGTCCTTTGTTGCTTTGAATGATGCCCAAAGAATGATGATGTATAATGAGAACAAAAGCATATTTGCGAACACTCCATTTGTCACCTCATTGACATAGTTCACACTCTCTCCTGCACCTTTACTCCAATTTATTTCTGTGGGTGATTTATATGCCATCTTTTTAATCTCCTTTTTTAATTAAACTCCAAATTCCGAAGATTGTTGAAAGGATTATCAACCCTAAAACAACCCCTGTCACAACAGGAGGAACATTGAGAACATTATTTAATATTTGAGCAAGTAATGTGAAAGGAGAAATGATCATTGTCACCATGTCCTTTGCGATCCCGAAGATCCCCTCAACAACTATTCCTGCAATGATTGACCAAATTGATCCCTTTTCAAATCTCTCTCTGAAATTTTCTGCATCTTCTTCCACATCATTCAAAACATTCTCATATGGATCAAGAGAGAATGCACCCTCTGAAAATTCTGTTGTGTCCACTCCGTTTGAGTTTGCAACATCAACAATTGAACTTAAGAAAAGAAAAGTGAAAAGAGTGACAAGGATGAACCCGAACATCAGGCCTTTGAAATTATCAACTCCACCTTTCTTGTTTTTAATCATCAAGGATCTCATCGTTTCCTCCTCTCTGAAATTTTCCATATCAAGATGACTGCTGCACAGATAAATCCAACCAAAGCATAATAATTCAGATCAATCAATTTTAATGCAGAGATCAAGATCAATCCAATTATTGCAAAGATCAAAGTTCCCTCTCCCTCTGAAGATCCCATCAAGATCAAACAAATTATTAATAACAAGGCCATGAAGATCCCTGTTGCACCAAAATAATCTGTTCCACTTGGAGAAAAATCAACCCACTCTGTGTCAATCACTTCTCCATCTTCATAAATTACTGCAATAAAACTGATGTTCCCTGCAACCTGTGGAACTGTCACTGATAAAATTCCTCCTGTGGAATATGCCTGATCTGATCCAACAACCTCCATCGTGTCAGGATTGTTTGAATATTTCATGACTGTGATGTTCATTGTCTTTGGATCTTCTAATAAATAGAGCATGGACACCTGCCTTGTTCCTGCATCACTTGTGACATCATAAGATCCATTTGCAAGATCCCAATTGTTGTCAAACTCCTCAAACTCTCCTGATGCCTCCAAATCAATCTGACAAGGTGTGCTCAAACACTTTGCACTGTATGAGGCACTTGTGAAAAGGATTTCACTCTCCAAAGAGATCTTAAAATAATAAATCACATCTTCCTCAACAAGATGCACATGAGTTTCTCCATTGTTATCACTCTTTGATCTCTCAACTTCTCTGAACTCTCCATCTCCAATGTATTTCCTGAAAGTGTGAACAACTCCGTCTTTCACCTCAATGTTGTCCTCATCAAAGAACTTGAAAAGGAAAGTTGTGCTGTCATCCAATGGCAGATCATAAAGATTGATCTGATCAGTTGTCAATGAATTATATTGCTTGTCTGCATTAAGATCTCCATTGTCTAAATAATAAAACTCTTGGACATAATCCTCTGCACTATAACCCATCACAAACTCCATCTTATATTCTGAATTGTTCAAAACTCCTGATGGAACACAAATCTGAACAATCCCATCTGCATCATCAGTCCATGTGTTTGAATAATCCCATGATAAACTTGAATTGTCTGTTGCGATTATTTTCAGATCAACTTGAACATCTGTGTTATTTGCTGTTGGGGGGAAAAGATAAGTGTCCTCCTCTTCATCTTTCAATGAGAGATTTAAAATCACATCACCATAAGATGAACAATCATCAATTTCCAATGCATAAACTGTGATGTTCTCTGTGTCTGTTTCTTCATTTGTGACGATCCCTGAAATATTATAAACCCAATTCCAATCAAAGACATTTCCTGTTGAGTTTCCCCAACCATCAGGGATCACAACATCTGCCTGAAAATAATATGCATTAACTCCTGCAATGGAAGTTGTTGCAGCATAGTTGGTATTATTTAAAACAAGATATGCAGTTGTTGATGGAATGTCTGTCAGGTTTACCAAAAAACTGAATTCAACTTCTGTTCCCTCTCCCACAGGATCAATATTGTCTGCTTGTGTTTCTTGCAAATAATAAACCCAAATATAATCTGTTTGACAAGTTTCAGTTCCGAATGTGTCGTTTGCACATGAGGTGATCGTTTTGTTTCCCTGTGTTGTCCATGCTGTTTGTATTGTTGAATTGCAAGTGACAACTGTTGTTCCCTGCTCTGATGTGTTATAATAGCATTGATCAAGGTTAGGATCTAATGCATTGAAAGACCATGTTGAATTTGTTGGCAATGACAAGATGACAAGATCATTCAGGCCTGTTGGTGCTGTGATCGTTGGAGGTGTTGTGTCAATGTTTATCTGAATTGATGATGAGTTTGTTTCTTCACTTTCATTGTCAGTTGCCTTTCCGTATATCGTATAATTCCCATCTCCCAAAGTCAGATCAAAAAGATAATCTGTATTGTTGAGGCCTGATGCATTTGTTTGATTTAAAACATCATTCACATAAAGTTTAACATCACTCACCTCTTTGTCATCCCATACTGTGAAATTGATTGTTGGTGTTTGCAAAGTTGTATAATTTGCAGATGCAGGAGAATTCAATGTGATGTTTGGTGCAAAGACAAATTGATCTGTGTATTTCATCCCCACATTTGAATTATACATTTGAGTAAGTTCTGCCGTTGATAATGCTCTTCTATGAATTGATAATAAATCCATTCTCCCATTAAAAGCATTGTTACCTGTATCTCCATTATAATTTGAAACTTGACTGTATAAATTTGTTGATCTTAAAGTTCCTGTGAATGCCTCATTGATCCACACACTGTCATCAACATATACTTTTTTAAAATTATTTGTGTGATCAACAACTGCACAAACAAAACTCCATGAGTTCATAGTCAAATTATTTGCACTTAAATCATCTGTTCTTGTTGTTGCTGTGTTTATAGTGGTGAATTGAATTTTGCTACTTGATCCAGGTGATCCCAAAAACCAATCATGTCCTCCTGCTGCACTTTGCCCTAAATAAATATCATAAGGTGTTGATGCTGTTGGGTATAACCAAAAACAAACAGTCAAATCTTCTCCTGCTGTGTCATACCACTCATTTCCATCTCCTGTCTTTGCAAAATTATCTCCTATTTCTCCTGTCTGTGCAGTTGCACCATCAATCTGTCCTGATGCTGTGTATAGATTATTTGTGTTTGTGTTCAATGTCAGAGGGATGTTTCCTGTTGCATCAATGAATGTTGTTGTTGCCAAATTGTCATCAAAATTATAAAATGCTGCAATATCAACATTCAAATTCTCTGTCCATGCTGCCCATTCAGGAATTTGTTTTCCTGCAAAAGTTGGTTTCCAATCTCCATGATCACCCTCTTCAACATCAACAAAGATCCCCACTTGATAAAGAGTGTTTGGTTTAAGGATTAAATTTGGATTTGTGATTGGCATCCAATCATAAACTGTTTCAATATGACTTCCCACTTTTTCCTGATCACAAACACGATCAAGAGATCCCTCTGCATTTGCGACATCCTCACAATTAACCAATTTAAAATCATCAACACTCTCTTCTGTTGAGATCCTCACTTTGTATTGTCTGCCTCTGCTCATGGCCTGTCCATTCTTTTTGTTTTCCAAATAAAGATCTCCAAAAGTTCCTTTCACATCAGGATTTGTTGTTTGATAATTAAACCATCCGACCAATTTGTCCTCTCCTCTTTCAACATAAACATTCAAAGGACTTTCCAACATTGTTGTTGAAATCACATCTCCCTTGATCAAACATCCACCGATCCAAACACTGCAATCATAAACTGTTGCTGTTCTTGTGATCGGATCATACTCTTTCACATTGTCAAACTCAAAGGCACTCACCATTGAGATCATAAAGATGGCCATGAACATCATCACAAATATTTTCTTATTATCCATACAATCTGTCCTCCCTTGTAGACCATCGGATGAACATTATAATCCCACCAATGAATGCAATGACTGTGACGAATAGAGGGAGGTTAAGCATAAAGAAGTTCCCTCCTGTCAATTGTGCGAATGTGGACTGCAAGGTTTCCTCTGCGATCACCTGCTCATAAGCATTTGCAAGTCCGACTGATGTGATCACTGCGATCAATGATATTATAATATAGGGGATGAAATAAACAGGTTCAGTTCTCACCTTGTATGATCCAATGAATATGCTCAAGATCATTCCAAAGATCAACATTGTTGTGATCCATGTTAAGTTTGAATAGGCCTGTTGGACTTTTCCAAAGGTGTCATCAATCACCTCTGAAACATTCTCATCACCAAAATAATCCATATCATCCATGCTCTCATGAAGTTGTGCAGTTGTCAGATCTCCAATATAAATAAAAACTCCTGCGATCATCAAGAAGATCACTGCAAGGATCATCAAAAGGAAAATTCCAACAAAAGATCCTTTCTTATTTTTCGGAACAATTAATGGCCTAATCATTTGCATCTCCCATCAAAGTTCAATTTGATGTCACCTTTGTTTATTTTGATCATCAACTTCTTTTCAATATCATCAAAGACTGTTTTTGACTTTGCGATCCTCTCTGTCAATTCTCTGATGCTGATCCTCTTGTCCTCTTTGAATTCCATTGACTTCTGAAGTTTAATGATCTTCAATCTGAATTCAGGGGAAACTTGCAATGGATCTCTTTTGGCCATCAGATTTTCCTCCTGCTTACTTTTTCAACTGCCTCTGTGTCTGAATATCCTTGCTCTTGAAGTTTCTTGATCTCATCAATCCTCATCATCATCCAAAATCCATAAACGAATAATCCAATCAGAACAGGGAAGATTGCAACTGTCAAAACAATAAACATGATCCTCAAGAATTCAATCATGAAAGGTGCTGTTGTCATAAAGTTTGCCGACATACTCCATGCAATGAAAGTGATCGCAACCATTAACAAATAAGCCATTCCACCCAAACCTGTTTTTGTCCAAAGTTGTTCAGATACTGCTGCACCATAAATTGATGCAATGAATAAGATTAATAGAATGAATAAAATGCCCACATAGAAAACTGCTTTTGATGTTGATCCCTCTTCTCCGTTTGGTGTGACCATCAAGTGTTCTTCTGCAAAACCACCCAAATCATCAAAGTCTGCAATGATTGAACAGTCATCACATTCACAATAAATATTATAATAATAATCCCCGATCTCTGAAAAATTAGATGCATTTGGAACAAACTCCAAATCATAATTATGTTGAAGATCTGCTTGTGTTTGTCTTTCAACCATCAGATGATTTCCCTCGTTGCCATACAAATGAAAGTCACAGAAGAATATGTCCGTTGATGTCAATGCAACTCCATTTTCTTGATTTGTTACATGGAAAGCGAACTCATAAACTTCTCCGACACTGAACACATCCTTTTCAGGCACTTTGATCTGAAGATTATTTTCACCTGTGGATGTCTTTGAATCTTTGGCACTCACCATTGAAATTGCCATTAAGACAAACATTCCGATCATAAAAAAAGTTAATAATTTATTTGATCTCATTTATATTTTCCTCCTACATATCGCATGGGATTAAGCAGTCCTCTTGATTGTACCTGTGGTGATGTGTTGATCACTGTTCCACCTGCACCCATCACTCCTTGTGTTTGGGTGTTCTGTGAAATTTGGATCATCTCTCTTAAAGATCTTCTCTCTCCACCATTCAATGCTCTCTTCAATGCTGCATGAACCATGTCTGTCACTTCAAGGACTAACATTGGATAGTCTTTCATTTTTCCCTCTGTGTCAATTCCAAACTCCTCATATTTCATGAAGATCAAGTTGTTCAATGCTTTTCCAAATTCCAATGCCTTATTATCAATCTCTGACTGTTCAAAGTCTGAAAGGATCGTGTTCCTGTTGATATACATTGCCAATCTCTGCATGATCTCTCTCACTCCCAATTTATTCAAAGTGTTTTGCAATGGTTCAGGATTTGATTTCCAAATCAAATGCCCTTGCTCAAAGGCAGGTTCATCACCACTCAAGATGTGTTCTGCTCTTTCCAAAATATCATTCACTTCCAATTGGTATTTCACAAGATTGTCGTCTTGCTTAACTCCAAAGGCCGAATGTTGTGAGTTTGCTTTTGGATCATATTGCTGATTTGTCTTTGCTGCATCATGAGATCCTTTCAATGTGTCCATCTGAAGTTCTCTCAATGCTTGATCAATGTCTGCATCTGAATATCCTTTCTGTTTCAATGCTGCTCTTTCGTTTGCTGATAGTTGTTCTGTCATTTTATTTTATTTCCTCCCTTGTAGTTTCTTTTTGTTTCGCCATTTTAATCAGGTATGTTCACCAACACAGATCTTCTCAATTCTAATCCTGTGTTTACTTTCCTTAAAATCTTTCGTGCTTGTTTAATTGATGTGACTTCAATTGGATCAAGGCCGATTGCTCTTGATGTGAAGTCAGGTGCATAATAGAAATTCTCAATTGCCTTTGTTTGTTTCTTTCTCATCTTCATCAACTTCTTAATATCAAAAGATGCAAATGCAACCTTTGGGATCTTTGATGTTGGTGTTTGGATCGGAGTGATTGTTGGGATCTTTATGACAGGGTTCACGATTGGGGATGCATCAAAGACAGAGGCTTGGATCTGACTTGACTTCTGCTTTGTTGCAGAAACTTGTTTCAATCCCAAATCCATATTCAACACTTGCTTAATTGAAAGATCTTGTTGTGAATGCTGCCTTGTCTTAAGCATCTGTTTCAACTTTGCCTTTGATTTCAATTGAGTTGCCTGTCCACTTAAGATCTTCAATCCAATGGCATCTTTAAGTGCAGGAATGGTGTCCACTCTCATTGCTGTCTTGATCTTTGGGGAACTATAAATTGAGGGAGAAACTTGAATGCTCTTCATGATATTCTTTGTTGAAACTGACTGCATTTTCTTTTCAATCATTTGAACAACATTTGATCCTGCTGATCCTGATCCTGATCCTGATCCTGATCCCAATCCCTTGAAACTTGATTTGATGTTTTGTTTTGGTGTTTTCAATATATCATCAACAAGATCAAGGCCTTTGAAACCTTTTGCTGCTCTTGATTGTTTGATCGTATTTCTCAACTGTTGTTTATTGATTTCTCTCAATGCATCATCAAGGAGATCAAATCTTGGGTTCTTCATTGGAAGTGCTGCTTTTCCTGATCCTGTTTGTGCAAAAAGATAATCTCCCTCTTTTGCGATCTTAAGAATTCCATGATCCTTGAAGTTTGGTGCTTGGATCTTTATGTTTGAAAATGATGATGACTTTCCAATTGATCCTGAACTTTTCCAATATTGTTTTAATAGATCTTTGGATGGTTTGAATTTCCCGATCTTCAATGCTTGATCAACAGTCAGTCTGTGATTGCCCAAAGGTTTCATCTTAAGCAGTCTGTTCTCAATGTCAAAACTTGTGAACTTAATATCTCCGACCTTTGCAGTCTTGATCTTTGATGCCTTTGTCACAAAGACCTCTTTCAATCTCAATTCTTTCAGTGGGTTCTTTGGAGAATATCTTGCTTTCTCAAAAACATTTGTGACTGCATATTTTCCTTTTGATTGAGTTAATTTCAGAACAAGGTTTGTTGGTTTACTTCCTGCCAATTTAAAATCCAATGCCAATTCAGTTGATCCCTTTGCACCTTTCTGTGCTGTAAAGATCCCATATCTTCCTGTTGAATAGTAATTTGTGACAGTCTTTGGTGCTTTCCCTGTCTTGATAAATTTCAATGCTCTCTCATAAGATGGCACATTTGACTTGACTTTGAAAACTTGTTTGTATAGCCCTTTTTCAGAAATGACCTTGACTGCCTCTTTGTTTGAAACACTTGTGATCTTTGAATATTCTTTGGCCAAATTATTGATTGCTTTCTTGCTCATGACCTCTTGGCCTGTTCCAACTTGTTTATAAGAAAGTTTTGCAGACTTTGAGAACTTCCCATATTTGTTGATGTTCTTGATCCCCTCTGCTCTTGCCTCTTTGAAATAAGTTTCTTTCTTGATCTGTGCTTGAAGTTTCTTCACACTTGATCTCTTCATTGCACTCTCTCCTGCCAATGCACCGAACCCCAAAATCTCTCCTCCTGTTTCTAAAAAGAAAACTTCCTGTCCTGCTTTGCCAAAAACTTCTTTTGAATATTGATATTGTTTCACCTTTGAATAAGTATAAAGGCTACCGATCCCCAATCCTAATGCACCCAACCCAACTGTCTTTAAAACATTTGATCCTTTCCCTGTTGCAACAGTCACAGATGCAGTTGCCTTTCCACCCTTGACAGTCACATCTGCAATCTTCAATCCTCCACCTAATCCTGAATAAACTTTTGATCCAACATATCCTGCACCCTTAACCACTCCACCAATGATCTTTCCGATCCCATACATCTTCAAGGCCTCTGTTGAAACGATCCTTGTTCCTGAAAAGAATTGTGCTGCCTTGTTTATTTTCTTTGATTTTTCCCATTCATAAAGATTAAAAGTTTTTGATGGTGTAAATTCATGAGAATTGAATGAGATCTCATCCTTGTTTGAAAATGTGTCAATCTTTATTCCTGCCTTTGCTAATTGTGAAATGCCTTGTCCTTGAACATAATATTGGAGATCTTCAGGTGCTGCCTCTGTGATTGTGTTGAACTTGTCAATTAAATTAATTTGTTTTTCTCTTTTTGCTTTTTTCAACTCTTGATCTGTAATTGCAGAAACTGACTGATCCCATGTCAGAGTGTTCAACCTTGAAAGATCAATTGATGCTGTTGGAACAAACCCACTTCCTTTGATTGAAATCAACCCCTCTCCAAATTTGTTTGTTCTGTCTGCTCTTAATTCATTATATTCTTTTGGCAGTGGAACAGTTGTTCCGAATGGTGTCATGACATACGCTGCTTGAATCTTCTGCCAAAAAGAGAGATCCTTTGCAGTTGCCTTTTGACTGACATCTGCTTTGAACCCTGTTGTTTCAAGATATTCACTTGCTCTCCGATCAAATTCTTTCTCCTGAAGATACATTGCTTTT
>Ga0307928_10004656_pt1 | contig 10395 bp, 17 predicted proteins | sample AceLakmetagen232_FD_201815 | JGI IMG/M metagenome (GOLD analysis project Ga0307928, IMG submission 201815) | Saline water microbial communities from Ace Lake, Antarctica - #232 | ecosystem: Environmental > Aquatic > Non-marine Saline and Alkaline > Saline | place: Antarctica: Ace Lake...
TATATTCTTCCATACTTCTCACCTATTCTGTAACCTTAACTTTTCTCAAGCAACTAGGACAACTAACAAAAGCAAGTTTGCTTTTGGTTTCCCATTCATATCCACATTTACATTTAATCTTCATCTTTTTCTGTCTCTTCAACAACTTCTTTTGGTTCTTCTACTGATCTACTTCCACCAAATAATGCATTCATCATTGGTTTACTTGCTTGATTCATTTCTTCCATTATGTTTCTCATTTTTATCTTCTCCATAAGGTTTTGTTTCCTTATATTATAGTATAAGTAGTAGTAGTATATAAGTCTTTCGCAAGTGCTTTATAAAGAACTTTTATTCATTTTAATCCTCCAATTATTGTGATAACCAAAGTTACAAATAATAAAAATAAGAATAGTGGTTCAGTCCACCAATGCCATTCTTTTGTTTTATTTATATCTTTCATCATAACATATTGTATTACAATACATTAACTTTTCAAACTCTTCTTTTGAAGGTTTGTAATCTTCCTTTGGTTTGTATGTTTTTAATATTAGTTCTAACATTTTGGATCAGTTTTCTGTTCGTATTTTCTATATCTTGCGACAATCCCCATATAAATACATAGTATCTTATGTGTTATTATTGTCGTATTATGAGTATAAAGCACAAGGTTATTTAGAAGATATACTCCATAACCTGTATAGTTTGACACAAATACAGGAAAGAGGTGTGAAGTGAATATCGATTTCCTTAACCTTGCACTTAACTAGGTGGTGATCACAAAGGTATTACTGTATATCTTGTTCCAGCTTTGCCTTCTCCAGTTCTTGTTACTTTAAACTGTTTTAATTCTGGTTTTTGTTCAAAGATTGCTTTTAGATCTCCCAAAACAACTCCTGGTACTCTGTATTCTTCGTCATCTACTACAACTACTTTGTATTTGAATACTCCGTCTTTACCATTTCCTTCTCGGTCTTCAATATCCATATTCACATCTATTTTTTCTAGTTCTGAAATGTTTTTTGTGTGCTTTGGCTCATAAGCCTGTGCATCTTCTTTTATACTTGTCATTTCTTATCAACTCCGTTATGATTACATAACAATTATTCTTTTTTGTCTTTTCCAAACATATCTTCATATATTTGTTCTTCAATTTTTCTTCTAAAAGATTTCTTGCTTACATCTTTCAACATCTGTCTTTTAATTAATTCCCTTTCTAAATCAATACCTTTTGTTTTTCCTATTTTATCTAAGAAACTTCCTTCTAATAGTTCAAATTTTGTTGCTCTATTGATTGAAACATCAAACAACTGCATTAATTTTAAATAAAATCTATATAAAATCCACGCAACAACCAAACTTATTATTAGTGATCCTAAACCCATCAATATTAATCCTGGATTCATTGGTTCTACATAATTTATTAAACTCATTTTTTAATCAACTCCATTTTGTTTTATATCTATACAAATATCTTGCATGACCATCAACTGGTTCTTTTTTCCATTCAACAAAACCCTGTCTTCTTAATTTTCCAAGACAAGTTATTGCTGATCCTTTACTAGTTCCTATTTTTTCCAATACATCTTTTGAAGAAAACCATATTCCTTTGTTCTCTTTCAAAAGTAGTAATATTTCTTCTTGTCCCATTTTAATGCGTACTTAGTATGTAGTTAGAATTATCTGGTTTGAAACCACAATGTTGCCTCTGTCTGTTATATTGTATTAACAAATTATGATTTACACAAAACTTATTTATCTCTTTTATTGATTTCATTTTCATCTACCTCTTCTTTTTCCTTTTTTATATGTGATGTATTACATTTATTACAAATAAAAAAACTTAAATGTTTATACTTATTTTGTAATTTCCTTTGTGTTGATTGGTAACAGGTTCTCATTTTTTGTGTTTTTTCTTGAACCATACTTCTATCCAATCACCTTCTTTTAATCCTGTAAATTTTAATGCCTTTGAAGGTATTATAATACCGCGTGAATTTCCTACTTTCATTAATTCCACTATTATTTTATCTGTTGTCATTGTATAATATAGTTAAACATAACTACTATATAATACTTCCTATTTTGTTTAACAAAGTAGTACTACTTATTAATGAACTCTTTGTAGTAATGGATTATACAAATATATATAAAGGAGTTAGATATATTAATATTATTCTAAAACACCTCGTGTGAGGGGTGGTTGGGGAGACTGAGAATGAGATACAAAATTGGTATAAAAACATTACAAGGAAACGTTCTAACATTTAATGTTGATTGTTATAGTATAATTGATGGTTTTGTTTCATTTACTGATAATAAAACTAACAGCAATAAAAGATTTCCTATTTCTAATTGTGAAATCACAGAGGTTTTAAAATGAAAACTCCAGAACAATTAGCAGAAGAACATTGGAGTTATACTTCTAAAATTATGAAACTAATGTATATTGAAGCATTCCGACATGGATTTAAACATGGGAAAGGTGATTCAGAATGAGTAAAAAGATTTCTTATAAGGATCAACAGAAGAATAGAAATTTGTTGGATATGATTAAGGAGATGAGGTTTAAATAAATGCTAACACTAAACAAACAAAAATCAGATGAAGAAAAAGAGATTGAAGAAAGAGAAAAAGATTATGACCTTAATGATTTATCTGAAAAGTTAATTGAATTAAAAGAGGTTGAGGATAATTTTAATCCTGAATTGTTTTATCTTAATTCCAAGGAGAAATATTCTACTGGCAAACTTCTTATGAAAAATATATATAATGAAAGAAAAGAATTAAAATTTGTTATCACCTCACAAGTAAAGAAGAAAGGGAAAGTTGTAAACAAACATTCAGAATTTAAAAGAAAAATCCCATTGATTAGGGTTGGCAAGAAAATGAACAAGATTACACATGAAGAAGATATGCGATTGTTTTTTCTTGATGAACAAATGGATAGGTGGTGGGACAAGATAGGTGAATTCTATAAAGATTTCTTTATGTATGATTTTATATGTGGGAATCAACAATATATTTTATTAAGTGAACATGAATTAGAAACAGAAGAATACACAATCACTGGGATGGTGGTCCATATAGATAATGTAAATCAAATAACAAAAGAATGTAAACTGAATCAAAAAATTCCTTTATTATTTATCAATAAAGTTGAAACAAACAAAATCCAATTTAAGGATCATGAAGAATGCATCAACAAGTCAAAAGAGTTAATGTTGAATAGAGATAATTTCTTTAATTATTTGTTCACTCTAAAAACTCAAAGTTATAGACAGCCAGAATGGTATGAAAACTTAATTGCGGCATTTTTGTTTTCAGCAGAGTATGATGATTACAGAAACTATCTTATGGTTATAGGGGAACCTGAAACTGGAAAAACAAGACATATGTTAGCAGTTTATAATAAATTTGATGAACCACAAGCACATACATCTGGGAGTAACTCAACAATCAAAGGATTGATTCCAAGTTTTAATACCAGCCCTGTTAAAATGGGTGCATTAATTAAATCAATAAGGATTCACGCAATAGATGAATTTTTAAGAATCTTAGGAAGTGGGAATGATGAAGAAGCAAATAGAAGAATGTTGTTAGGAAAACTAAATAGTTTGTATGATGGAATTAAAGAACTATTTGAGAGTGGTAATGGTTCAGCAGAAGGACAAATGAATTGCAAAGTTATGTGTGTTTCAAATCCTACTTATGGTTGCAAAAATATGGATATGATGTGTAATTGGTTAGATCCTGCTTTTATAAGCCGTAACACTATATACTTTCAAAATGAAGCTCATGTTAATAGAATCAAGTCAGGAGAATTATTAGAAAAGGCTAGATTCAATATACCTGGAAACGATTTTAAAGCGTTTTATGATTACTTTCTAACCTTTAGGGCAGATTATAATGATGATGTATTAAAGATGATTTACGACAAGCTTGGTGATGGTTTAAAGTCCAATTATGGCAACACCAATACTTCCGATCATTATAAGAATCGTCAGTTGCACCATTTGCATTGTTTAATGGATGGTTATATTAAATTAAGATGCCTTGTTGAAGGTGATACTTCATTCAAAGCTAAAGAAGAAGATTATTTTGCTGTTGAAACTATTTGGTTTAATATATTAAGTTCATGGTTAGATAATATAACAATACCAAGAGTAACAGAAGAAGAACTAAAACTATTTCTAAATATGTAATATTTGGGGGGGGGAGGGGTATAGGTACCTAGAAGAAGAAGAAGAAAGTCTGACCCTACCCTACCCTTACCCCCCCCAAATACTCATCCAGTTAATATAGAGGTTGCAGTATATACACAAGATGTAGTGTTAAATCCTAGTTCGAACACTAATTAACATACTTCTAACATTATTTAACCTATATAGTATAAAATTATCATAATATTTCAGAATTAAATCCTAATAAGTAACAAGTTAAGCAGTATTTGCCTTGTTTGTGGCTACGTACCTTGCATACAGAGTTTGAGTGGACAATTTTTCAATTTCACGAATTTTTGGCCATGTGTATTTCAACGTATCTCTCATATGCACGATTCTTTTGTCCTGGGCTACTCTAACCATTGTTTGTTCCGTTTTTTTCTTCTCTAACTCACCATCCACCTTGATATACTTCTTAAGTATTGCTTCCTTCTTTGGTATGTACTTTTCCTTTCCAACTGGGTACCAAACGTCCTTAAAACTTTCTCCTATTGGATTTCCTGGTTGAATAAAGAAAGGTTCTGGTTTATATAAGAACTTCATAGGATTCCTTCTCTTTTTCTTTAAGTAATCAATGATTTTGTCCTTATAATTGTCGCCTTCTATCTTAGGGTAGAATGCCATGTTTCCTTTGATTGTTCTCCTTGTTCCATTAATAATTTTGCTGCTTTCCCATACATATGCAACAAAATTAGCTGAATCCAACACAGTCCAATCCATAGTTAGTAGTTTTGGAACACAAATTAATACACAAAGGTTTTTTTGTCTTATCTGATCCATAAGTTCACTCATTAATCTTCCTTCCTTTGTCATACTTGATCTACTAAAGAATAAGTTGATTCCTTCATCACCAATTATAACACATTTTCTATTATTTATAATCGCAGTAGTAAATTCTTCCTTATCAAAACAAACTCTATCGATATGAAGTGTTTTGTCAACTGCGTGGCCCATATGTTGTGCTGCAATACTCTTTCCGCTTCCAACATCACCAAATAATATTCCAAGAACCATAGAATCTTCTTTATGAATCTTTGTTTGCAATCTTTTAATCACTGAATAGTAATTAGTTGAAATACTATATCTTTCTTTTCCATTAACATCTTGAATCATAACCATTTAGTTATAATCCTCCAATATCTACTTTCTTCTTAAGTTTTAAGAAGGGCATATGTTTATTTGCAATAGTATCAACTTCAACTTCTGCATAAAATAATGCATCAAATAACTTTCCTTGTCTATCTTGAAGTTTTTTTCCACTAGTTGCAATACCATGAGCATAAGTATTGATTTCTTTTCTAATTGAATGAATCTTCTCCTTTCCATCATTATTTGTAATCCCCATAACTAATAAGAACTTCGCATCCAAACAATTTTTCCATAAAAAAGGATCCTTGTCCATTTGTGCCAATCTACATCGTTCTGTAATAGAAAAAAACGTTTGTGCAAAAAGCATTTGCTCATTCCACTCACTTGAATTAGAAAACTCTGTCATTTTGGCTTCTCCCTTAAAGCAGACCAATTTAATAGATATATTTTCATATATATAATTCTTTCGAAACTAAAATCAAAAGCATTAAATACTTATTCTATATTAATACAATATATTAAGTGTTAACACTTAAAAAATATGATAAAATGGTAACACAATCAGCAATTTCTGCGGCTCACCAAGCATCAATAGGCGGTGCATCAAATCAAGCAGCAGGAAATATATTGTGGGGTGGTGGAAGTTCTGGTGGAGGATCAACTACAACTTCTCCAACAACTACAAGAATAACAACCACAAGAATAGTTACTAATCCTAGTGATGGTTCAAGAACAAGAATACAAACACTTTCTGATGGTTCTCAACAAATATCCTACGCACCATCAGGTGGTGGTTTTGGAACTTCAACTCCAGGTTCTGTGATAACACAAGTATCAGCAGGAGATGTTAGAGGTGGTTTACGATTAACACAACAACAAGCAGATTCTTTTAATCTTTCTCGTGGATTAACACCAACAACACCATCGCCGACAAGACCATCTTCACCAGACACTTCTACATTTCAAGGAGCATTTGCTTCAGGATTAATTACACCTTCAACTGGAAGGGAGGGGCCTAGTTTTGTTTATACTCCAGGATTCTTACCAAGCGTTGGTGCTACTCCAACACCTACGCCTTCAACAGAAACATTCCAACAAGGAATTGCGGCTGGGAGGATTCAACCAATACAACCAATTAGAATACCAGTTTCATCAACAAAAATAGCATATTCAAAAGCAGATGAAGCATTTTTAGGTTTTCTTCCCGGTGGTAGAACTCCATTTGAAGTAATGGGGGGAATAGCTAGGGGGGAATCAAAACCTTTAACTTTCAAAGAACAAGTTGGAGCAGTTGCGGGTGCAAATCCATTATTATTATACTCACAAAATAGAGAACAATTATCAAGGGATTCAAGTGCAGCTGTAAAAAGAGTAACAGACGCTTTAATAAAAAAGGTTCCAGACCCATTAGGATTAAAAGTTGAAGGGGGAGGAAGAGAACAATTACTTTCTGCTCAAGAAAAAAAGTTCAAGATAGCAGTTGAAATGGAATCTGCAGGAGAGTTAGATCAACCAAGAGGATTTGATTTATTTAAGAAAGAATACGAAAAAGAAGCAGCAATTGGAAAAGATATAATTAAAGCAGTTAAAGCTGGTCAAACTTATGAAGATTACAGGATCAAAGGACCTGGACAGAGAGGAGGAGATATAATTTTTGCAGGGACAGAACTTATAAGAGAAAAACCATTGGAGATTGCAGAAATAGGGGCACAAATATATGTTGGTGGAAAATTGTTAGCAACAGGGGGGCAATTTGTGAGCAATCTTATTGGGAAAGGAGTAATTACAACAGCTGCTGCCAATATACCAATAATATCTCCAACTGCGAAGTTTATTTTAAAACCCTTGCCTAAATTTTTAGCAATAGATTTACCAATTCTAGTTAAACAATCAGAAATATTAGGTAGAGTAACAGAAAGCTTTGCTAAAACAAGAGGATTTACTGATACTCAAGCAGCAAATATAGCATTGGGTGCTAGAATATTACAAGCCGAAGCATTTGGTAATATTTATGGTTCAAAAGAGTTAGTAAGACTAGGTGTATCAAAAACTTTTGGCCAAGCATTTAAAGCTAAGATAATACCTGGCATTGCAGAGGCAGTTCCGTCATCAAGGGCGGTTTTTGCAAGAACAGGATCCGTTGAACCATTTGGGGCAGGGGTTGTATTTGGTGGAGATAAATTTTTGCCTAGAAGAGAAACAATAACCACACCAGGATTTGATACATTAAAAGATCCTGGATTTAAAACAGTTGAAAGAGAAGTAACAAGGCCAGAGTTTGAAAAGATCTCTGCTGGATTAAAGGAACAGAAATTTGATTTAAAGGGATTTGAAAATATAAAATTCGTCATAACTGATGACGGTGTTGTAACAGAAGAAGCAGTTTTTTCATTAAAATCACCCTCAACAACAGAAACAAAGTTCCAAGCAGGAAAATTATTAACAGACATAACTGCTGGAACAGTTGGAGCAATTAGTGCAGGCGGTTTTGGCGGTGCTGAATTTTTATTTAAAGGAACAAAGTTAGGGAGAGCAGGAACACAAGGGGTTGGTTATATTATTGATCCACCTGAATTGCCAGGAGATATACTTACTGGTGCGTTTACCCCTTTTGGTGGAATAAAAACAACCGCAACAACTGTTCCGACTACAAGTATATTTGTTAGTCAACAAGTAGGAAACCTAGCAGACATAACTAAATTTGGTGGAGAAATATCCAGAACAAAAATAGATGTTACAATAGAGGGGGCAAGATTTAAAGGAACAAAAGAATTAATAAGAGTAGATGCACCTCCAAGAAGCCCTTTTAAAACAACAGAGTTTACAAGAACACCAGCAAGAGGAAGAAGGGGCGGAGTTCCTACAACAATAAATGATATAGTAAAAGTTGATACTGGTGTAAGAGATGTAACTATAACTAATATTAATGTTCCAACACTTTCAAATGTCCCTGCATTAACAGGGACACAAGTATTCGATGTAACTAAAACAACAACAAACATCCCTGCATTAACAAATATTCCTTCGTTAACAAACATCCCTGCATTAACAAATATTCCTTCGTTAACTCAAACTCAAACAGATACTCAAACAGATGTTTTACAGGTTACAAATGTATTTACACCTAAATTATTTCTACCATCACTCCCAAGCGGAGGCGGAGGAGGTAGAGGATTTGGTTTTGGTAGGAAAGGTAGAAGAACATTAAAGTTTATGCCATCACTAACAGCAGGAGCATTAGGAATAAAAGGAGCAAGGAAAGCATTCCTAACTGGTTTAGAAATAAGAGCAATACCTATAGCACAAACAGGAGGATTATTTGGAATTGCACCAACAAGAAAGAGAACAAAGAAAAAGAAAAAGAAGAAGAAATGATAATCATAAGGTCTGAAAGTAAGGGAGATAAAAAATGAATTTAGATAGAGTAACTATAGCACAGTTAGACAGAATAGAACAACTAGTAACTTATTTAGTTGAAGAGTTAGAAAAAGAAAAGAATAAAGGAAAACCAAAGAAGGAAGAAAAGAAAAATGTTGTTTAATCCGTTGCAATGGTCCTTTTTTTTTGGTGGGGCATCAACATTAATAACTTTTTTAATAATGAATAAGTTTGTGGAGGTGAATAAACATGAAAAAACATATGGTAAAAGGACATTTGAAAAAAGTACCAGGTCAAAGAGCAAAGGTAAGAGTAAAGGCACATTTGAGTAAATAAGATTGGGTGATAAAACATGGCAAAGAAAAAGAAACCATTTAAAGTATTAAGTAAAACATCAATCGGACTAGGAAAGCTAACGGTTGTAACTGGAGTAAGTGCAGCAGTAGCAGGTAAAGCTTCAGCTGGAACGGCAGCATCTAGTGCAATGCCTGGCTTCGGAACAATAGCATCTGGTGCAGGAATAGCAACAACTGTTTCAGTTGGCGGTGGATTACTTAATCAAGTAAGAGGATTAAATAAACAAAATAAACCAAAGAAACGGAGGAGAAAATAATGGCAAGAGGACAAGGAAGTTGTGGCGGAAAAAGAAAGAGAGATGGTTCAGGCAAAGGAGTAGGTCAAAGTAAACGGAGGAAATAATATGGCAAATGTAATAAGACAAGTGGTTGGAAACAACAAACCAAATAGGATTGCAAGAGATTCAGATGGTGATGGTGTAATGGATATAATAGATTGCGAACCACATAACAAACACAAGCAAGGAATCATTCATACTATTGGAGCAGCAGTTGTTAGAAAGCTAGGCAATGAAGAACGTGCTGATAGAATAGAAGAACGTGGAAGAGAAAGAGATGAAGAAAAAAGAGAAGTAAGAACAGAAAGAAGACAAGAAAGAAAGGATTTTAAAGCAGCAGAAAGAGAATCATTCAGAGAAGAGAGAGTAATTGTTGCAAAGAAACGAGGAGTAGAAAGAGCAAGACAACCAAGTGGTTTTGCTGCATTAAGTGCTGGTGTACAGAAATTAGCATCAAAAGTTCCTAAACAATCTAAAGGAAAAGCAAGGAAAGCAACAGGACCAACAATGGCAGACTTGCTTGGTGGAACAAAGAAGAAAGGCAAATCACAATCATCAATGTTCAATATTAAATTTTAAGATGGCAAAAAAATATAAAGTACTTAGAAAAAGATTAAGAAATGTTAATTTAAGGTGATAAATATGGGAAAACAATTTTTCAAAGGCAAAAGATATAATATGAAAATTAGAAGAGTAGTTAAATAAAATGGGAATACTAAATATGTTTAATCCTCCAGCAGAGGAAAAATCACAACAGGAATCAGAGAAAAGACAGATGGGTTTCCAAAGAGAACAGAACTCATTAGCAGTTACTGTTCCAGAAGAACAGACAGAGATTATGAACCAAGAAGGAAAGTCAGACTTATTAAAGTGGCAACAAGACTTAGATCCTGAATTGGAAACAATAACATTTAGATTAACTGGCTGGGTTAAAAGAGATGGAGAATGGGTTAAGACAAATAACCGACCATTATGTAATGAACTATTTATGAATGATGTTGTTGCTCCACAACTAGAACCTTTCCTTTCAAAGAATTTGATTAACTCAAACCTCACAGAAGAAAGAATATTAAAGAATTTAAAGCATACATC
>Ga0307928_10004657_pt1 | contig 10395 bp, 7 predicted proteins | sample AceLakmetagen232_FD_201815 | JGI IMG/M metagenome (GOLD analysis project Ga0307928, IMG submission 201815) | Saline water microbial communities from Ace Lake, Antarctica - #232 | ecosystem: Environmental > Aquatic > Non-marine Saline and Alkaline > Saline | place: Antarctica: Ace Lake...
GCCCACTAATTCCGCAATCATCAGAGAGCGATATGAGCAATGGAAAGTCTGTCAATGTAGCATCTACATTATCACTCTCAATAGTAATCTTACGTCTGTAATCCCATCCAGTCAACCATGCAGGAGGGTCTTTCGCCCATGCCATTAGTGTAATAGCTTCTGTAATATCCAAGCTCGGAGCATCTGGTATCTCTACATAACTTGTTTCTGTGCCAGTGAAAGTAATAGCTCCACCATCATTGAAACCTGTATCACTTGCAGGTGTAGCGTTGACTATCGTTCCATGATTGTTATAGAATGAAGCGTCATATACTGTAGAGCCTGTGATAGATTCGGTATTGAAATTCATACCTAAAACGAGACCTTCGGGTGATACATCGTATAGTGACATGGATTTCAAGGTATCTACTATTATATCCTCAGTCCCCATGTCGAGCGTGGTAGTTGCGTTGATATAGGGGACGTAGATTGAAACATCTTGGTCGCCAGTGTTATCACCTGATAGATTGCTACCTGTTACAGTGCCAGTTACCACCAAGCTATCACTAACTACCAGATTTCCACCAACGTCTAAACTGTCTGCTATATCTGCATCGCCAGTAGAATTAATACTTGAACCAACAATCAATCCCGTGGCTACGATATATCCAGAAGCTATAATATTTTCACCAACATTAAGCGTGCTATCTATTGCCACATTATCTGTAAGCTCAACCGTTGCAGTGTCATTTAAGGTCGTGACAGCCACCTGATTAGCAGTTCCTTCTACCGTTAGCTGAATTGTGGCATTATTATCCACATAAGTCTTAACCGCTTTCTCGGTTGGTATTGCCTCATCCGAATTTCCAGTAAGAGCCGTATCGGTGCTAAATTCTATAATATCAGTACCTGAGTTAAGTTTTATAACTCTTGTGTACAGCGAGTCCAATATTCCATCAGCGAAGGTAACGTCAGAGGTAGTAAGCACATCCTGGTCCATATTCCAAAGTTCATAATCTCCCAGCCCAGTGTTCAATGTAGCTCCTGCGATTGTGCCGATTACATCTATATTACCAGAACCAGTTATCGTTCTAACATTAATTGAATCTGCATAGAGTGTATCCACTTGAATAACTTCAACATAAATGCTGTCTGGTAAACTTATAGTAGTCGTATCATTTGATGTAGATACCTTTACCTCATTTGCTGTGCCCAATACCGTTAAGCTTGAAGTTGTGCTATCAGGGAAGGGAAATATAGTAATACCATTGAATGTAAGAGAGTCCTCCGCACTAGTTATGTCGGCTTCCCAGAGCCATAAAGCGTCAAATCTACCATGATTGTACTGGGCACACATAAAAATTGTTGCCATTAATATGATCGCTATTAGTATTATCTTTTTCATGTATGCCCTGCTTATTATTTATTGTTTCTTATCTACTTCGACAGGTTCAACTGCTATATCTTTATCGGAGACCACAGCTATTACCCTTCTTTGATCTCCATATCCATTCATTAACAACACATCGTTGATCTGTGGGATCAATTCACTTTTAGTCTGCAGAAGGTTGTTAACTGCCGACAAATTACGCGCCAGGTTGTCAGCCTGATAAGTTTTCACATCCAGATCATTATTTAGCCTGGTTACTTCCTCTGTAAGCTTAATAGCACTAAGCACCTTAACATTGGTAACTACCACTGCAATACATACTACAATCAATACCAAAATAATCCATTTCATCACTTTTCTCATCCTATTCCCCCTTTATTTAATAGACTTGAATCTATTCCTTCTTATTCTTTTCATTAATCCCATATCTTCCTTTGCGAATATACCGGATCCTCTTCTTACCTTGGGATTGATCGCAGATTTTTCATAAGGGAATTTCCCCTTACTTGCCCAGGCATTCGATAGAAACTTATTAGCTTGTATCCTCTTCTTGTTAGCAATGCTTCCAGTTATGTTCTTTAATTTATTACCACTTACCTTTAATGACCTATAGAGAACATTACTTTTTCTTGACGCTGCCCTAGCAGCACCGGTCAGAAGACCAGTGCTGAGAGCAATTTTTAACATAATTGGACATTTCATAATTACCAGATATTAATTAACGCTTCTGGAAACTTCCAGGAATGAAGTGCCATTATACAAAAGCATTAAAGTTGTATTATCTGCACTAGTTAAGTTAGTAGCTGTTCCCAGCAGGTTAATTGTATTTGCCGTGCCTGCGTCGGTGTCTGTCACAGTTATTAATCCATCAACAAACTCTATAACATAAACTCCAATCCCTGCTCCGGTGATTGTCCCTAAAGTATTAGTTGCACCATCACCTGTAAGCTCTATACAGTTGGCGATTACAACAAAAGTAGCAGCCCCAGACCCAAGAGTCGTTGATTGCAGTATAGAATTAGTTATCATTGTTCCAGAAACTACTGCGTCTGATGTAATAGTCCCAGCGGTAAACTCCCTTATTACATCAACATCATGATTAAAATCGAAACGGTCCTCGTCTTCCATATAAGTTATTGAACCCTGGGAAGTTACAGCGTTAAATGCCAGGACTACATCTGCATCGGTGGCAATTGCACCAAATATTGCAGCCGAGACATTATTGGTAAAGTTTGCTTCCTGAGAACCAGTTATTTTAGCCCCAGAAATACCTGAATCACTCGTAATAGCCCCTGCGGTAAATGCACCATCTATATCAACTGTACAACCAGAGAAATTAATAGACCCCCCTGCATCAAAAGTTATTATTTCATTCCCAGTTATACCTATTACCCCGCCAGTAGCCATTAAAATGTCATCAGTAACCTCAATATCTGGGGTTGTGATCTTAGTAGTAAAGGAAGGAGACCCTGCTCTTACGGGAGCACCTGTGCCAATTGCAGTCGTCCATACTGGGGCTGATCCTGCACCCCCACCAACTAGTAATTCTGTGGTGGCACCATCGTCAAGTACTAATAGTTCGGCATCCGATATTGAGCTATCGCTTCCATAGGTAAGTCCAGCAACATTGGCATCAGACGTTACCGAGGTTGCAGTAAAAGCACCATCCACGTCTACAGAGGCACCACTAAAATTAATACTTCCCGCGGCGTTAAATGTTATTACTTCATTTCCAGTTATACCAATTACTGCACCATCTGCCAATAAAACATCATCGGTAACTTCTATGTCTGGGGTAGTTATTTGAGTAGTAAATGTAGGAGAATCAGCCCTTACCGGAGCCCCTGTTCCAGAAGCGGTAGTCCACACCGGGATTACACCAGCACCACCACCAACCAATATTTCCGTTAAAGCCCCATCATCTAATACTAATAGTTTGGCATCCGATATTGAACCATCAGAGCCATAATTGGCAGCGGACACAGTGGTGCTTGCCTTAATAGCTCCGGTAACGTCAAGTGCAACAGATGGGGCAGCAGTATTAATGCCAACGTTCCCATCGGGAGCGAAATTAATATCCGCTTCCGCACCTCCAGGATCAATTGTGGAAAATGTTGTATGCCCATCATCAAGTATTACTACTGTCATATAATTTGTAGCGTCATAACTTAGGCGAAACTGTTCAGTTGTTACAGTTGTACTTAATTTACCAGTTCCGGTAATCGTAGTACCTGATAAAGCACCATCAGACGCTATTGTTGCAGCAGTCAAATCACCAATCGCATCAAAATCGTTGTTACAATCTAACCTATCATTGTCCTCGTCATAGGTAATTGTACCATCATGATCTTCACCGTTAAATAATATCCGATAATCTATCCCTGCGTCCCCTGTACCAATAGTAATAGCAGAAGTATTGTTATCAAATATCCAAGCCCCAGACACTTCCTCAGCCTCATCAAGCATCCCAACACTAGCCACATCAGATAATGCCCCGGAAGTTATCTGAGCACCACCTATTGTAAGACCAACCGCAGAAGTTATTTCAGCAGCAGCAAACCAGCCTTTAGTTATTCTAGAACCAGTAGCTCCGATATCACCTGATGTGAATATGCTATTTGTCAGGAAATCAGTATCTCCACTTACGTGAAATTCTCCGTCTCCATCATCCCATTTAATATACTCTGCTGTTAGACTACCATCGTCTGCAAAATACAATGGTGCATCAACATCTCCGGTAGTTGTATCACCTATAGCCACCTGGGTACTTGCTGTAATAAATCTAAATAATACGCTGGCAGAGGTGTCTATATCCTGGGGCAGTGATAGTGTTATTGTTCCATCAGTATCATCGGTAACTATTATCATACTGTCAGACGATGATGTAACCCAATCCACTAGGTCAGTTTCAGCTAAATTACCCGATGAATCCATCTTTACGAGCCTATCGCTTGATCTTGTTCCTCCAGTTACAATTAACGAGTCTACAGTTAAGTAATGAATGTTATCAACATCCCTATTTGCGTCAAGAATCACAGCTTTGTTTGCCTGTCCAGTACCATTAGTTACTGAGACAACCTTTAATACGACTTCATCCAACTCTGCCCCTGTGTAAGTACTTAAATATTGCCCATAAGCAGTATATACCATTAACAGGATAAACGCCATCACAATAAAACTTCTAGTCTTCATAATTTCTCCTTATTCATTTTTTTGTTATAAATAACTCTCCGTTTTCTAGTAGATATTCTACAAATTCACCATCATCATTTCTTACGTAATATGTCTCTTCTAAATTTTGATCTACTCCTACTACAACGGGGTCTCCACCATTAACGGAATACCTTTCGTATGTCCCAGGAACGTCTGATGATCTCACAAGGAAATATTCTTCTGTATTCGTTTCTTTCTCCCCAAGGAATAACGCTCCGTCTTTCAATATATATCTAACATAAACGCCATCTATCTCTGTCCTGACATAGAAATATTCATAATCAGATAAAACAGTAGTAACCTGTATCGGTAATCCACCCTTAGTAATATATTTAATGTATACACCTGGTGTAGCTGTTTTTACATAGAAATATTCTACATCATCAACTTTATCTACTCTAACAGGTACACCGTCAATAGTGAGAAGCCTTTCATATACACCAAGTACGGTAGTCTTCACATAGATATATTCATCTGTAGTCCTAACAACTATAGGAACATAACTAAATCCTGTTAAAGCCAGATTACACAACACATTCATTGATACCTCCTATTGGTCATATTAGCCATATTAAAATATATGTCAACTACTTCATTGACATGATCATAAACTGAGTACCGTTAAAGTAGAATTCTAAACCTCTATAGTTATCTCTTATCAATATGCTTGCCAGCCCCTCAAATAACTGACCACCCGCTGCTACTACGGTTATGTTGTTAGTAAATGCGTTACCACCACTGTCTTTAACCCTAAATGTTCTACCATAATAACATTCGGACACTGGTATAGTTATTAAGCATGCCCCAGTGGTAGTCCTTTTTACGTCAAGAAGATAATCGGTTAGTAATAATGTGTATTCATCAACATCCACGACCGTTACATCCGTTAATCCCTCGAAATATACGGACGGAGTTGACCCTCCACCTCTGACTATACTCCCACTTAGCTTATCATCTCTATAATAATAGTCTGCTACAACCTCTTTATGTTTAAGCCCTTCTCCATAGATCGCCACTTCATCTAAAATTACTTCCATGCCATCCCCAAAGAATACTGGCGATGAATTTTCTACAATGCTATTAGAATAGTATTCTGACATATTTTCATAAGTTGCTAACTTAGAGTCAACGTACAGCCTTAGCTGTTTAAATTTAGATGACGAGCTATAGGTTAATGCAATATGGGTGAACCCTGGATGGATATTAGCAGTTAACTCATGCAATGTTGATATAGGAATCATAGAACTGTCAGGTATATATACCCCTGCATTACACACATATCTATCATATGTTACATTATATAACGTAGAGTCTGCCATCGAACTATCGTCAAAGTCAAGAACAGTTATCGTGCCATTTTTATTGTCAACAGCATAATCTGTCCCCTCAACATATAATGTACCACCAACACTTTCAACAATTACGTTATACATCCCTCCAATTTCGAGAGGGTCAGGTATAGTCACTGGGCTATTATAGTTAGATGTAAAAGTTGAATAATCATCAGATGGTTCTACATGTGTAACCAATGTCTCTATATGATAGCTGTTTCCCTTTTTTATAAGGTCCCCAGAACTTATGTTATCCGAAACAGCAATCAATGTCATAGCATCAGTCAGATTTACACTATCACTATGTTGGCATGTAACTTTATTATCACTATTAAGATGCAATGCGTATTGATTTTGACCCCTACCATAAACGTAATATGTATAGGTTATTTTATATTCTGTTGTTGTATTCATGCCACCTGTAATTGTTGGCGTTATTGTTCCGGCTATAATATCTATTGTATAGGCAATATCTTCTGTATATATAGTTAGGGAAGCATCAGTAACTGTAACATCACAGATAACTGCAACAGAGGCATCCCCTGCACCCGATCTTGCGGTACTAGCCCCAGTAAGGATGATCGCTACACCTAATGTTACTGGCGTAAAAAACTCAGCAGGTACTAATATGCCATCAATCGCAGCATTATTCCCATATAATGACAGATCCGTAATTATCCCACTCTCTATCGACCTCATGCCGTATTGTAGTCTCAGGTCATACTGGCTTGTCCTTAGATTAGTTATCTGTTGGGTAGGACTACTAAAATCTGGATTCTGATTCCTTAGCTTTACAGGATACTGATTCCCGTTTATAAGAATATCCAAGAGGGTTTGCTTGCCAAAGTTTGACTCTTTCAAATAATCTAATAGTGTTGTTGTCATTATAATTACATAATTACAATTAAGTCAGCGATGCTACTTTCTCTGCAAGGTAGGTAGAACTATATAATCTATTTGCTAATGCGTTCAGTATAGCTTCGTCATTTACAATCTGAGTAAGAAGCTCTGAAATGGTAAAGTTATTTACTAAAGTTAATACTGATGAATGATCTTCTCCATTCCCAGTTGAGTGGGTAGTATTGGTAGATACTTTAGTTATTAACGATTCTTCAATGTGATCCTCTGCAACTTTTATGACACCACTGCCATTGTCTTCAAACACGTTAGTCCAATCTATCAGCGATAATATATCTTTATGGGTAATTAGGTTTGATATCAGCTTTGGTGGCAAATTCAGTGTACCAAAATATCTTGGATCATATCCTTTTACAAGTGCCCAGCCAGTTCCAGGGAATGTAGTACCATCACCAGTAAACACAAAATAGTTATCTTCTCTATTTGGATTATCACTAAAAAGATCGTCTGTAGCCATTTTTTTAGTCCATATCCCATTACCCTGATGTTCAAATGCAGCATAAGCAATAGTACCTTTATAAAGACCATTACCACCTGCATTTCCAGTATCTATTTGCCAGTGAGTATACGGATATTCATCTGGGTCACTAACTAAATGGCCCTTCTTTGCATAAACCAGTATTACATCTCCGTCAGCTTCTAAATATGGATCGCCGTCAGCCTTGAATATAGGAACAACAAACTCGGTCTTGCTTAATATCTCAGACATTATCTCTTCTTCATTCTATATGCAATTACATTGCCCGTAGAAGCCGGTGTTACTGTTAAGCCTGTAAAACAGCCCTGGACTATTGACCCTGCCGGAAAATGTATGCCAACATGGGTGCCAGTATAAAGCTCTTCATCTGTTATAATGGTAAATACTGTTTCTGCCATAAACTGAAGGGTATCATAATACACTCCTGCGGGTGATTCATTATTTGTTACACCGTGCAATACATCCTTACCATAAAGTCCATATTTCCTTCCGTCTTTACCTGATTGCATTCTAGCTTTTGTTTTTGCGTCTAGTTGCATAATATCTCCCTATTCTCTTATTTTCGCTATTGCCAATGTTATCTTATCATATAGTGCCGGATCTTCATGTTTATAACTTGCCAAATGTGAATCTCTAACTTCTTCACTCATCGCAGTTAACTGTCTTGCTATATTTGTTGCAAGTTTATCTTGTTTCTTGATTAATTTCTTATCTTCTTCTTGTTTCTCAAACACAGCCCTCATGTTATCTATTTCGGTATTTAATAGGTTCTCATAATATCTCATTATCATTATTCTAAATTCCGTTGGAGCATATTTGTTTATCTCATTGATTTTACTCATATAGATTGACTTATTATCTTTATGCTTATATATTTCCATAGCGTATCTTTTTGCCTGTTCAAGTATCACCATCTGTTTTTTAACTTCGCCTCCTATAGTATCCAACAAATCTGGGTAGCTTTCGTTTATTTCCTTAATCAACTCTTCTTCTCCACCCGGTGCAGAGTTTATTATCGCTCCAACATATCTTTTTACTGTTTCATTCTTAGACATATCCATAATCCCGTCATAATGATTAGGATATTTACCTTTTATTTCCAACATTACTTTATATTTCTCTTCACCCTCAGGCATATTGGATAAGCTCTCAACGGTTTTCATAACTTCATCCTCTGCCGGGGGTGGAACAGTTACGATTTTACTTTTACCTTTCTTTTTGCCCTTTCCCTTACCTGTTTCGCTGTTTTCAGATACAATCGTTCCCTTCTCAATAAGAAATCCCCTTGCCTGCTCTTTACTTAGTCTCCCCATCTGCTCTCTTTCTGAATCTGTGAGGCTTTGCTCCCCTGCATTTATGAGCATTTCTTCCTGTTCCTGCTGTTGCTTATCCCTTATCTTTGTTTCTGCTTTATTCTGTGCTAACATCTGCTTCTCAACACTTTCTGCTTCAATATTCATCTGTTTCTTCATGCTATCTATTTGCATTTTGCCTTGTTCTTCTAGCATTTTTAGTTGAGCTTTTGTATTTATCTTTACAGACTTTCTTTCCATCTTTGTTTGCATTTTTGCATTCATATCCAATAGTTTTTTCTCACTGGCTATTTGCCTTGCTATATCATCATTCTGTATGGCACTCATAACAAGGCTGTCTTTTAACCTTTCTTTCCTTTCAGCCTCTCTTCTATCAATCTGGTATTTATCAACAACCTTTAACCTTGCTATTTCACCTAATCCAGAATTTTTACCTATCTCTTCTGCCTGAATAGCATTCGTGTCATGGTCGTCATTAATTCGTTTCTTCTCTTCTGCATAGTTAACATTATAGTTATTGTAATATGTCTGCTTACTTATATCACCAGCTTCCATGCCTTCTTTTAGATAACTATTTTCCGCCATAGCCTCAACAAGCCTAGGCACACCAAGTCTAATAGAACATTTACCACTGAGACCCATCGTGTCATTTATTATATCAGATATATCATCTAACAACCCCTGTAGTATGTCGGCTAACACTCTAAATGAGTTTTCAAGTATAACCGTAGAAACATTCTGACGAGACCATGTTGCTCCTCCGTAAATGAATTCTATAGGTACACCTATTTCGGCTAAGATATCCTGAGTATTACTTCTAACCTGGGCATCTGTAACTAATAACTTACCATTACCCCAGAAATCTTTACTACCAATCTCTACTGGCATTACTGGGATATAGTTCGGATCCTTTAGCCATTTATTTATTTCTCTCCTCATCGCATTCTTGAAATTAGGCATATCAATGGTGTTTTGGATAGGTCTATCCATCGCTCCTCTATCTATTGGGAATAATGTCCTAAATGGGATTAAGAATGTTTTTGATATGTTCCTGTTCGCCGCCATATACGCTTCGTTCATTGATAAACTTCTAAATGCTCTTGCTAATGGGGGCATAGGTTTACCATTAACTCTCGAAGTAGGAGCTTCAAATACATGTATCTTATCAGAACTGGCTTCTATCTCAAATGTATTACTCTGAAATACAGCATCTATATATAGCTTAGGGGTTCCACATAATATAAAATGATCACCTTTTTCTATCAATCTTATCGTTTCTGGTGGTATCTTATATATCCACTTTGTTTCCCCGGTTATATCATTCCTTATCGGTCTTACCTGATAAGGAGACCAAACGCCAATACTAATTTTTGACGGGTCCTTAATATTAGTATCAACTGACTTAAAATTATAAGTTCTCCCATAGTTCTCGCACTCACTGTTAGTACATTTGTACCTAAATTTGCCTCTTCTAAATCTATATGTCTTTTTCCCATTCTCTATTAGGTCACGAAGATCATAAACATGCCCACAACTCTTGCAGACTATCTGCTTTTTAATCGGTTTCATAGGTATTGCTACAGTTAATCCATAAGTACTATATTTCATACTTATTTCCATAAGCCTTTGCCTAAGTCCAATCTTTCTTAATATAGCTTCAATGTTTTTCTTTTTGTCAGGCTCGGCAATTATATATAAACTAGATATTGGATACATTGCTCTTTTTTCAAGTGCGGTTCCTACAACGGTATATGCAGAGTAATATTCCGCATA
>Ga0307928_10004659_pt1 | contig 10393 bp, 19 predicted proteins | sample AceLakmetagen232_FD_201815 | JGI IMG/M metagenome (GOLD analysis project Ga0307928, IMG submission 201815) | Saline water microbial communities from Ace Lake, Antarctica - #232 | ecosystem: Environmental > Aquatic > Non-marine Saline and Alkaline > Saline | place: Antarctica: Ace Lake...
TTCTAGCTTGATTTAGTGCTTCTCTTTCAATATCTGTTACCCACATTTTAATAGGTACTTTTCCTTCCTTTATTACTTTCATTTTTTAAAACTATTTCTTCTTCTTGGATGAATTGCTGTTGCTCTTCCACCACATCCACAATGCTTATCATGTTCTTCTAAAGTTTCTTTTTCTTGTTTCATTTTTATTTTGCTCCTGTTATTATTACTTTTAATTTATCTACATTTATTTTTAAATCTTCTTCTGTATCTCTATAACTCAATTCATCAATAACTTTCACAACATCTTTTACTTTAACTATATCTTCAACTTTATTTTTAAAAATTATTTCATATATTTTTATTGTTTTCATTTTTAAATTCCTTTAATATTTATTAACATTATTAATATTCCTGTTATTACTCCTAATATAAATACTGCAAAATAAATTGCTAATGAATCTGGAATCATATTTTTTTGTTTCATTTTTTATTCTAAATAAGTTCCAAATTCGTTCATAAATTGTATTGCTTCTGCGTCTAAAAAAGACTTTCTAAAATCAATACAATTACAGAAATGTTTAAATCCTTCTTGTAACTTTTTTTTATTTTCTTCTTTCATTGTTGTATCAAGAGATTTTTGTTTCATTTTTATTTTGCTCTTTTAATTTCTTTAAATTTATAAATATTTGAAGAACATAAACTCCATTATCAAATTCATAACCAATTGAAAAACAATCTTTCAAATTAATGTTTTGATATTTCATATTTAATTCTAATTCTTGAAATGCTATTTTAGTAATTTCTTTTTGTTTCATTTTAAATTATTAATCCTAAATATAATCCTAATCCAAACCATATTGCCATTAAAAATAAATCCATTACAGAATTAAATTTCCATTCCCAAAGAATGTTTGAATTTAAGTTTATATTTCTTTTTGTTAAATTCAAACATTCTTTTAAAGATTCTAATATTTTTTTATTTAATTCAAAATTAAATTCTTTTTTCATTTTAATTTACAAAAGTATTTTTTACTCTTTCAGATTTTATAAAATACATTAACCAAATAATACTTCCAACAATCATAAAAGGATTTATAAATAATAAATTAAATAATCCAAAAACAGAATAACAAACAATTCCCATGGTCCTTGCCAATTTTAATTTTTTAAAAATACAATATAAAGTTATTCCTGCCAGGACAATTAATATAATATTGAAAAGCATATATTCAAAAACATCTTCTAAATAATAATATAAAAAAGAATCTGCTAAATATAAAAATTGTATTGCTATTGTTACAAACAATCCTATGATTGGAATTATTAACCAACCATCAATTCCTGTTAGTTCACTTTTTGATTTCATTTTAGTTCTTAAAGATAAACATAATTAGACAACACTACTATATAAATGTTCCTCTTTTGTTTATCATTATATTAAATGATAAACATTATTTAACTATTTATTTTTCATACTTAAGGTTTTATGACACTTTCTACATAAAATTTTAATATCTTTTGGTTTATCATAATCTTTATGATGTCTTTGTTCTGCTGGTTTTCCACAAACAACACAAACCTTTCCTTTAAGAGGGATTGTTTGTGCTGCCCTATGCCTTGCATTATATTTCTTATGAAATTCTGGATTCTCTTTCCTTAATCTTTCTATTCTTTGTATTTGATATGCTAAAACCTTTTTTCTATTTTTATAATAATATTCTAAACTTCTCTTTTTTATTTTTTTCCTATTCTTTAAATAATATTCTTTTTGTGACATTTTAACTATTTACTTATTCTTAATAAAGTTTATATATTCTTATTGGGTTACTATCTTATTCACCTCTTTTTCCAGGAGAACATTAAAAAAAAGAATAATAAGGTTCTCCTGGTTTAATTCCATTCTATTCTACTTTAAAGTGGTGTTTTAAAGCCATTACAAGCCCACCACTGCATTATTCTCTTATTCTAAGGGAATAACTTGGTATCTTGTATTCATGCCACTTCCTTGTTTAGTAACTGCAAACTTCTTTAAGGTTGGTTTCTTTTCAAGGATTGCTTTAAGACTTCCTAAAACACTTCCAGGAACTCTATATTCCTGACCATCAACTTTTATGATCTTATACTTAAATTCATCTCCAGATTCTGCTTTTCCAGTTCTATCTTCAAGTTCTAAATCTACAGAAACTTCTTTCAAATCAGCTATGTTTTTTGTTGTTGGAATTTCATATTCACTTGCTGCTTCATGTAACTTTGCCATTTTAACTTTTACCTCCTTTCAATTTGGTTATAAAGTCTAAAGGGCAATACTTTTCCAAACATCTCTTTTCATAATTAGATCTTCTATATCTACTTCTAACATCCTCATTTCTTTTGTGTGTGCAATATTTTCCATCCTTTAAGAATTTACATTTCCTTCTTGATTTAATTTCTTTTTGTTTTTTCATAGCTTCTTCCAACCACCTATTATCATTTCCATTTTTAATACAATTATCACAAATATAATTAGTTCTGCCTGTGGGAAGGAATAGTTCACCACATTTTTTACAGGGCTTGTGTAATCTACCTGTTCTTAGCATCTTAATTTATATTTCCTATTTGCAGTTCTTTTAGCAGAAGGATTGTTCCATTTAATTTTTTTCATACAGCTGCAACCAATTAACATATCTTTTAAGGGCCTACCACAATATTTGCAGTAAAATTTAGGTTTTTCTATTCTTATTGTCATTTTGTTTGAATTTTCGCATTAAGATTTCATCTTCTATTGATTTTTGAGCTAAAATATCATCTTCAATGAAAAAGTGGGGTTTTTTAGTTTTTAGACTTCTTTTTAAACAATTATTGCAGTAATTTGAAGGATTATGTGGTTCTGGAACATAAGATGCTAAACATTTTGAGCAGATTTTTAGTTTTGGGTTCATTTTGTGTTCTCTATAGGAAATAAAGGGGTTTGTTTGTCAATATTTTTTATAAAAGGTTTAATATGTTGTAATAATCGTTTTAATTCAATGTTTTTAATTTCTAATTTATTATCATTAAATTCTTTTATTGAACAATATCTAATAGCTTTTTTTTTTTTTGTTCCTTTACCTTTACCTATACCTATCATTTTATTATTTGGTATTAAATAATGTTTACCTATTCCATATTTTTTTGATATTTGATATTGTAAAGATGTTTGAACTTTGTATGAATTTAATTCTCCAACTTTATACTCTTCTGCTGCAAGTGAAATATGTTTTTTTAATCTATTTATGATTTCTTTTGTTAATTCTTTTTCTTTAAAATTAACATCAAGTTTTTTGATTATCTTTGGTTTCATATATTCATTAAAAACTTTCATAATAACTTTTGGTGTATTAATATTTAATAATGTTGATTTATATTTAACTTCATCTTTATCTGTAACCCATAGATAACAATTTTTAGCAACAAACCAAATAAACTTCATTCTTGTTTCTAATTCCATATCAAACGTTTCTAAAGGAAATGGCATGTTTGATTTTACTTCTTCTATAAATTCTTTTACAACTAACATCAATTCTTTTTCATTTGATTGAGGAGATATATAAACAATTAAATTATCAGTAAATCCATATAAAACTTTAAAATCATTTAAACAATTTAATTTATTAGCAATTTTTTTTAACCATGTTCTAACAATCATAGTACAATCTGAAGCAGTTGTTGAATTATAGAATGTTTTGAATATAGGATTGCCTGTTAATCCATATTGAGAATTTATACATATTTTATATGCTTGTGATTTTATTTTATCTCCTTCTCGCTTTGCTTTCAATCTTATCATAAACAATTCCTGTAACGCTTTTTCTATCTTACCTTGTTGTTTATTATTGTAAATTCCTTTTAATCTAAAATATGGTTTACCATTCCAACCTTCTTTAACTGGTGAATATAAATTTCCCATTATTAATGCATGTGGATAAGCAGAAGTGAAATCTATATTTACTATATTTCCTTTACATTTTTTTATTTTTGGTTCTACATGGTGACCTCCAGCAAAAGTTTTCATATTATCTTCTTCTCTTTCTCCCCATTCAACTTCTAAATCTGCTTTATTACACATTATTGTATATGCTAAAGAAGCAAGACTTGTGGTTATGTGTTTATAATTAGCTCTATCTTTTATATTTAATAATTTTCTCAAAGGTTCAAATTGTTTTTCATACCATTCAAAAAGTTTCTTTGTTAATATTAAATCTTGTTTTAAATATATTTTAATTTCTACTTTTTCTTTATGTGTCCATAAATTTTTCTGAAATATTTTATAATCAATATCTCCTTTATTAAAATTATCAAGTTTTAAAATTTTTATTATATTTTTTAATGAAAATTTGTTAATATCTATTCCCATCTGTTTTAATTTGTTTTTAAAATACTTATTATATTCAGAAGTACCTTTGGTTGCAGATATTTCTAACAAGTCTATTATTATTTTATATTCTCCAATACCACAACCATTGTTTTCTAATATTGGATTATCAAATGCTTTATTATTAAAACCAACAAAAACTCTATGTCTATTCAAAATATCTTGTATTTCCTTTTTATTAAAAGGAATTAAATAATATTTATCATAAAGAAAACTATAAGCACCAAACCATTTAACCTTTGCTTTGTTTATATCTAAAGAATCTGTTTCAATATCATATACTAAAACATCCCTCATTTTATTTTTTCCTCTATTTTTAATTCATTTCTAAACTTAAAACAACCATCACCAAGTTCTTTATACATTTCTTTTGAATTTTTGTTTGGATTATTTTTAATCCATTCTAATGTTTGCTCTTTTGAACATTTTACTTTCATATCTTTTGTATCAGGACAATTTGGATCATCAAATTGTATTTCTCTATCAGTTTTCTTTTTCTTTGTCACTGATTTTTTAGACACTTTTTTAACCTTCTTTTTTTGTGTTTTATCTACTGACATCAATGACACCTTTGGAATTTTTATATCTAATATTTCTACACTATTTATATCTCTTTTTGTTTTTATATATATTTTTTGAAAAGGTGTCATAGCTGTCATATTTACACATAGATTAATTTTAACATTTAACCAATATCTTTCCTTACCATTACTTGATGAAATTAAATATGGTGCAAATCGTGATAATTGTTTACCTAAATTATCTTTAGTTTGGGGTGAAATTTTAGGAATTTGTGAAACACAATAGTGACAGTATTGGTTATACATTTCTTCTTTTGTAATCTTAGACCCAATTTCTTCTCTTAACATATCTGTTGCAAATTTAGAATATGAATTTCCACTTTTAATCATTAATTTTTTAATTTCATCACATTCTTTTTCTTTATAGAAATAATTTCTTTTAATTAAATTTACATATCCTTTTATTGCATGATTTAATAATCCACTTAATTCTTCTTTTGTTGTTAATTCAGATATTAGTTTAGTGTTTTTATTTTTTCTATCAACAACATTATCTAATTTCCATAACAGCCATCTATCATAATATGCATCATCATCTATATCTTTTACAGGGGGTATTGTGTTACAAGTAAATGTCATTTTAGCAGAATTTCTAAATATATGTCTATCTCCAAACTTTTGTTCCCCAGATATATCACCATCACCAACAGCCATTTTAAAACCTCCTCCATCATTTAAATCTTTACTGGATAAATCATCATGTATATTTCCTATTTTATCTTTAAGAAAGTGTAAATCAAAGCTGTTTCCATTACTAATTTCTTGTAAACTCAAACCTATTGTATTTGTTCTTCCAATAAAATTTTTTAATAAATTTATAAACACAGTTTTTCCTGTATGTTTTGGACCATGAATTAAAACAGCTTTTTTAAAAAGATATAGTTTTGGTAAGTGATGTCCAAACCATTCTTTCATTTGTTGAATATCATCAGGATAAAATGTATCTTCAATAAATTTATTAATCTTAGGACAATTAGCTTTATTATCATAATATATTGGAAGTTTTGTTTTAAAATTATATTCTTTTGAATGTGGAAGAAATTTTATATCATCAACATTTTCAAAATCAATAACTCCATTCATAACACATCGTTTATATTCTGGAACTTTATCAAACTCTTCTTTATTAATCATTGTTTTTCTTTGTATTTTTTTAGAAATTTCAGAAATATTATTATTATTACAATAAGTATCTAAAAGTTTTTCAATATCTTTTTTAATTAATCCCTCTCCTAATATGTTCCACACACCTTCTTGATATACATAAACAATATCATATTTCATTCCTGAAACAGTTTTTATATTTAATGTTTCTATAATATGATTAGCAACTTTATTTATATTAACAATATATTTTATTTTATTACCATTAATTACTGCAATTAAAAAATCAAACATGTTTTGATCAATTATTTTGAATTCTTTTAAAAAAGATTCACCATATTCTTGTTTTATTTGTTCATATATTTCTTCTTTAAACTCTTCTGTTATATCAGGACTTTCTCCAGAATCATTTCCTTCAATACATTGTATTATTTTTAATTTAAGTGCCACAGTTTGTAATAATGTAAACCATTTTCCAGAACTATGACAATAAGCTGTATTAGTTTCAGGAAACAAAATAAAACCTTCTGTTCTACCACCTTGTAATCCACAATGTGGACAAACAGTTTTATAACCACAACTGATTTCTGTTAATTCTTCTTTTTTAAATAAATCTTTAATACCAATCTTCATATGAATCACCTTCAATACTATTATTACAATATGGACATATATGTTCTATAAAATCTTCTTCATCCAAATATCTATCACAATAAGAGCATCTTTTTTCTTTTATATTTTTTTCAAATATATGATTGTTAAATTTTTGATTAGAATTAATAATATATTTATTGTTTGTAAAATCTATTAAATTATTTATTATTGTTTTTTTTAATTCTTTATCTTTAATATGCTTCCATATTATAGATGCTGTTATTAACCCAAGTGTGATGTGACAACCTTTACATAAACTCATTGTTTGTCCACTTCCATTTTTATTATCCATAAATCTTTTCAATAATTCTAAGGTCTTACTTTTTCCATTCCTACCTTTTCCAACAAACATTACTGCTTTCTCAATTTTATATTCCTTTAACAATGCAAAACCAAATAATTCTAACATAACAACCACATCATCTTGATCTTTTAAAACATCTGCAAAAAATTGAAGAATATTAGGGCAGACTGCACCAGGAATATATTTAACAGGAAGTTTATTAAAAAATATTTTCTTAGGATTAAAATCACTTAATTCTTTTGTAAATATATTTAAGATTCCATTTTCAACAGGAACTTCTTCAAGATAATTTGTTTGAAAGAATTTATCATGTTCAATAAAAGTATCAGCTTCAATCTTTTCAATAATTCTATTACTAATATTTGAATTGTAAACCTTACCTAATATTTTTCTAATTAATTCTTTTATTTCAGATTTTCCTTCAGGTTTATAAACTCCACCTTTATAAATCCACATTTCAGATTTAATATCATCTTTAGTTGTATAAATAAAATAATTATTTTCAATAAATTCAACAATTAATTCTGTTGCATCATCTCTCTTTTTATCAAATATAAAATCCATTACCTTTATTTTTAAATCAGAATATCCATTTTGTTCATGTTGTTTATATAATTCTTTTTGTTTTGGAAGTTGAATGGTTTTATTTTGTATCTTAACCCACCTATCAGAATTTTTCATTAAAACTCTTTTTTCAATACAACCCGCTTTAGTATCTTTGATTAAAAAACCTTGATCATTTCTTTTCCATTTAGAAAAATGTGCATCTAATGTTTGCTTATCAGAATACCACCTTGCTTCTTCTTTTGTAACCTCTTTTTTTGGCATTATTCTTCAACCTCCATCCTTCTTTTAAAAACATAAGGAAATTCTTTCATTGCTTTTTGGCATGAATAACATATTTTCATAATAATCTTATCTTCTGATTCATTTATTTTATTGCATCCAGGACATCTCCAACCTTTCATTTTCTTACCTCTTTAACTTTAATATTATTTTTAATAGCAAAATCTATTTCCTTTTGCATGCCTTCACTAATTTCTTTATCAAATATCCATATTTCATCACATAATTTTAACCATTCTAAACCTGCACTTATTCCTTGGTTTCTTTCTTGTTCATTTAATTCATCTAAAAATAAAGTAAAATAAATATGTGGTGTGAAAGGAATATGCCCTTGCATAATAATTTCTCTTGAAAACTGTTTAGCCCTTTTCAAGTTAGTTTCTATATTTCCCCTAAGCCTGGAACAAACAAATATTTTCATTTTACTTCATTCCCCCATGTGTCCCAACCTTTAGTTTTTTCTCTTGCAAATAATTCTATCCTTGGAATATCTCCCATTAATTCTACAATTTTATTCCTAACTATATCTGGTTTTTTTGAATGTCCTTCAACTGGAGAATCTATTATTTGTGAAACAGAAGCAGACTGTCTTACTGGTTTTCCTTTGGTTGCTATTAAACATAATTCTGAATTTGCCCTTGTCCAATAACCTAACCCAAAATGCCATCCTTCTCCAGATTTATTTTTTTTAACCCAATTAAATCCACAAGTTGCATATTCAAAACCCCAAGCTTCAATTACTTCAAATGTTTTTTGTAATATTGGAAATGTAACCCACATAAATAAAATACAATTTTCATCAGCTAAATCATTTACTGGAAGATTTTTTATTTCATCCATAGACATTGTTTTATAATGTTGTGTTTGATTCTTCCAACCACCACCCCAAAAATGCCATGGTGGGTCTGCATAAATTATACTATACTTTCTATCTTTCTTTTTTAATACTGGAGCATCTTTAAATTCTTCAATAATCTTTTCTCTATCTTGTTTCTTTTTTAAATCAGTATAAACTTTATTAATTGATAATTTTTTGTTTCCCCTTCTTAATTCTTCTTTGGTTTCTTCTGGGGCATTATCACGAATGAATTTAACTTTATGAACGGTTCCTGTTGCTACTTTTGATTGTTTTGCAATGGTGTCTCTTGTGTTTACTTTTGTCAATGTTGACTTAAGCAAAATACCCCCTTGTCCTCCCTTTTGTCTTTCTTTAGCAATAGGTTTTAAAATATCTTCTTTCCTTAAATTCAATTCAACCCTTGCATAATCTGGAAGATTTCTTCTTCCTAATTGATTGTCAATCATCCAAAGAATTACTTCCTTTCTGTCTTTTAATTTTATTTCTTCTGTTTTAAATTCAATATCATATTCCTTACAAAGAGAATATCTATTATGACCATCAATAATTATATTATTCCAAGTAATTATTCTTTCATTATTTCTCCATCCCTCAGTAATTAAGTTACTTTCTAATTGTTTTAGTTCATCTTCTGCTAAAGGGGGAATTAAATTTTTAAATTCCTCATCTATCTTCAACATCTTTTTTCCATTCCCAAAATTCTAAAGCATCTTTTTTTATCACTTCTTTTGGAATTAATTTATTTATAGTTCCTTGAAAATTACCATCTTTATTTGTTTTTAACCATAAGAATTCATACTTTTCAAATTCACTTTTCCATATTGGAGTTTTAAAAGGTATTAAACTATAAAAAATACATTCAATTATATTTTCGCCAGTTTCATCTAATGTTACATGAAACAAATATTCTGCTGTGCAAGTATAAATCCATCCAGGATAAGAATATAAATGTTTTCTTGTTGATTTATCTTCTTTATCATAAACATGACTCACAATTTCCATTATCCAATCTTTTTTATAGCAATTATTATTTCTTGTTTTTAATTCAACAGAATATCTTCTACCTTGTTTTGTTTTAATTGTAATGTCTGTTCCGAATCCTTTTTGAGTTTCTTTATCATCTTTCCAAGAAACATCAATTTCCTTACCAAACTTTAATTTAAAAATTCTTATCCAGTCTTCTCTAAGTTTTGGATTATTAGAATTTCTTAAATCTTCATAAAAATTTCTTGGTTCAACCATTATTTTTCCACCTCCCTTTTCTCCATCCTTTTTTGGATTCCATCATCTTCAATAGTATCAAAAAATATTGGAGGCATCTCACCAAAAAATTCTTCTTCTAAAATTAATCTGTCTTTTGTATCTGGTAATTCTTTTATAATTCCATTTAACCAAGTATTAGATTTTAATTTAATATGTACAGAAATATCTTTAATAAAAAAGAACTTTGCAGTTTCGTAAATCATTTCATTTCGTTCCATTTCAATCTAAAAGAATTATAGTTTATAAATCTTATTATTATTTTTCTTAATTTTAAAGTTATAACAAAAAACCCACAGAAGTTTCAATTAAGTTTTCTTCTGCAGTATAAATATTAAAGGTATTCTATATTTATAAATATTAAGTATGAAAAATAAAAAAATAAAAAAAAATAAAAAGTATTCTTAAACTAC
>Ga0307928_10004661_pt1 | contig 10391 bp, 8 predicted proteins | sample AceLakmetagen232_FD_201815 | JGI IMG/M metagenome (GOLD analysis project Ga0307928, IMG submission 201815) | Saline water microbial communities from Ace Lake, Antarctica - #232 | ecosystem: Environmental > Aquatic > Non-marine Saline and Alkaline > Saline | place: Antarctica: Ace Lake...
GATATCGCCTTGACACATAGATTAATAAATATTATTAAATAGATTAATAAATATTATTAATGTTAGTTAGCCCAAATACGAAGGTCAGCTCATGGAGGATTAATGTATTTTCTTATAGTTAAACCACAACTACACACCTGTAATAAATAGAGGTATATATTATGTAAAGTTAGGCATATAGAAAGAATATACTTGACAAGAAAGTAATAATGATATAAGATAGTAACTATACTTTGGAGGCAAAGGGGAAAGGAGCTAGGACAATGAGCGAGGAAAAGAAGGAAGAACCTATTGAGAAATTAGAAAGGAAAATAGATAGTTTAGAAGGAAAGTTTGATAACTTTCTAACAAATCATTTTAGCCATTTGGTTGAAAACGTTAGTACCCTAACCACAGACGTTGATACCCTAGTTCAACAAAACAAGACGCAACATGATGAGATACAACGAAGCATAGAGATAATGGGTACAGATATCCGCACGAATCAGAACGTTCTTACTGCGAGGATGCAGGAATTATGGTCTATGCCTAAACTAAAAGAGGTAATGTAGTATAATAGTAGAGGTGGTGGTAAGGTAAAACTTACCCTAGTGTAGTTACAAGGGCAGACACAAATTGCGAGTGAGGAGATACGGCTAAACGGTGAGGACTACACCCAAGTTCCGTGCCCAAGTTTCAAGTCGCAAGCCCGAAGCCACCACAGGAACTAGGGGGAGGTATTGAGCTGGGAACTCGTTGAAATGGCAGACCCTTACCAGCCTCCCCCCTTTTCCAAATAAACTTAAAGGAGGTTATAATGACTAAATGGGTAACAGACGGTAAAGAGATAGAATACTTAGGTTCTAATGGTTATGATAAGAATACATTATCCGAGGATGACTCACAGGAGTGTATGACAGCACCTGAGATGGATAAAGAGGGCAACCAAAAGGTTAGTGAGTACGATTACCTATGGGAATAAAATGAGAACAACGGAAGAGAAGCAAACGATAGTATTAGATTGGTTAGATACGCCTCCAGCTCAGAGGAAGCCGAGGTCACGTTCTGTATTAGCTCAAGGGTTAGGTATAAAGTTAGAGGTAGTTCAAGGGTGGGAGAGCAATAGAAGCAGGATAGAGATTGACAAGGCGATGAAGAAGCTGGCGAGTGATATAGATGTATTGCCTACAGACTCGGATGCTTTATTAAAGATGGCTGTAACCAAAAGTAAAGAGCAGTTAGCGGAACTGGCGAGATTAAAGATGTGGGTTATCGGGATGGAAGGTAGAGGAAACTCAAACTCACTGACGAATTATCTAAAATCAATAGGTGACTTTACAGAGAAGAAAGAGGAAACTTTTATAACGGAGCTTCATAAAGATGATAGAGAGTACATACTCAACGAGCTTAAAGCCAAACAAGAAGAAATTTCTGGACGAAACGGTGGAGAGGTTATTTTGCCACAAGAATCCGTCATATTACTTAAGTAAGTACGGGAAAGTCAAAGATGAATTAGGCGGCATTGTCCCATTTACTATCCCACTGCATATTACTGAACTTACTGAGTTATTGTATAAGTACCGTTTAACTGTAATATTAAAAGCTAGGCAGATATATTTTACATGGTTGACTGCGGGATTAAGTGAACATACTGCTAACTTCCAGGAAGCTTCTAAAATTTTACACCTTTCAAAGAACGGAAGAACTGCGGAAATAGCGTTGGGTTATGCAAAGTTTATACACTCACAACTACCCGACCATCTAAGAGAAGAAGTCGGGCATACACAAGAAAGTTTAGTAGACTTCCCCAAGATGCAATCCGAGATAAACGCATTACCGTCTACCACCGATGCAGCTGTCGGTTTTGGTGGTGCTACATGGGCATTTTTTGATGAGTATGACTTCCATGATTATGAAAAGGCTGCACAGAATTATGCTGAAACTAAACCAACTATTGATAGAGGCGGACGGATGACGTTAGGTTCTGCTCCTAATAAATTCAACCAGGATACTAAGTTTAAAGAAATATGGTATGCAGCAAGAGAAGGTGGTAAATGGGTAAGGTCTGAAAGCGGGAAGTTATGGATACACGATAGAGTTGGTCCTAATGGATTTTTCCCAATCTTTATTCCATATGACGTTCTGCCATATAGAGATAAAGATTGGTATGAGCAACAAAAGATTGAATATGACCAGTGGGACCTTGAAGGCAGATACCCTAAGACCGAAGAAGAAGCTTTATCAGCACCTAAATTATCACAACGGTTTGATGTAGAAGCACTTAATGATATGGAGGGGGATTGCGGACCTCCTGTTAAAGAAGAATATAACGGTATAGTTAAAATATATAAACCATCAGTAGCTGGTAAAAAGTATTGTTTTGCTATAGACCCATCGGAAGGGATGGATGACCCCAGTTGTGGTATAATAATGGATGATACCTTTGAACAGGTCGCAGAGTTTCACGGGAAGATACCTATAGATGAACAGGCTAGGATTGTATTTGATTTATGGAATCGTTACAATAGAGCGTTTATAGCACCAGAAGCCAATGCCGCGGGTGTACTGTTAGTTGAAAAACTGAAAGCTATGGGGGTTAATACCTTCTATTATACTAATAAAGATAGAGCTGGGTGGTGGACCAGCAGTTACCTCCGTCCGATAATGATAACAGACTTGGCAGAGAATATTAGATTACGTCAACTTAAAGTTAGAAATATAGAAATTATAAAAGAATTAAGAAATTTCATAAGAACTAAAAAGAAACCCGAAGGCGAAGCTAGAGGTGGTACTCACGATGACCGTGTTATGACGATAGCTATTTTATTACAGATAAGGAAGAAAATGCCATCAGGGACAGTGAGAATAAGAAGTTTCCAGTATAGTGAGGGATAATGAGAAAAGAAGCAGATATTCAAACACAGATTGGTATATTAAAAAGCTTGTATACTAAAGCCGTCTCGGAGTGGAATACAGACCAAGAATATGTGGATGATGTATTCCTAGTCCCAGAAATAAGGGGACCCCATAAAACTTATCGTTCTGGGTTAGGATACAAGATTGTAAATTCTGGGGCAGAACAGATTATTACTTCTAACCCGAAAGTATATTTTGACTCAAAGAAATCAACCGCTACTATCAACGATGCTAGAGGCAGACTGAGCGAAGAAGTTAATTACTGGGTGGATATAATGCGTAGGGGTAACCCTAATATTTATAAAGAATTTGTTAAAAATCTGCTTAACCCTGGTGTTTCATATATACGATTGACTCATAGTAATAATTGGTTGAATAAAGATATATCTGGTTTGCCAGTCATCTTTACTGTACCAGACTCAAAAACTATATTTGCATCCTTTGACGAGTCTATTGACGGGATACCTAACAAAGTGCTTGTTGAAAGTAAAAGAATCCCGCAGGATGTACTTACTCATTACCCTATCTCTGAATTTCCTCAACTTAAAAATATAGATATAAATTCCAAGTCTGTAGTATGGAGAGAATACTGGGAAGCAGATACAAGGTATTGCTCAGCAGATGGAATACAAATCCTTTGTGTGCCTAACCCTTATGGGATTGTACCGTTTATACGCAGATACTCTGGGTTTGGGAAGAATACATCGGTTGGTGAGTTTGCAGATTTAATTGTAGGTGATATACGGCACGCCCGTGATTTACTCAGACAAGAGTGTGTTATGAGAAGTAATATCACAAGTATTATAGGACTCTTCGCTAATAGAGGTGCTACCGTATATGCAGTAGGTAAAATATCCGATGCCCAACTGAAGCAATTTGCGTGGGGTGAGTATGCCGTGAGGATACTGGATGAGTTGGGGTCATTAAGTGATATTAAGATTGACCGTGACGAACTGAGTAATGTTCCTCCAGAAATGTTCTTACAATGGGATAAGGTCAAATCAGAGATACTTGACCGTTTCCCTTTTATGTCTTTAGGTTATGCCTCAAGCGGTAGAGACAGGGATTTACAAGGGTCTGCCAGCAAGAAGCGTTATGAGACTGTTATTGAGAATACTGAGACTGGATTAGCGGTGGCATTTGAAAAGGCTCTTGAGATTATTAAAAAGATACCAGCCTTCCCAGTCCCCGAAATTCTAAAAGAAAATGATTTATCATTAGGGCTTAAATGTAGTGTATCACTAAGGGCAGTTGACCCAGTAGAAGAAGATAGAAGGATAACTCTGGGAGACAGACTAAGACGTTCACCAGACCCAGCAATTGATTTAGAAACATTCCATACTAAATTCTTAGGTTATACATTAGATGAGTCAAAAACTATTATTGCAAAAATAATGGCTGATGAGGTTTCATTAAAGAGTCCAGAATATATTGCAATTGCAGGTAGAGTTGCAGCCAAAGAACTTGGTCTTGAGATGGAAATAGAAGAGCTTAGGCAGGAAAACCAACCTCAACAAGAAGGTAATGTTCCAGCTACTACACAGCAAAGGATGATGGGTGAAGTTGAGACACAGTCTGGAGCAGAACTAGGAACTCAAGCACAACGAGGTGCAAGAAAACCACCTGAACGTTATACGAGAGGTGAATAATGGAAAAATCAATAATGGATTTAGCGGTAGACATTTTAAAAGAACGTCAACAACTAACTGCCGATGAACTTAAAAAACGGTTTAAGAGAACAAAACCTTTTAGGCAAGAACCAATACCTAAAGAGGAAATGCTGTATAAGTATAATCAACAAACCCCCGAACAAATGTTGAGTTATATAGATACCTATGGGGCAGAGAATGTAGATAAGTATATTAAAGAGATGGAAACTCTAAAGAAGGGAGGCAAGAGTAATGGCTGATTGGACTGAAAGGGAAAGGTCTGGGGATGACTGGAGACAGTTTTATGAATGGTTAAAAAGCACAAAGGGAATGTCGGCTGCTTTGCAGTTTAACTTTTCTTATGGATTTGGTGATTTTACACAGACACCAGAATATCAAGAGTGGGCTTCACTAGAAAGACCTGCCTCTCCTTTTAGGGGAACTGGAATACAAGGAGAGCCTGCACCTAGTTTGGATTATGCTTCTTTTTATAAACTTGCAAGTGAAGACCCGAATGAGTTTCTAAGAATTATAACAGACCCATCAGGTAGCGAGTTACCAGATGTTACTGAGAGAGGTACTAAATGGGAAATGTCTTATCCTGTTGGCGAATCCGCAAGATGGGGAGAAGTTAGGGTAGAGGAAGAAGAAGAGGAAGGTGTAACTACTCCTGGGACAAGAGTTGATGAATATGGGAATATGTATCAACAAACCTTTGTTGATGGGGAACTGCTAGGTGAGAATTATATAGGGCAAGTACCTGAAGAAGGACTACCTCCTGGGGAGATGACTGACTTCCAAAAAGCTCAAGTCGCTCAATGGGGAAAAGATGAAGCCCCGACAGAACAAGAACTTTATGATATGTTTGAGTTATATAGGCAGCAAGTCATTTCTGGGATGAAAGGGACAGAGTCAGAGTGGATAAATATGTGGTTTGCTGAACACATGCAAAACCCAGCAACATCTAAAGTTCCAAAGTTAAAACAAACACAACTTTCCCCTGAAGGCTATGAGAAGGCACAGGAGACGGGTGCTGCTAGAGGAGATTGGCAACCAGTAACACGGATGGAAACATTCCAAGGAGGTGGGTATGCGGAGGGTTTAAAGAAACCCCCAGTATCGGAAGAATATTGGGAAGCTCCTGTAGCTTGGGCAGGAACATATCAAACAGGAAAGAAGGATGAGAAATTTGGAGGTGTGCCTACTGGGGAACTTTCTGAGGCTGGAAAAGCAAATAGGGCAGCCTACTTGCGAGAACATAAACCCTTAAATCCTAAGTATGGACCTCAAACACCAGCTTGGATGGCTAACTATTCACCAAGTGCAAAAACTGGAGAGCAATTAGGGATTCATAAACCAACAATAACAACACCCAGTGGACAACAATGGGGTCAAACTCCATATTCTACTAGGGAACAACTGAAAGGATATATGGGTTATACAGGACAATCTTACCAGAATATGTTAGACCAAATTGCTATGTCATCACCAGAAGCACCTATGGGAGGTAAAACTAAAAGGTGGACTCCTCAGAGGCAGGTGTAAAGTATGGTTAGAAAATACTGGATGCCTCAGAAGCGGACAATAGAGTTTGAAATTGCTGAAGAAGAAGCCAAGCTGAAAGATGTAGAACCTCAGATTGAGAAAAGAGATTTAACTAAAACAGTTAGGCAGATTTCACCTATTCCCGAAGATGTGGTTGAGCCAAAAGAAAGAATACCTTGGCAGCCTATGATTTCTCAGATTCCTATTTTAACTCAAGAGAAACCTGTAGAAGCTCCTGAACCTTTTGAATTACCCGAACCTAAAACTAAATGGTATGAGTATCCTAAAATTGCAGGAGAGAAGATACAAACAGGGATAGCTGCTGGGTTATCTAAAGTTCCACTTGTGCCAAAAGCATTGAAGTTTGTTGAACCAGTGTTTACTTTTATCCAAGAGAAACTAGAGAAGCCTTGGGCGGCTATGGTTACATCTTACTTTTCAACAAGTTTACCTTGGAGAGAAGGCGAGAGTTGGATACAGCACGAACAAAGAGAATATGAAAAATGGAAAGCACCTGTATATGTAAAAGGTGGTGCTGAATTTAGTATGCCTTTATGGTGGTTGCCTTGGTTTGGCTGGGCTGCTAAAGGTGCTAAAGCATTAGGGGCTGCTAATAAAATGAATATGGCTTTAGGTATGGCTGCCAAGTCAGGGAAGGCTGGGAAACTTGCTTTACCAACTAATGAAATATTAGAACAAACTGTTTTCAAGATGGATGCGTTTAAGCGATTCGCCTTGTGGTCGGAGCATAAACCTGTTATCAATAAAGTGGTTGGTATGATTGGTGGACCTGCTGCATTTGTTAACCCGTTGGATAAAACAGCGTTAGGTATTCTTAAAAAAGAGCTAGTGAAACGAGCTGTTGTAACTGATATGAGGAACGGGGCAAGAGGGCTATTAGTTCCCAAACTACAAAAGTATGGAGATATTCAGAAGTTATTACAAATGAGTGATGACGGATTAGTTGGGGCGATTAAGCCAAAGGCAGGTATTACTACGAGAGGTTTAGATGCGATTATAGAACATCCCGAAAATTATGCAATGCCAACAAATGTTAAAGCGTTTGTTAATGATACAAAAACAATTCTTAAAGATGTATACAATCTTGCACAGAGAGAAGGTGTCAGTGTCCCCACTAAACGAATTATTGTTAATGGGAAGAGTGTTAAGGTTCTTGACATAAAGTTCCACAGAATAGTTAAAGGGGTGGAAACATTAAAAGGGTATGAGCCTTCGGAATATGGTTCGCTCTTTGAGGTAACTCGTCATTACAAAACAATGGAAGAAGGTATCGCTAGGGCAGCAGGTAAGATACATTACGGAAACGACCCCATTGAAAGTATTGCTTCTACAATAAACCATTATATAAATAAGATAGCTAATAAGCGGTTCTATGATGCGGTAAAGCCTTTAGGCAAAACAAGTATTGAGAAATTTGAAACAACATTCCCTGAAATAGCAGAGACTATAGGAAAACTTACTGCTCGGAAACAGGGGGTTGATTATACATTAAAAGCTATATCAAGGATATTTGGAACAAAAGGTGAAACCCTCCCGTCACCTATTATGAGGAAAATATCCAGTAGTTCCCCCGAGTTAGCCCAAAGACTGGAATTCATTCTATCTGTTAAACCTACTGGAGCTAATAAACTCATAAATAGATTAGGTGCTGAATTACAAAGGGTGTTTAAAATAACTCCTAGAGAATTCAAACTAAAACTGACTGAAGTTCACGCAAAGGGTAGCAAGATTTATAAAATGAGTGAGTTTGATGATGCAATACAAATACTTGCTAAGGATAAAAAATTAGCTGGTGAGATGATAAATAAGATTCATAAAAATGCTTACCAACTAAACAAGCAATCGTGGGATGATTCTCTTAGGGTTCTTCAGAAAGAGGCAAAGGAATCCTTGAAGGGTATAAATGATGGGTTGAAGCCTTTACTTGGAGAAAGGAAGGAATTCCTTAGACGGTATAAAGCTCCTGCCCGTGAGGCTTGGGAACAAGCAGGCAAGGTTGCGGTATTCCAAGAAAAGCATTTAGCGTTTGCTTTTAAACGAAAGTTCTTTGACCCCGATGTAGTCAAGATGGCTGAAAGGGTTTTTGATGACAGTGGTAGTAAATGGCTTGCTCAAATGGCAAGTATCAGTGGGGGTTCACGAATGTTGGTTGCAGCACTTGACTTCTCCGCACCGTTTATACAGGGATTAGGTGTGATAGGGCGTAATCCTACTGCTTGGTTCAAAGGTGTTAAGAACATGTTCAGCTTCGCCCGTGACCCTGTTAAATTATATGAGTATATGTCTCGTCCTGAAGTTATGGCGATAAGGTCACAAAGGATATTTGCGGGAGGTTCATCCCAATCATTTGAGTTCTTTGAGGCAATGCCCCATCTTCAAAAAGCATTAGGTAAAACACCCAAGATAGGTGGAGCATTACAGAAGACCGTTTCGCAGACATACGGTAGAGCTGAGGCAGCGTTTACAGGTTTTGGAGAAGTAGCTAGAAATGAATTATGGAAGGCATCATATAGACCAGGAATGAGTGAACCTCTGATGCGAGAGTTGGCAAGGTCTATTGACCGTATGACTGGAGTTATGTCAACTGAGGCTTTAGCGATAGGAATGACTCAAAGACAATTTGAAAGTGCTTGGTTATTCTTTGCACCCAGATATACAAGAGCTGGATTTTCATTAGTTGCTGATGTATTTAAAGGCGGGCTTGCAGGAGCAGAAGCACGCAAATCATTAGGAGCTTTAATGGGTGGTGGTGCTTCAATGTATTATGGTGTATGTAAAGCATTAGGACAGCAACCTAATTTTGACCCTAAATCTGGAAGGTTTATGACAGTCAAGATAGGTGAGGCTCATATTGGGATAGGTGGTATGCTAACATCTTTAATAAGGTTTGGTTATAATGTTGCGGCTACTGCTGCTGAAGACCCTGAAAATCTAGTAAAACCAATTAGTGCTGGGAAATTGAACCGTTGGGATAATCCATTTATGAGTTTTATGTTTAACAAATCAGCACCATTAACTGGAATGATTACAGGTGCTATAGAGCAAGCCAATTACTTTGGTGAGCCATTTGAAACACCACAGGACTATGCTCGTTTTATGGCTGATAAAGTCACACCAATAGCGATGCAACCAGTAATGCCTTGGGCAAAAGAACCAGCATCCCCGTCTGTATTTGCTGCTGAGATTATGGGTGGCAGAACATTCCCTACAAGTGCTTGGGAACGCAGACAAGAGGCACGGGATAAAGTATCCCAGACGATGTATAGAAAAGAATATAATCAGTTATCTAGGTTAGAGCAAAATGAGATAAATAAAAACCCTGACGTTTCAAAATGGCAGGAGCAAGCTGATATTCAGACTGTCCAGAGAGGTGATGTTTTAAGTATTGCTTTTCTTGAATGGCAAAGGGAAAGAGAACAAGCAAGAGATGATTATGTTGAGAGTTTAGAACAAGCCCAAAGGGCTGTAGATGACGAGATTCTAACACCTTATGATTTCAGGGAGGTGATGAAGTCTGCGGGAGCTGGTTTAGGAACAACTTACGAACATATAAATAAGCAAGAAAGATACGAGGATGTTTTTAAGAAGCTAGCAGAGCCGAGAAGCGTAGAGGGTAAATATTTAGGTGATGTTGCTTATGATGAATTGATGGGTAGATTGTCAGGTGAGGGCATTGAAGACGAGTATGGTATATTTGACTTTGAAAAGTACAATCAGGTTAGAGAAGAAGTTAAGCAAAAATACGGAGAAGATGTCTGGCAGTATATCTTGCAAAGAGAGGAGCAAAGAAACGAAACCCTACCTCCGTTAGCTAAAGAATATAAGCAAGCTCAAAAAATACTAAAACCTTACTGGGATGTGGAAACTGAGGCGATTAAGTTATTTGGCAAGCCTAAAACAGATGCCCAACTCAAGAGACTACAAAAGTTTATCTCTAAGATTAGGAAGGAAATGAGACTAACCAACCCAGAAATAAATAGATACTTAGAGATGTTTTACACAAGATAGAATTGTAAATTAACGTTTATGGTATAATATATATAGTAAATAAAAGGAGAAAGAAAAAAATGGTAGAGAAAACTGAGGAGAAGACTCTCCCTGATGAGACTCGGCTTATAACTGAGACTCCAACGGCAGAGACTCATGCCACAGAAGAAACAATAGATGTTCAGTTAGAGAAACTTAAAGTTCAATTATCTGAGGCTTCAGCAAAAGCTGAAGAAAAGGATAAAGGATTTAGAACCCTTCAAGGAAGATTAACTGAACTACAAAAAGAGTCAA
>Ga0307928_10004662_pt1 | contig 10389 bp, 10 predicted proteins | sample AceLakmetagen232_FD_201815 | JGI IMG/M metagenome (GOLD analysis project Ga0307928, IMG submission 201815) | Saline water microbial communities from Ace Lake, Antarctica - #232 | ecosystem: Environmental > Aquatic > Non-marine Saline and Alkaline > Saline | place: Antarctica: Ace Lake...
ACAAATGATAAAATAAGAAATGATTTATTTTATTGGACTAAAAACTCTTCTAAAATCGGAAATATCCACGACAATAGCGAGCTTTTAAAGTAAGCTATAACGTAAGAATTTGAAGCGGAAAAATTTTCCTTCAAATTTTTATGATTGCAAATTTAATGTTATGTTTTTTTCTTTATTTTATCATTGATTATCAGCATTATAGCAATTAATTTACGCTTTTTAGTAAAATAAATACAAATAAATTAGGTTCGTATTACTAAATGTAGTATATTTGCATATATTTAATTACATAATCATACTAAAAATAGCAAAATGAAAAATCAAATTAGAATAGAAAAAACAGAATTGACAGTTTCAGCATTTATTAATGAAACAAGGGTAGGTTATTTATGTTTAGCCTCTGTCGAAATTGCAGAAGATAAATATATGGGTGGATTTACGTATATTCTCATTGAAAGTGTAGATGTTGAAGAAAACTTTCAAAGGCAAGGTGTTTATACGGCTATGATTAACGAAGTTGTGGAAAACTTAAAAGAAGATGAAAAAATCATTTCAATGGGGCGGTCTAATGATGCTTCACATTTTTGGGCTAATCGTTTTGACTTAGACGAAGAAACAGTTGAAATTGATGTTGAAAAAGACCAACAAGAAAATGTAATTATGATTGATAGTGATAATGACTACTCAATCAAAGAAGTTTCTGATTTCCATAATATTGACTTTTTTTAATATGCTTAAAGAAAAAATAAACGTTGAACTGGCTAATAGAAATTGGTCGGTTCAACGTTTAGCTGACGAAACAGGCTTACGCTATGCTTCTTTAACCGAATTTTTAAACGGTAAAAAGGGTATTAGTGGAAAATATTTAGATGCAATAATTCAATTACTTTCTAATACACATATCAGTTATAAATTAGAGATAGATTTATTGACTGATGATAGTGATTTTCATTTAACCATTTTAGACGGTTTTGGATTTACGACACAATATTCGCCTGTGATTTTAGCTGTATATAAATTAGATAAAAAAATGATTTATTATACAGAAAGCAAAACAGGCGATTTAAAACATGCTTATTCTATTTCAGAAAGAAAACTAATTGATATTTCTGAAATAGAACACTTAGAACCAATTTACGATATTGTAGATTATCAGCGGTTTTAAGTTAAACATAATGGGTGTGAGCTTGCAAACGTGCTTTTTCAGCATGTTTTGCAAGCGAGTGTTAAGCACTTTTTTTTAATTTAATCATAAAAACAAGAATTCGCTATGTTAGGAAACACGATATCAAAAACAGAAATTTGCAATAGAATTAATAGTTTAGAATGCTTCTATCCTTCTCCTCTGATTACTTTTATTGATAAGACAATTTACAAACAATTAGTATCTATTAGAATTCATTCAAATACGATTGAAAGCAATGATTTTGATGTTCTTAAAAAGAAATTTGAAGATATTCATACGACATCATTTTCTATTGAAGCAAGAACAGACAAGGTTGATAAAAGTAGCTATATAATTATTAAAATGACTGGACAAAGAGACTTTTATTTTTACAAACATAAAGAAAATAAGGAATTTGTAAAGAGAATTTTCGACCAAGACAAAAGGGACGAAATATTTCTTGTCGTATCGTACAAACCTGCTGATGGTGCTGAATTTAGTATTTCTATATATGACAACATGAGCTTTTTGTTAGATAAAAACTATACAAAATCTAATCCTGATGAATTTGAAAAAGCATATAACGATGTCATTTCAAATTGTTCTTAATGATACGTGTTTGTGGTGTTTTTTTATTTCAAAAAATAACATCAAAAACGCTGTTAAACACATTTTTATCAATCATTTATGAATATAGGAATTTTAGATATAGATGGGCATAATTTCCCAAATTTGGCACTTATGAAATTGTCAGCTTTTCATAAACAAAAAGGTGATAATGTTGAGTTTTATAGTATTTTCAATAATTACGATGTTGTTTATAAAAGCAAAGTCTTCACATTTTCAAACGATTATGAGCATTACATCAATAATGCGAAAGAAGTTATTAGCGGAGGAACTGGATATAATCAATATCATAATTTACAAAATGAAATTGAACATATAATGCCTGATTATTCGCTTTACAACGAAAGTAAAGCATACGGATTTTTGACAAGAGGCTGTCCAAATAAATGTAATTGGTGTATTGTTCCGAAAAAAGAAGGTGCAATTGTTGGAAATGCAGATATTACAGAATTTTGGAATGGACAAAAAGAAGCTATTTTATTAGATAATAATGTTTTAGCAAGCGATTTTGGATTAAAACAAATTGAAAAGATTATTGATTTAGGAATTAAAATTGACTTTAATCAAGGTTTGGATGCTCGTTTAATTGCTAGCAATAAAGATATTGCAAAATTATTAAGTAAGGTTAAATGGTCAAGATATTTGCGAATGGCTTGCGATACGAAAAGCCAAATTCCATTTATAGAAAAAGCTCTCGCAAACTTAAATGAATATGGACTAAAAAATTATAAAGTGTTTGTTTATGTTTTAGTAAAAGATATTGAAGATGCTTTATTACGAATAAATTTTTTAAAACAAAAAGGATGCTCTCCGTTCGCTCAACCTTATAGAGATTTTGAAAATAATATTTTACCAACAAAAAAGCAAAAACGAGTTGCACGATGGACTAATCATAAAGCAATATTCAAAACGGTTGAATTTGTGGATTATCGGTAGTTGTGTTTAACGTGTAGCTTTGTCCAACTACAGTTGGGCAAAGCTACTATTATAAGTGTACTTGTGCTTTTCTTAAAGTTGCTAATTATTAGTATTTTATACAAAAGCATACTTTTTTGCAGGTTAGCTTTGCCCAATAGGCAAAGCTAACCTGAAGCTAGCATAAATTTGTTGATGGTTTCCTTTCCTGATATTTCACCACAATTTACAAAAAACATCCGTTAATACAAAATAAAGACTTAAACATCCGAATATATACCGTTAGATGCTCCGGAAAAAAAGTGAAATGAAAAGCTAAAAGTTGGAAAACACTGTCTTTTTGTCCCTAAAGGATTTTTGAAACTTAATAAGCTGAAAATCAGTATCACTTCTTGGGACAAAAATAGCGGTTCTGTTTGTCCCGGAAGGATGCAATTTTGTCCCAAAAGATTTTCAGGTGTAGCAACAACCGAAATCGTTTTTCGGGACAAAAATAGTACTAAAAATTGTCCCTAAAATTTAAGGTTTGTCCCAAATTTTGTCCCAAATGTTAAAACCAATAAATCAAACTATTACAAGGGTCAATTGTTAATTTGGGACAAAAAGACAAAAAAATTGAAACTTTTTATTTATTTATTTAATATTATTAAGCTTTAAACACAAAAAAACCTGCATTATATGTACTAATGCAGGTTTTGTATAATTAACTGAAAAATCAGTTATAGGCTTTTTGTAGTAGCTTATCGTTTACTATAGGATGGCAATTGGGCACAAGGCTGGAGCCTTGCGCCAACGTAAGGGATTACATGGGTAGTTTGGGCTGTACTGGTTCGGGTGTGTGTATTTTACCTTCCTGTTCCAGTTCCTCAATGGCTTTCTTAAATCCATCTTTAGTATTGATGTTGAAAAATTCCACTTTAACCGGGTATCCATTTTTACCTATCTTTTCTTTGCTTTGTTGTTTTATTCGGTTGTTCTTTTTGTCATTTATCAGTACTTCCGGATTAAAAACCAAATTTTTCAGCATGCAGTAATCTTCAGTCAGGTCTTTAAATCGTTGTTTTGTATAGTATCCTCTCCTTGCTGAATCATCTGATTGCCTGAATTCTTCATAAACTGGTACACGTTCAATGTATCCGTAATTATCACCATTATCAAAATACTCATCCCAAAAGTCAATTAGTGTTGCGCCAATTTTCTTTGTCAATCGGTAGCGTAATACATTATCTATTGGTGCTTGTATTTCGCCAAACTCTTTGTTGGCAATGTAGCATTGCGCAAAAAAATTAATCAGCCGGCTTTTTTCCTCGTCGGTTTCATTCTGGAAAAACATTTTTTTGAACACTGTGGCCGGTGTTCGCTTGGTTTTGTAACGTCCTGATTTGTTGTCGTGAAAATAATTGAATACAAACGAACGACCCAGGCGACGATCGACACGCTCTCCTTCGTCATCAATGTAATTTCGGGTAACAATAATTTTGGGCGCCTTGGGCATGGGTATGGGTATGGACTTTTTGTGCTTTGGATTCACGGTAATACCCAGCGAAAAATCGTTCAGCATGTTTCCTATTTTCGATTTTTCGTGCATATCATCACAAACTATTACACGCTCACCATCGTAATCCTCGTAACGGTGTTTGTAATCGGGGAAATCCTCGTAGGATGCATCAATTGTAACAGTGGACTTCACTTCGCTGATGGCCCTGTGCATAATAGTTTTTCCTCCACCGGCTGAGCCTTTCTTTTTATCCTTTTGGTCAGGATCAACGGAATCAAGTATGCCCCAGCCGTAATCCTGGGCAAAGGTGCGGTAATCATCCATATAATAACCGTACCAGCTTATCTTATTTATAAGATGCAGCTTCATTTCATTGATTTGGTCGGTGGTAAGTACTTCCTCCAGCCCGTCCCAATATTTATTCGGCTCAATGCGCTGCTTTTTTTCCACTTCTTCCCAATACACAAATCCTGTGAGCCACAGGAACTGCAGATATTTGAATCCGCGATCGTGAATCTCAATATCGTACTTGTCAATTTCGCGGACTTCCTTCAGCTTTTTGTGCAGCCCGGTAAATTCGTCTGTTCCTTCCCGGGCAGCTTTTATCTGCTTGAGTAGTTCCTGGTAGGCCGGTTGCATAAAAATCTGGAAAGCGGGTTTCCTAACTTCCGATGGATAATCCAATATCTGGTGTTCCCACACGTATTTGTTGTTTTCGGTTTGGCGATGTCGCTTTATTCCATTGGGTGTTACTGTCCAGGCAAAGCCATCGGAAAAGAACCACTGCTGGTACTTTGTCCCAAAATTATCGAAATCGAGTTTTGCTTTTCTCAAACCGGATAAACCGGATTCGTTTAGCTCGGTGGCTTTGGCAACTGCCTCACGTACATCCTCGGTTTCGCCATGCTTTACAAAATAGCTTTCGAGAAAATCGCGGGCTTCCTTACTGAATAATTCAATATCGATGCGACGTACTGTGCGGCCAGTAATAACTATGTAAATGTAGCCTTGTTTGTTGGTGAGATGCTGGTAAGTGTGATAGCCATAGGCTTGCAGGAACTGCCTGATACGTATCAAACGGATTTCGCAGTTTCCTTTTTTGAACTCCCAAAAACGATAGGGCAATGCCGTGTTCTTGAGGCGCTGGTATTTCTTTGGGGTTTCGTTAATAAGGTATTCGCTGAGTGTGCGATATGGTTTATCGAAAGGCAAATGGAGTGTGCGTATGTCGAGGTGATTGAGGGCTATTTTTTTGGCCTTGGCCCTTGCGTGTTTGCTTAGGTGTGGAACCTGGTAATGTTTTTCGGCACTGTCGTGCATGTCTTTAAAAAGGTCGTAAGGCAGAAAACTGCCTTCCAGGAAATAGGGATGTTCGCCAATGGCAGTTAGGTTTAGCAAATCGGGAATGGAATAAACCAATACCACTGAATTAAGTGGTTTGTTGCTCTTCCGCTTTTTTTTGCGTACCTCATCATCATCGTCATCGTATTCCTCTACTGCCTCGGTTGCTGCTTTGGCATCACTGGCCGCTTTTAGTACCTGTTTGTTACCTATTACCGGATGCTTAGGTGTTTTTCCGTACCAAATTATTTCGCGGTCTGTGTCGAATGGCCTCCAGGCCAGTTGGTATTTATCAAAATTGAGAAAGAATACCGGGTTTTCATGTGTTGACTGGTAGATATAGGCTTTCTTATTTTTGATTATCTTGTACTTACTGCAATATTGCAGACCGTATTTTTCGTAAGTTTTTGGTTGGGCAATGCCTATCCGTTGGAGTACTTCAGCAGGTATTTCTTTTTCCACATCGGGAAAAACTCCTTCGTTGGTTTCAGACTGATCGGCCGGCCGGACGAAGTATGAATTGGGTTTCAGGTTGGGTATGTAGTTTTTCGGATCGGCCTGTATTTTCTGAAGCTCGGCAATAGCGCGTTTCTTATCAATGCGTGTGTAGTTAAAAACGTTTTGGATGTGCAGGTGCAGCTCCCCGTTTTGTAGCAAATTGTTTGCGTCCTGTTTTTCAGGAAACAACAAAACACCCAGGCTTTTATGCTGGAAGTTATTGAGTATAAAAACGGCTCGTTTTATGGCTGCCTGTAAACCGGCTTTGTCGGAATCGAAAGCCAGGATAATATTTTTTTCTTCAAAGTATGGTGCAAATTTTTCTTTGTCGGTAATGTTGTTGGTAGTAGCAAAGGCGGCGATGGCGCTGCATCCACACTGGAACAGCGACAGTGCATTGATGACACCCTCGGTAATGTAAAGCTCCGGAACTTCCTTCCGAAAGGTGATATCGTAAACGGAATTGGTGAGCTTGCCGAAGCTGAAAGATTTTTTTACGCCTGCAGGTAATTCGTCCGACACATAACGCTTGTTCAGTAATTGTTGCTGACTGTCAATAAATACAACGGATTCGGGTATCCGGGCACCGTCCTTATAATAGTGATTGCTCTGGTAAAATGCGTCTGAAGGCAGAGCTTCGGTTTTAATTGCGCGACCCTCCAGGTATTCGCGGGCTTTGGTAATATCAGTGGTTTCCAGCACATATTTAAGGGCCACATCAAAACGGCGCTTTTTTTCGGCTTCTTCGGCCTGGAGCTCTTCGTCGGATACCTTTTTTCGCTGGCTGATCTGTTTTTTGGCTTTGGGTTTGGCATTGGCGATGGTATTGGCGATGTTTTTAGACGCACGGCCGTGCGTCTCTACGGTGGCGGGATCAACCAATATCCTGTTCAGGTATTCTTTGGCCAGGTAATGAATGGTTTGCTTGTAATCGAAATTGTGGCAATGGTATATCAGCGTAATAATATTATCTTTTGCTCCGCACGAATAGCAATAGCCGGCGTTGGTTTTGCGGTACCAGGTATAGGCACCGTCGGAGTTTGGTCCTCCTCCGGTGCCGGAACCGCAATGATCGCAGGGTGCCTGCCAGGTGCTGCCTCGCTTTTTGAACCGGTAAGCGGTTTCGGATTCGTAGATGTCTTTGAATGACAGGTTTTCAATGGCTTCTTTTGCCGATTGAAATTCTGCGTTGTATTTTGTTTTTGCTTCTTCGCTTATCATAGTAATTTGCTTCGCGTTAGTAGGCTAAAGCCGTAATTTATTCTTTTACTTTTCCTTAGATGAAAAGTAACAAAAATCAAGGCCAAATTATCGCTGCTGGCCCGCAAATGCCGGCATGGCACGCCGCGATTTGGCCGGGCTGGCGCGCTTGCTGACGCATGTGGGTTTATCCTACTATAATTTCAAAATCATCTGCTTTTTTATATTCAACCGGATAGATGGTTTTACCAAGCTTGGGTGGGTGCGTATTGCTGAATTTGCGTAACTCTATCTTTATCGTGTCTTTTTCAGTTACAAACCCTGATACTTTATAGCGCTGCCCTGCATACAGAATAGGCTCATCAACCCGGATTTGTTGTCCGGATTGATCAATTACGATGGTGTTAATATACTCACGTTCGGCTTGTTTCCATACCTTCTCAATTTCCCTTAATTGTACAAGGTATTTGGACTGAAGCTTATCAACAGCCTGTTTTGCATCGGTTCGGGCCGTGCTAAATTTTTCTACTGGTGTACTCATTTGTTTTGTTTTTAGGCAGCACAGGCTGATGCTTGTGCTATGATTAAATTGATTTTTTTATGGTATTCATAAAATTCTGAGTGCAAAAGGACTTCGATTAATTCAAATAATAAGTCCTGGGCTTCGGGTGATTCCCGGTGATAGGCTATTAATGCCCACAGCTTATCGGTCATGATGCTGAAGTTGTAGTGCTTAGCTAATATAATTCCCAGGTGTTTTAGTACACTGGCAGTATCATATTGGAGATGCGCGGCATCGCGCGTCTGTACGATTGTGCATTTTCGGATGTGTTTTTTTTCTGCATCCAGCTCACAGTCGTTTATTTTATCCTGCTCAAACAAGCGGTTGATTACCGAGGTTGCTACTTCGGTTGTAATTGGATACCATGCATCGGGCGGCATTTTGTCGCGGATGAATGTAAGCATGGTGTTGAGTTGATCTGTGGTTACTTCCATGTCTGTACGAGTTTCATTCGTTTTGACCTGATGCAATAGAATCCAAAAGTCAGGGCCACAAAATGTGTCTTTCTTTTTGGCTGCATACGGCATGTATTACGGTCGATCCGGCCTGCTTGCTTATGCCTGTGAGTTTTCATTGTTAGTGATATTTAATGGTTGGTACCTGTGGAGACGCGCGGCATCGCGCGTCTGTACATTATTCAGGTTTGTAATCTTCGTTTTTTATCAGGTGAATGAGCATTGCGGCGGCTGCATCGGCGGCTGTGTCGCATACATATGCAGCACGTTCGTCTTCTTCGTCAATGCTGTTTTCGGGTTCGTAACAGGCATACGTTGTTTCAAGTGGCTGGCCGGTTGAAACATTGCCGCTTTTAGTTTTGCGAACCTGGTAATAGTGTGGCAGCAATTCCATTAACTCCGATACGGTGTAGGCTGCATATAGCTTATTTTTACCCTTGTGTTTGCCTTCTTTGTGTTTTTCGAGGTAAGTGTATGGTACCGAGACTGCAATGTTTTCTTTATTGTATCCTGTATCGCTTTTAAAACGATCTTTGATAACAAAATGCTTGAAATGGCTTTCTTGTGGTACTTCGAGTTCCCACAACTGTTCGGCCAGCGCAAGGCTGCATACCTGGTTTTTTAATTCTAAGATGGATGTGTTCATAGTTTTATTGTTTTTTTATTGCTACTCGGGCGCCCACACAGGGACGCCCTTACGATGGGGCACGGTGGAGACGCGCCACATGGCGCGTCTGTACAATGCTATTTGCACTCTATTAATTCGTATAGTTTTGATGTGTACAGGACTCCTGCGCTGTCGGGTTCTCCGTTTTCGCAGGTGGGGTGAATTTTATCTTGATACAGCATGTCTTCTACTTCTGAATTGTAAACTACAACTGTTGAGACACATCGGTCGAATACAATCAGATTGAGCCTGAAAAATTTTTCTTTTGTTTTTTTGATGATGTCTATCTGAAAATTTTGTTTATCCATGGCTATACAAATTGATGTTTGGTTTCGTGTTTTGTTCCTTTGTCGCGGTTTTCCCTTTCTTTTTCAATATCAATGGAAAATTCAAGGCTTTGGGTAACTGATTCTTTGTAATGACGAAGTGCAGCTTCGTAAACCTCTTCGCGTCCCATGTGGCTGCAATTCTTGAAAGCCAGGTATGTACCGTAAACATTCAGGCTTCCTAAATAGGTCTTGTACTTTTCTGCCGGCTTGCTCATCATTTTTTGAAACTGTTCGGCAAAAAGTCCTTTCTTTACAATGCCATCACGCTCAACATGCCAATTTGTGAAGAAATCACCGAGTGCAGTTATCAGGATGATTTCATCGCGGAGAGTTTCCAGCACTTCGAGGTTATGATCTGGCGAAATCTCAAAGTCGTAATTAATTGCATAGTCAATGATAGATGCCTGGGTATGATAGGATATCATCTTACCGAACATGATTTCTACCCACTTGACTTCGGAAAGTTTTCCGTTTGTCAGGCGGATTTTTTCGGTTAATACGACATTGAGTTCACATAAATTACTACGCATAAACTCAATGTCGTTAGCGTCGGCCGATTCAAATAATTGAATCAGTTGTTGTACAAATTCTCTTTTTTTCATAATTTTGCATTTAATGGTTAATACTAACCCGGTTGTTTTGTGGTATAGACATCCGGGTTTTTTATTTATTTATTTGTTCGATGTTTCCTTACCCTGCAGGTCGTCGAGCAAAATCGGGCTTTACTGCTTCTGGGTATAAATTTTTTTCCACACATCGCACATTTTTGAATTTTCGGTTGTAACGATTCATCGTTACATGTTTCAATGCGCTGTTTTGCAAGCTCTAAATAATATAGCAGACTTTTGTTTTCATTACAATTCATCACATCCATCTCCCAATCACTGTTCTCATTCCTTTTTATCTGCCGCTTTATTTCTTTAATATGAAAGTTGATTGTATATTCCATGCTTTAACGGTTTGTAGCTTTAGTGGCACACTTTGCTCCTTCTGCCGATTTGGGTAGCGTTTCAATTTCCAATTGTTTGGCCGGGAATAGTTTTAACTGTAGTCTTTTTGCTACCGGCATACTTACCGATTGTATTACTTCCATTAACTGGCTCCGTAGAACTTTTTTATACTGCTTATTGAC
>Ga0307928_10004664_pt1 | contig 10387 bp, 16 predicted proteins | sample AceLakmetagen232_FD_201815 | JGI IMG/M metagenome (GOLD analysis project Ga0307928, IMG submission 201815) | Saline water microbial communities from Ace Lake, Antarctica - #232 | ecosystem: Environmental > Aquatic > Non-marine Saline and Alkaline > Saline | place: Antarctica: Ace Lake...
TGGGAACTATAATAACAATACAACAAATTGAGGACGCCGTATCTAAAGCTGGAAAGGCTTATTGGAAAGTTGCAACCGAGCAAGGCGCAATGTCTTGTTTCGAGGATAAGGTAATAGAGAATCTTAAGAAATACCCTAACTCTCGAGTAGATGTTGATGTCGCAACAAGCGGGGATAAGCAACAATTCAAGAACATTCGAGCTTTCAACAACGTAGTGCCAGAGATGACAGCGCAAACATTAGAAATTGCGCCAGTAGTTGAGGTAGTTAAGATGACCGATAAGTTCACAGAAGCCAGAGATAGTAAGAATGTGTCAATCTTCACCTCTTACGCTAAAGACTTATTTGTAGCCTTACTTCTTCAAGACAATGGAGAGAATGAGACACAAATGGATGATTTAGCACTAATGGCTCACAGCATAGCTTTAGTTAAGCTTGCACGTGACTCTTTTAGTTAGGCCAGCTACAACACTTTATTTATTTATTTATTACTCTTCGGGTTGGGCTTTCGCACACTCAAGCCTTAAGCAAAGCCTTAAAAGGCGTGCTTACCTTGAATATCTGCAGATATTCAAGGGCTTAGCGCCCCACGCTAAGCTTAATTCTTTAAGGGGCGAAAGTGATATAAGGCACAGGGTTAGGCAAGGCCTGGCTCTGCCCTGCTAACCATATAACACTTTCGCCTGCTACTCCTTTCTCCCCCTACTCCTTGTAAAGCGTAAGGCAGGCTACCCTTCGGCAAGCTTCGCTTGGCCTGTTCTTAGGCTTTACTCCCCCAACTCCCCCCTTTGCGAGCTCGCTTCGCTCGCTCGCCCCACTCCCTCACCCCCCAAACCAATGTGTATGATGTGTATGGGTTGGTTGTGTTTGCGGTTCTTGAGTGGTTGGGGTGTGGGGTGGGTAGGCTTCGACACAAGATTTTTTAATATTAAAATAATAATTCATTGAGGGATTTCCGTAACATTTATAAAGCGACCCTGTTCTTTTCTTATTATTATTATTATTATTATATACTTAAGTATATATATATATATAAGTACACTTTATTTAATTTAATTATGAGAGAAAATAAAACAATTTCAATAAGTCACGAAATGATTTATATGTTAAAGAAGGAACCAAACGCATCTAAATTAATCGACGACCTACTACAAGACCACTACTCAGATTCAATAATACTTAAAAGAAAATATCTACTTCAAAAAATTGGTAGATTAAAAGAGAAAAAAAAGGAAATTGAAGACCTTGAAAAAAAATTAGATAAAGATTTTGAAGAATTACAATGCCAAACCGACACTACATTAAAGGAAGACGGAAAGAGTACGCCGTCTGCAACAAACTAAAAGATGAAGGTTATGATATTGCTCAGCGGAGCGCTGGTTCTCACAGCCCTATTGATATATTTGCTATATCTAGAACTGAGAGAATTATCAAGCTTGTTCAGTGTAAACCCGACAATTTTAACTCCAAAAAAATCGAGTCAGAGTTGGAATGGCTCAAGGGGAACTTTCGTGTCGAATTCGAGGTTCTTTGAATGAGAGGAGAAATTCAAGATATTAAAGAGGTGAACTGGGATTGTGAGGAATTAAGAGAAATTCGGGACATGATGAAATTATTACCACTAAAGATACAACTTACTTTGGAGGAAATGGAATGGCTATGGAACAAAAATTAGATGAATGGCAAAAGGAAGTTATGGAAACTGAGGGGAATATGTGTCTCCGTAGTGGGCGACAGGTTGGGAAATCCTTCGTTATTGGAATTAAAGCGGCAAGATACGCACTAGACCACCCCAACAAACTTGTGATGGTCATTTCTAAGACAGAGAGACAAGCTGGGCTACTCTTTGCGAAAATCCTAAGAAGTGTTCACGATATGGACAAAAAGCAAATACTAAGCGGTAAGGACCGCCCAACAAGACATTTAATTTCTTTGAAGAATGGAGCGAGAATCCATTGTCTCCCAGCTGGAGATACGGGATACGGGATTATGGGATTCACTATTGATTTATTAATTGCAGATGAGGCCGCGTGGATTCCCGAGGAGGTATGGAACTCGATAATCCCCGCTTTAGCAATTACTCGAGGGAATATCTGGTTATTATCGACTCCATTTGTGAAAGAGGGTTACTATTATTCTTGTTTTAACGACCCAACTTTCACAGCTTTTCATACTTCTTCGGAAGACTGTCCGAGGAAAGACCAGATATTTCTAGACCGACAAAAGGAGATACTCACGAAGGCGCAATACACCCAAATGTATTTGGGAGAATTTGTAGATGATGTCTTGAGATTCTTTTCAGAAGAATTAATCGCAAAATGTTGCACTCTAAAAAGGAGACCACAAATCCGTAGGAATAGAGATTACTATATTGGGTGTGATGTCGGGAGATTGAAAGACAAGTTCACTTATGAAATCATTGATGGAACAGAGAGAGACCACCTCGAGCAAGTGGAGAATTTGTGGAATGTAGAAACACCACTCACGGAATCAGTTAGGAAAATTATCTTAATGAACGACCAATACAACTTCAAAGCGGAGTTAATCGACTCAGGAGGAATGGGAATTAGTGTCTGTGATATGTTACGAGAAGATGACAACAATAAGAGAAAAGTCGTAGAAGTAAACAACGCAGCAAGACCCTACAATCGAGATGGAGGAACTAAGAAAATCTTGAAAGATGAATTGTATTGTAATTTAAAATTACTAATGGAACTAGGAAAAATAAAATTACTTAAAGACTCCGACGTGGTAGAGAGTCTTCGGTCAATCCAAAGAGACTTTAGTACAGAAACTGGAAAGTCTAAAATCACGGGTAGAGAGTCTCACGTAGTAGAAGGATTGATTCGAGCAGCTCACGGAGTAAAAAACAAAACTTTAAATATTTACATATACTGAAAGAATAAATGGCAGACACAGGGATATTCGCAACAACAGCAGAAGTGGCAAGGAAGGCAGGAGCAAATGCAAGTTCAGTCTCGGTAGCAGAAGCATATGTAAATGACTTTATGACACAAGCGGAGAGTTACATAAATGTAGCAACTAGATTTAATTGGAGCGACGCCTATATGGGATTAGACGCAGATGTCAAAGCAATTCTAAAAGAAGCAGCTTCAAACATCGCAGCAATTTATGTAATTAGTTACGATATGACTAACTTTAATTCTAGACCAGAGGCGGAGAGTATGATTACTATTCTAAGAGATGGAGCGCTTCGGGCAATAAGTATTCTGAGAGATAAGAAAGCCGAGGATTTCATCAATGGCGCATAATTTTAAACTATTCCCCGAGCTAACAAATACTCAAATGCAGTTTTATTATTTTGAAAGTCCACATAGACAAATCACTGAGAACTTCTCCGCCAAGGTTGTAGAAGTTCACGACGGAGATACAGTTAAAGTAATGTGGAGAGAGAGGAATTTCGAGTTTAGAGTTAGATTATCATTCATACAAGCGCCCGAGTTAGATGAGGTTGGTGGAACAGAAAGTAGAGACTGGTTAAAGGATAGAATTGAGGGACAAGAAGTCGAGATACAAGTAGACCCTTTTAATCGTGTAGGAAAATGGGGGAGACTTATTGGAGACATAATCTTCGGTGGGGAGAGTATGTCCGAAGCACAAATGAGAGATGGTAGAGCGAGAAATATAAACGAGGTAGTTTTCGATGTCGCTTAATTTCGGGGGAGGAATGTTTAGAGATTCTGGTAGGATAATTAATAGTTTTGATTTTGCGGATTTACTAAGAGGGAATACTTATATAGAATTTTTCGGGGGGAAATTAAATATTGAAGAAACGGAAGATGAAAGTTACGAGGAAGCAACAGTAGCTTATTATTTAATGGACAACCAAGCAGATACAGAATGGGGCGCTCAATCTTTCGAGATAGGATTCGAAAGTGGAAATGCAGAATTCTTTATAGAAAAAATATCCGCTAAAATAGTTTATGTAGACGCTATGGGAGAAGACGATTCAAATATAAAAATACATCTTTACAAACTAGATGTAGATGGGAAACCAACGGGGACGCCATTATATTCGTCGGCAGCCATTACTATATCCCATGGAGATAGTTACAGGGAATATACTTTAACGACTCCCTTAAGAGTATTGGCCGGAGCAAAATATGCAATCGTAATAGAATCGATAATAGATAACTTCGACCCGCAATATGTAGGGTGGGATTATGGAGAAACAAGTTTATACACAGGGGGAGAATATATGACCTCCGCCGACGCAGGCTCAACGTGGACAAAAGACGCAACAAAATCCTTCTTATTCAAGGTTACAGGGAAAGTAAGAAGTCCATATACTTTATTTACCAATAGATTTGATAGCGACCCAGAACAAGAAGCAGGAGAACAAGACATTCAATTCGACGTAGCAATAAATAAGTCTTCAATAATAGAAGGAGACGCCTTACTTAATGTGAATACATCAGGACAAACAGATATTAAAACAAGACTTTACAGGGTAAGAAATGAAGTGGAAACATTAATGGGAACATCAACAACCTCATTAGATACAACAAGAAAGGCAATTACCATACAGATAACAAAAACAACTCTAAGAAAAGGAGATGTTTTAAGATTAAGAATTTCTTCAGCTACGGGGGTTTTCACAATAGACTACTCCGACAACGATAGCGCCGCAGAGAAAAATTTAAGAATGTGGATTCCATTCAAATCGGGAGAGATAACAGTATAAAATGCCAGAAACAAACATAGATTCAACAGTTGCAAGTGACTTAACATCAGTGATGACTGACTACTCAGTAGATACAGCGTCGACAGATGGAGCTTCGGGAATTGGAGAAACTACTTACATGAACCAAGATTGGAGCAAATGGTTAGGATACTATAAAGCAATCCCAGAACTAAGAGCTGCAATAGACGCAAAAGCTACGTGGACAGTAGGGAAGGGAGTTTTAGCAGAAGAAGAAACAATAATGTTATTAGATACAATTATTGGATTCGGGAAAGATTCATTCAACACGATTCTAGAAAACGCAATAAGAAATATGCAGATAGGGGGAGATTCTTTTATTGAGATAATAAGAGATAAAGAAGATATACTAATAAACATGAAACCCTTAGACCCCTCAACAATAAAGATAGTGGCGGATAAAAAAGGGATGATTTTAAGATACGAACAAATTACAAAAATTGAAAAAGCAATTAAGAAATTTAGACCAGAAGAAATGTTTCACTTAACAAGAAATAGAGTGGCGGATGAAATACACGGGAAGGGATTAATCGAACCGATAGAGAATATTATCCTTATGAGAAATGAGGCGATGGAAGACTACAAGAGAGTATTACATAGGAACATCGACCCAATGATGATATTCCATTTAGACACCGACGACGAAACAAGGATATTAGCGTTCAAAGCAAAGATGGACGCAGCGAGGGGTAAGGGAGAAAATATGTATATCCCTAAGGATGCAGTAGTTCCAGAACAACTATCTCTAGCGCCCAACGCTACATTAAATCCATTACCCTGGATTGAACAACTTAATAGTTATTTCTTTCAAGCCGCGGGAGTTCCTCAAATTATAGTAGGAGGTAGTCAAGAGTTTACGGAAGCCACAGCAAAGATAGCATATCTAGCGTTCGAGCAGACAATCGAAGAAGACCAACTTTACATTGAAGAACAAATGTTAAAGCAGTTAAACATAGAGATAGAATTAGAGTTCCCAGCAAGTCTAGAGAATGAATTACTTTCGGATAAGAAAAAAGATGTAGGCAGTATGCAGACACAACCTAATGATACAACTGCGGAGGTAGAAGGAAAATGATAGAAAATGAAATAGTCCCATTAATTAGTTCGGTAGGATTTCCAATAGTTGTAAGTTTGTGGTTTATGTTCAGAACAGAGAAAATTTTCAAAGCCAACACTGAAGTATTAAATAGAATATTGGAGAAGATATAAAATGGTAGTAAAAAAAAGAAAAATAACACCGCAAGAGAAAGCCTCGCAGCCAACAGTAAGCAGACAAACTCTAGGACAAGACCAAACACCAGAGAACTTTAGTCAAGGAAGAATTGGTATTGGTGAAGAAGTAGCAGGGAGGACGCAAGAGGAAAGAGCAAATGAAAACTTTGAGATGGAGGAAAGGAGAAGCGGAGGAAGGACTCAAGAAAGAAAAATAGAAGATGTCGAACCAAAAAGAGAAGCAGGAGGAATAAGCGAGGGGATAGTAGGTTTTGGGAAGAAACTAGAAAGCACTCCAATTATAGGCGGGGCATTTCAGGGAGCGGAGAAGATAGCGGGAAAAGGTTTGGAGTTATTAGATAAAACATTTGAACTCTTTGGAGGAGATTTATTTAGCGATGAACAAATAAGAATAAATAAAGATACTTTCGGGATAAAAGATGGATTGGATTTTATCAAAGACCCAAAAGTTTTAGAATTCATAGGGGCAGCGACTTTAGGGGTAGGAACATCTTTGGTTTTAACAAGAACCGCAGTAGGAGTTTCGGCGAAAGTAGGATTAAACAAAATACCCTTAGCCGTTAGAAGCGTGGCTTCAAGATTCGCAGCAAACGGGAAGAGTGTAGCATCGACAAAGGGACTGTTAGGGAAATTAGGAATGAGCAATATAACAGCTTCCCACGCATTAGCTATCCTAGGGACATATCCATTTGCAGGATTCATAAAAGAGGAAGCATTACAGACAGCAGGAATGGGATTTGAAAGCGCTTATTGGAATGGAGACAAAGAGGGAATGGAAGATGCCATAGCTATACAAGATGAAATGCTAGACCCTTCAATGTGGAGTAGAGTAGTAGCCAAAGTTCCTTTCGCAAATGTTCTAGGGTCTCTAAATGATTATTGGAAAGCAGCCTCGAAGAAGAACGAGATACATAAAAAAGTTTTACAAAGTTTAAAAGGAGGATAAAATGGAAGAAAAAGAAAATGTCGAAGAAACAAAAGAAGATACGCCAAAGGTGGTTCAAGATGCTAATGCAGCTGCTGAACGTTTGGAAAAAGCCAATCAAGAAAAAGCGGAATTACTCTCGAGGGAAGAAGAAATGATGGCAAGGAAAGCATTAGGAGGAAACTCAGAAGCAGGACAAGCTCCAGCAAAAGCAGTAGGAGAGACGGACGAAGAATACTCTGAGAGATTCAGGGAGGGTAAAGTTAATTTATTAGAATAAAATGGAAAAAACAAAACTGGAAGAAGAAATAAAGAATACTACAGTAACTATTGAGAAACTAGAAGAAGGTCTAGAACTTAATAAAATAGTATTGGCAGCGTTTCAAGTAGAGTTGGAGAAATATAATGCATAAATATATGGTTCTTAGAGGAGCTCCAAATTTGATGAGACGAGTAATCGAAGATATACAGAATATTTATTATAATTATTACAACAAGAAGACGGGTAAAGTTATCGGCGCTCTACAAGTAATGCCGAGGGAAATCAAGGGATTCGAAGTATGTTTCCCTGATACAGAGAAGAAGAACATCAAGAAGGATATTCAAAAAGTTCTAGATAAACACAACCTCGGAATGAATGGGGGAATAGCTGTTCATTGGGGACCATTCAAGAAGGACAAATTTAATAACGGTGTGGAATTAATATGATACTAGAAATTGAGGTATTCTTATTTGGAGTAGCAGCACTCACTATTAAGATATACCAACTATGGAAAGAGGGGAAGTTTAAGTAACATTGTAAAATCATTCGGGGGGTTTTAGTTATTCGGTCTGACGAAAGATTTAAATAGTTTATTTTTAGATATGGGTTATGGCAAACGAAGCAGTTAAAGTTGAAGGTCCTTATGAGGTACACAATTTCACAGTTGCAGAGGGAACAGGAATTACTCAAAATACTTTATGTAAATTAACAGACCCACGAACAGCGTCGGCAAGTGACGGAGCAAATGTTTTCGCAGGGATTGCAGCAACAGAAAAAGTCGCAAGTAATGGGAAAGTAGAATTAGGTTTATACACAACAGGAACATTCGTTTTAACAGCCGCAGCAGGAGCAAGTATTACCGCGGGAATGCCAGTAGTTCTTTCAGGAGCAAACTTAATAGTTCAAGCAGTCGCAGCAGATTTATTAACAGGAGCAGTAATCGGTAAAGCGAAAGAGTCAATAGCAAGTTCAACAACAGGCGAAGTAACTTTAGGAGCGTTCGCTTAGAATGGCAGCCGTAACAGTTGGAGCATCAGACATTAGAGGAGAGAATATTAACCGTGTGGTGAAAGTATTCGCTCAGAAAAAATTCAAATTAAAACCATTACTACAACAGATTTCTTCTAGTAAGTGGACAGAGACTTATTATAAAGAAGACCCAACAATCTTAACAGCAAGTGGAACTCGTAACATTAAAGAAATAGGACGACTATCAGAATTCCCTACTGTGGAAAGAAGCTGGACTAAGGTCTCATCTGAACACTATAAGTACGGTGATGAAGGTCTAATCTCTTACGAGGATATTTTAACAGACGCTATAAATGTTCAAGCAAGAACACTTAACGGTATTGCGGAGTCAATCGTTAACGCAATAGACATAGCAATCTACGCAGCACTAACATCAGAAGCTTCTACAAGTGGAACAGTTGCTTCCGTAGCTCCGTGGGATGATTCAACAGCATCAAATCAAAATCCAATCAACGACATCTTGAGAGGAATCCAAGCAATGGACGAGAACAACTACGACGCTTTAGAAAGTGGTTTACTATTATTGAACCCGCACGACTACGCCTCACTTATGCAAAATTCAAAAGTAATTAATAACCCAAGTTTCAAGACTGCGGATGTAGTAAGTAATGGTAAGGTAGGTCAAATCTGTGGTTTAACTATTGTTAAGACAACAAGTGTTACAGATGATGAAGCTATGATTATAATCAATAAAAGAACTGCAACATGGCAGAGTGTAGTAGGAATGACAACAGCTACAATTAAGAAAGAAGGTATCTCAACAACAATAAGGTCGTGGGAGATTGGTCAAATTCAAATAACAGACCCGAAAGCTATCTATACTATTACAAATACTGAGGAATAAAATGAGTAGAAAAGGACAATTATTACGAGGAGAGAAATGGTTTTTAATGAACAGAGACTCAGACGGTAACCTTAAAAAATTCATTGAGAAGGACGAGGAGAAGATGAAAGACATTAATTTATATCTAGAAACTAGGGCAACAGAAACTAAACCTAAGGTAAAGAAATAATGGTCGAGCTTATAGGGGATAACTGTGAGCCAAAGGAATTAAGAATTCCTAAAATTGAATCTAATTACTCTGGAAATGAAGGAAATCTATTTCTATCAGGAGCTAAATTGTGGTTTAATAATGGAACAACTACAGTTATAGTAACTTCGGGATAGGCCAATGGCCAAAAGAAAACTTTCTAATTTTTATACACCCTTACCGACAGGTAAATTCACAAGACCAGAAGGCGCAGGGAACTTCGACAATATGGACGACTACAATATTGTTAAAGCGATAGACATAACAGAGGGTAAAATTCAAAATACACCGACGGAAGATAAACATATTGTAAATAAAAAATATGTTGATGACGCAGTAAGCGGAGTTGTAGTAACTGAAAGCGACCCAATCTTTACAGCATGGGACAAAGACCACGCAGATTTAAGTAATGTTACGGCAGACCAACATCATACAAAATATACCGACGCTGAGGCAATAGTCGCAGTAGGCGCTCCAGCTTTAATAGCAACTCACAAATCAGACGCTTCGGCTCATCATTCAAAAACAGTGAGCGGAGAGATAGACCACAACACGACAATCAATACTCATAATTTAACAACAGACATCGACCACAATACAATAACTAATAATCATAACTTAACTACAGATATTTCTCACGACACGATTACAGTGGGGACAATCGCAAGTCACGACACAACGGCGACAGGAACAGAGTTAAATACTTTAACAGACAACTCTATGGCGGACGCATTACATAGACATTCAGAATTATCGGCAAGTGATGGAAGTCCTGACCCTGCCTTAAGTGTTGATGCAACAGGTGATGTTGGAATTGGGACGAATGCTCCATATACAAAATTAGAAGTTGTTGGAGATACAAATGCACAATTACAAATTAGAAATAGTGAAACTGCAGACGGTACGGAAGTAGGAATAAAATTTACGCCATCAACTTCGAAAAGTTCAGGTATAGGAGCAAAAATATTTGCCAATAGGACTAATTCGGGTGGTATGGGTAATACTGATTTACTTTTTCAAACTTCTGATGGTTCGGTTTTAGCAACTCATTTAGCTATAAAAACTGATGGAAAGGTTGGAATTGGAACTGATAGTCCAAATGAAATGTTATCTTTAATGGATGGTCAAATATACTTAGGACAAAGTACTTTGAACAAAGAAGAAAGTGGAAGAATAAGATTTTC